>Ga0233411_10000277_pt1 | contig 16550 bp, 10 predicted proteins | sample Na_anoxic_2_MG_FD_179799 | JGI IMG/M metagenome (GOLD analysis project Ga0233411, IMG submission 179799) | Seawater microbial communities from Saanich Inlet, British Columbia, Canada - Na_anoxic_2_MG | ecosystem: Environmental > Aquatic > Marine > Inlet | place: Canada: British Columbia...
CACCGGCATGGCCGTCACTCTGTTGATGGTCTTGTCTGCAATCGTCACGCCCAGGCTTGCGGGACGCAGACGAGCGCCGCCACAGGTGGGGCAAGGGCGATGGGTCATATAGCTTTCGATCCTGGCCCGCACATAGTCCGAGGTGGTCTCAAGGTAGCGCCGCTGCAAGTTGGGCACGACACCCTCGTAGGTCGTCTCATACTCGCGCGCGTGCCCCTGGCGGCTGTGATAGTCTAGCGTGATGTGCTCGTCGCCGCTGCCGTGGAGGATCAACTGGCGTTGGGCCGGCGTCAGTTCGTTCACGGGCGTGTCTAGAGGGATTTCAAAATGGCGCGCTGTGCTCTGCAAAAGCTGCCAATAATAGTTTTCTTCTCGATCTTTGGAATCATCCCAGGGCACGATGGCGCCCTCCGCCAGGCTGAGTTCGTGGTTGGGGATCACCAGGTCAACATCCACCTTTAGGCGCGTGCCTAGCCCCTGGCAGTCGGGGCAAGCGCCGTGGGGGCTGTTGAAAGAAAAGGTGCGCGGCTCGATCTCGGGCAGGCTGATCTCGCAATAGGGGCACGTAAAGTGTTCCGAGAAGAGCAAGTCGCGCGGCTCGTCGCGCTCCGTCACGTCGTTGACGATGACGTGCCCATCGCCCAATTGCAAGGATGTCTCTACCGAGTCGGTCAGGCGGATGTGAAAGGCGTCGGCTTGCCCCTCTTCAAGCCCTGGCCCTGGGTCTGGGATGACGAGGCGATCCACGACCGCCTCGATGGTGTGCATCTTGTAGCGGTCCAGCTCGATGTCTTCGTCCACGTCGTAAACGCGCCCGTTGACGCGCACGCGCACAAAGCCGGCCCTGCGCACGTCTTCAAAGACGGCCTGGTGGTGGCCCTTGCGGTCGCGGATGAGGGGCGCAAGGATCTGGATGCGCGTCTTTGGGCTCAGCCGCAGCACCGCGTCGACGATCTGCTGGGCGCTTTGCTGGGTCACCTCGCGGCCACACTGCGGGCAGTGGGGCGTGCCGGCGCGGGCATAGAGCAGCCGCAAATAGTCATAAATCTCGGTGACGGTGCCCACGGTAGAGCGGGGGTTGTGGCTCATGCCGCGTTGGTCAATCGAGATGGCCGGGCTGAGGCCGTCGATCTGATCTACGTCGGGCTTTTCCATCTGGCCGAGGAACTGCCGCGCATAAGCCGACAGGCTCTCGACGTAGCGCCGCTGCCCTTCGGCATAGATGGTGTCGTATGCCAGCGAACTCTTGCCCGAGCCCGAGAGACCGGTGATGACGACCATTTTGTCGCGGGGGATTTCGACGTCAATGTTTTTCAAGTTGTGTACGCGCGCGCCGCGCACGACGATTTTGTCTTGGGCCATGATTTTTTGCTGTGTTTCCAATTATTCGAACTTTGCTAATCACATAATTATAATCTAAAAGTGGGTTGCCGACAATGAGAGGCCAAGGTGCCCAATGACTATAGTGGCAGCCACATCTCAAAATACGTCTCCTTGCCAGACACTCACAAGATCTACGGCGCGCTCATCATGGGATACCCCCGGCTGAAATTCAAAGTGGCCGGAACGAAATCCCGCAAAAGTAAAGTGGATGGGAACTAGTTAACGGCTGCGCAAGTGTCACAGGCGCGCTTTTTTCAGTTCATCAGCAGACGCGCCTGTTTTGCCAGGCCCTGCGAGGATTCTGGGGTAGCGCAAAACAAAGACCCGCCCTGATGGGCGGGTCTGTTGGCGGGGTCTCGTCAACCCCTATACTGGTCTACCGGCGCGCACGCGGGCGCTGCCGGACCAGGTCAGGCTACCAGCCGCCAAGTCCTGCGCGGTCAGGGCTCAGGTACTGCAGGCCATGGATGCCAGCGCAGGGATCGTTCTCCACTTGTTGTATGATGGCAAAGGCGCCCCAGATAACGGGACCGATCTCCGTGCCGTCGGCGGCGTACCAGACGCCGTCAGTAGAGGTCGCGTCCGCAGGCGCGGCGACGATCTTGACAAAGTAGTTCCAATTGCAGGTCTTGCCGTCTAGCTCATAGTCGCCCGATTGGTGGTTGGTCAGCCAGGCGCCGGAACCAATATAGCTGGCGAACCCATAGTGCCGGTCGAGCGAGCCGTCCCCATCGCAGTCTTTGTTGGAAATCCAGGCATCGTTCCACTTCATCATTAGGCTAACGTCTTTATGGGGCTGGCACCAGGCAGCGTCGTGGTAGGCGTCACAGTACATGCCGTTGAATAGGTGGGCCTGATAATTGTAGCCCCACTGATCATAGCCCAGGACAATAGCAAGTCCGTCAGACGTGAGGATCGTGCCATCCTGGATGGTGGCGCACTTGTCAGGCTTGCCCGCGGCCGTGGCTGTCGGTATGGCCAGCAGAACGAGAGCTATCAATACAAACGTAAGTTTCTTCATCGCATTTTCTCCTTTGTGCGTTGAGACCCCTCATTTAAAGAGGCCATCGGTTCAAAAAGTCGTTCAGGAACCAGTTTAAAAAAGATAACGGCAGGATAGGTTTGTAGGCATCACCTCCCCTTGTCATCATACCGGTGAGCACCGTCTGTGGTGTACCGTGCTAATGTTTTTTTTGATCGTAAAGAGACCGCTGCTGGAGTAAAGCTTGTTTGATCCCGTCGATGTCCAGGCTCTAGTTTAGAATGCCCGCCGCGCAGCGACACTCAAAGAGGGGATGGTCTGAATTGCATAAATATTATATCAGAAAATAGCCATAGATGCTGTTAGAAATTGGTAAAAAATCTATACGCTTCATGTGCCCCAGCCAGTTGTCAACCCGATGATCCCGGATATAATACTCGATCAATCTGCTTTGATTTAGGAGACCTATGAACCAGAACAAACCCAATGGCCGCCAGATCGGCTGGGAACGACTAGATACGCACTATCCCTACGAGTACCCCCTCTTTCGCATCCGGCAAGACCGGCTGCGCCTGCCCGATGGCCAAGAGACCGACTATGCCTATATGGAAAATCCAGGCGCCGTCTGGATCGTGCCACTGACGACGGACGGCCAGCTCGTCTTGATCCGCCAGTATCGCTATGCCGTTGACGCCTGGTGCTGGGAGGTGCCCGCCGGCGGGCTGCACGACCACGACGGCTCGCCCGAGTCATTGGCGCGGCGCGAACTGGCCGAAGAGGTCGGCGGCGTCTGCGACGAGCTGATTTACGTCGGCTGGCACTATGCTGGTTGCAGCATCCAGAACGAGGTCTGCCACGTCTTTTTGGCGCGCGGCGTGCGCCTGGACCGCGAACCGCAACGCGAACCCGGCGAGACGATAGAGGTGCATGTCACCCCGCTGGACGAGGCGCTGGCGCTGGCGCGGGGCGGACACATAAAGGACGGCAAGAGCGCCCTGGCCTTGCTCTTGTGCGAGCCGTATCTAAAAGAGCGTTGAGATGAGTTGACGTTCTCTGTCGTTTTCGGTTCCTACGTTGGCCTCGGGGTGATTGTCGGCGTGGGCGTGGGCGGTGTGCCAGTGGGTGTATTTGACGGCGTTGGCGTAACAGTAGGGGGCGCAGAGCGCATCGAGGGCAAGAAAATGACAAAACTCGCATACACCTCGTAGGTCTGCCCGCCGGTAGCGATGACTATTGTGCCGTTCTGGTCTGTCCTGAGCACCTGTGCGCCCGCCGCCCGCAACCTGTCCAGCGTCTCCTGGGCGGGGTGCGCATGGGGATTGCGTGCCCCGACAGAGATGACGGCCACCTCTGCCCCTACCGCCTCGAGAAAAGCGGCGCTCGAACTAGAGCCGTCGCCGTGGCGGGCCACCTTGAGCACGTCTGCCGGCAACTGCTGCCTCAAGGTCAGCGTCCCCGTCACCGATTCTAACAAGGTCTGTTCGGTGCTGCTGCCAATGTCGCCGCCGAAAAAGAAGCGCGTCTCCCCATAGACGACCAACAAGACCACGGAATTCTCGTTTTGATCCGCCTCTAGCGCGGCCTGGGGGTTGAGCACAGAGGCGCTGATCTGCCCCCAGCTAAAAGTCTGGCCGGCCTGCACCGCCACGGGCGTAAGGCCCCGCTGCTGTGTCTCGGCCAGAAACTCTTGATATGCCAGGCTGGCGCCGTGTTGGCCGTTATAGAACACCGACTCGACGTGTATGGCCGACTGCAACACGTCGATCAAACCGCCCACGTGCTCGGCGTCGGCGTGGGTCAAGACCAAGACCTCGACGTCGTCTATGCCCTCGCTCTGCAAATAGGCCACCAGCGTAGGCCCGGCCGAACGCGGGCCGCCGTCTATCAACACGTCTGTCCCGTCGGTCGCGCGCAACAGGGCGCTGTCGCCTTGCCCCACGTCGATGAAACTAACCTGAAAGGCGGGGACGGTCGGCGTTGGGCTTGGTGGCGGCGGGGTTGGGCTTATTGATGGTAGTAGTCGCAATGTTGGGGATGGTGTTGGTGTTGAGCTAGGCGTAGGTGTGATGTCGGGGGCAAGCACATCTCTGGCCCTTGAGACGTCGCTCGCCTGCCCATTGGCCAGCGCGTTCAAGAGTAAAAGCAAGACAGCAAAAAGCACGGCGGCGGAAAGCGTTCTTCCTGACATTAAAGCCTCCCTATTCGGTGACGGGCACAGTGTTGGCGCGGATGACCAAGGTTGCGCGCCTGGCAACCTGATTATAGAATCATTGCCAGAAAATGCAAATAACGCTTGCCACGACTCGCCGCTCCGAGTACAATACGCCGTATCCCTTGACGCCTACGCCGCCGCCCTAATTCCACCACGCCATAGAGATTGTAAGACAAACCTGTGATGAGTTCAGTCGAATCGTTGGTAACGACTCGACTGAACTCGTCGCAGGCTTGTCCCAAGGGCAATTCAGCAAATTGCCCTACAACTGAAAGGAATGCGCCCCGTGAAAAACAAACGCCTCTTTTGGCTCGCCTCTACCACGTTCATCGGTCTCGCGCTGCTCGCCGCCACCTGGGGCGCGCTCCGCGCCACCGCCACCGCGCACACGGCCGCGCCCTGCGCCCTCACCCTCTCCCCCCTAGACGTGGTCATCAACGAGGTTGCCTGGATGGGCACCGAGGCCTACTTTGGCGACGAGTGGATCGAACTGCACAACACCACGGCCTGCGCCCTCGACCTGGATGATTGGACCCTCTCCGATGGGGATGACATCAACGTCACTCTCAGTGGCGTCATCGCCGCCGGCGGGTACTATCTCTTGGAACGCGACGATGACACCATTATCAGCGATGTCCTGGCCGACTTGACCTACGGCGGCAACCTGTCAAACGACGGCGAACCCCTCACCTTGCGCGACGCCACCGGCGCCGTCATTGACACCGCCAACGTGGACGGAGTCGCCTGGCCTGCCGGCAACAACACCACCAAACACACCATGGAACGTGTGGACCCCACCGCCCCCGACAGCGCCTCCAACTGGGCCGACAACGATGGCCTCACCCGCAACGGGCACGACGACGACGGGAACGCCATCAACGGCACGCCCCGCGCGCACAACTCGACCTGCGTCGCTCTGCCCTCACCCTATCCCCATCTGAGCGTCGTCAAGTCGGGGCCGCTCACGGCCACCCCCGGCAGCGCCATCACCTATACCCTGCGCCTGAGCAACACCGGCCTGTTCACTGCCAGCGCCGTGCGCCTCACCGACGTCTTGCCTGCCGCCCTGCACTTTATCACCCAGACCAGCCCTTGTACCTTTAACCACAGCGCCAATCAGCTCGTCTGGACCATCGGCGACTTGCCCACCACTACCGCGCCGCTGCTCATCACCATCACTGCGCAGAGCGCCACGACCGCCGCCGGCAAGATCACCAACCTCGTCACCGCCACCAGGGCCGCCACCGGAACGCTACGCTGCACCAGCGTGGCGACCTGGACCACCCGCATCGTCGCCCTTGTCGCGCCCCGCGACGTGGTGATCAACGAAGTCGCCTGGATGGGCACTGATGCCAACGTGAACGACGAGTGGATCGAACTGCATAATACCACGTCCAACGACCTCGACCTGGACGGCTGGACCCTCTCTGATGGGGACGACATCAACATTGCCTTGGGCGGCGTCATCACCGCCGGCGGCTATTACCTGTTGGAACGCAACGACGACAATGTCGTCAGCGATGTCCTGGCCGACCTGATCTATTACGGCCCCCTGGTAAACAGCGACGAGACCCTCACCTTGCGCGACGCTATCGACACCGTCATTGACACCGCCAACGCGGGCGGCGGCAGTTGGCCCGCCGGCGACACCTCTCCCATATACACTATGGAACGCATAGACCCCATCGCCCCCGACATCACCTCCAACTGGGCCGACAACGACGGCATCATCTACAACGGGCGCGACGCCAACGACGACCCCATCAACGGCACGCCCCGCGCGCGCAACTCGGTCTATGTCGCTCCGCCGTCGCTCTATCCCAACCTGAGCCTCGCCAAGGTAGGACCGTACACAATCATCGCTGGCGGCGCCCTCACCTACACCCTGCGCTTGAGCAACACCGGCCTGCTCGCCGCCAGCGATGTCCGCCTGACCGACGTTTTGCCCGCCGCCTTGCACTTTGTCGCCCAGACCAGCCCCTATGGCTTTAGCCGCAGCGGCAACCAACTGGCCTGGACCATCGGCGACCTGCCCACCACTACCGCGCCGCTGTCCATCACCATCACTGCCCAGAGCGCCACGACCGCCTCGGGCAAGATCATCAACATTGTCACCGCCACCCGGGCCGCCACCGGGACGTTGCGCATAGACTCTGTGGCGACCTGGACCACCCGCGTCGTCACCCCCCCCGTGCCCTTTGACGTGGTGATCAACGAAGTCGCCTGGATGGGCACCGAGGCCAACTCTGACCACGAGTGGATCGAACTGCACAACACCACGGCCAGCGACCTCGACCTGGATGGCTGGACCCTCTCCGACGGAGACGACGTCAACATTGCCCTGGGCGGCGTCATCAGTGCTGGCGGCTATTACCTGTTGGAACGAAGCTTGGATGACGTCGTCAGCGATATCCCGGCAGACCTGCTTTATGGCGGCAACATAGCAAACGGCGGCGAGATTCTCACCCTGCGCTATGTGACTGGCGCTGTGATTGACACCGCCAACAAAAACAGTGGTGGTTGGCCCGCTGGCGACGTCCCCACCAAGCACACCATGGAGCGCGTGACGCCTACCTTTCCCGACATCGCCTCCAACTGGGCCGACAACGACGGCATCACCCGCAACGGGCACGATGACAGAGGCAACCCCATCAACGGCACGCCTGGAAAGCGCAACTCGGCCTACGTCGCCCCGCCCTCGCCCCAGGCCGACCTGGATGTGCGCAAAAACGGCCCGCCCACGGTGCTCCCCGGCGGCGACCTCACCTACACCCTGCGCTTGAGCAACACCGGCCTGCTCACCGCCAGCGCCGTGCGTCTCAGCGACACCCTGCCCCCCACGCTCGCCTTCCTGTCCCAGAAAAGCCCCTATACCTTTAGCCACGATGGCCAGGCGCTGCATTGGATAGTGGGCGAGTTGCCCCCCCTCGCGCCCGCGTTCCTCATCACCGTCAGCGTACACGTCAGCGCTGCCGCGTGGGGAAGCGTCGCCAACGTCGTCACGGCCACCACGAGCGCATCCGAGACCATCACCGTGAACAATGTCTCCCGCTGGACGACGCACATTGCGAGCAGGAGCGACGTCTTGATCGCCGCCGCTTATTATGACGGCTATCAAACGAACGACATGGACGAAGCCGTGCAACTCGTCAACGTCGGCGCGACGCCCGTTCACCTGACGGGCTGGCAACTGGCTACCGCCTCCAAGGGGGCCGCTCTCCCCACCACCACCCTGGCCCCCGGCCAATCCTTGTGGATCGCCCAGGATGGCGAGGCATTTGCCGCCAGCTTTGGTTTTACGCCCACCCTGGACGCCGGCGACCTGGACGGCGCATGGCCTAGATTTGCCAACGACGGCGATACGGACCAGGACGAAGTCATCCTGCGCGACGCCGAGGGAAACCTGGCAGACGTGCTCATCTATGAGACGGGCAACGCCGACGTGGGAGGCTGGATCGGGCCGTCTGTGCAGCCTTATGCCATAGGCAGCGCCACGGGCCAGATTTTGTACCGCATCCGTGACGAGGTCACCGGCCTGCTCCTGATCGACACTCACACCGCCGCCGACTGGGCCCAAAACATGGACGACCACGTCCAGGGCCGCCGTGTGCGTTACCCCGGTTGGGAAGACTGGCTCTTTTGGCCCCTCACCGCCACCGAGAGCGCCAGCCTGACTCTGGCCGTGGCTCCCGACGCCGCCTACGACCTGGTCTACCAGACCATCACCCGCGCCACGACCTCCATCGTGGCCGCCAGCTATACGCTTGAACACGCGCGTCTGGCCGAGGCTCTGGCCGCCAAGGCCAGCCAGGGCGTCAGTGTGACCGTGCTGCTAGAAGGAGAGCCCGCCGGCGGCGGCCTCGGGCACCAGGAGCGTTGGGCCTGCCAGCAAATCGAGGCGGCGGGCGGCCAATGTTGGTTTATGCACAACTATGCGCACGACAGGATTTATGACCGCTATAACCACATGCACGCAAAGTATATCGTCGTGGACGGCGCGTGGGTGCTCGTCGGCACAGAAAATCTCAACGCCACCGGCCTGCCCGATGACGACAAGAGCGACGGCACCCTGGGGCGGCGCGGTGTGTACGCGCTCACCAACGCCCCCTCGGTCGTGGCTTTTGTTGGCGCGCTCTTTGCCGCCGACCTCGACCCTGCCCACCACGACGACGTGTTCCGCTGGCAGGATGCGCCCCACGTCGTCGACAGCCCCGTGCCCACCGACACCTTTGGCCGCCCGCCTTTTGGCTTTATGCCCGACTATAGCTCGGGCGGGACCTCCTACCCGGCCCATTTTGGCACGCCCCTGACCCTCACAGGGCACTTTACCTTTGAGCTATTCACCTCCCCCGACGCCGCTCTGCGCCAGCGCGACGCCCTGCTGGGCCTGTTGGATCCCGACGATTTCAATCCGGGCGACGAGGTGTGCGTCGAAATGCTCTACGAGCGCATGCATTGGGGCAGCCAGGGCATCGACACGCCCGCCCGCGCCCCCAACCTGCGGCTAGAGGCATACATCGAGGCCGCCCGGCGCGGCGCGCGCGTGCGCATCTTGCTCGACAGCCGTTTTGACAACGCCCTCCAGAGTTGGAACAACGCCGCGGCGGTGAATTATGTCAACCAGATCGCCCGCGACGAGCCCATCGACCTGCAAGCGCGCCTGGGCGACCCCACCGGCGCCGGCATACACAACAAAATGGTCCTCGTGCGCGTGGGCGGGCGCGGCGTGGTGCATGTGGGCAGCCTCAACGGCAGCGAGGCCTCCAACAAGATCAACCGCGAACTGGTCCTCCAGGTTCACTCGGACGAGGCTTACGCCTATCTCAAGACCGTGTTTGACTGGGACTGGCACATCTCGCGCCCCCTCTACCTGCCGCTGCTGCTGCGCGACTGGAGCCCACCAGATCCGCCGGTGGGCTATGCGCTGATCAGCGAGGCGCTCTACAACCCCCCTGGCGCCGAAGATGGCGGCGAGTGGGTCGAAATCTACAACCCCACCGAGCAGGCCGTGAGCCTGACGGGCTGGCGACTGGGCGACGTCGGCCCGGCGGGCGAATATGGCAGCGGGCTGTATGCCTTTCCGGTGGGCACGCGCCTGCCGGCGGGGGGCGTCATCGTCGTCGCGCGCCAGGCGCAAGACCTGGCGGGCTATACGCCCGATTTCGAGTTCTTGATAGACGCCCTGCGCGACGACCCCAATGTGCCCAATATGACGCCGGCCGGGAGTTGGGACGGCTTTGGCTTTGCGCTGGGCAACACGGGCGACGAGGTGATCTTGCTGGATGCCGCCGGGAACCCGATAGACGTCCTGGTCTATGGCAGCGGCAGCTTTCCCGGCGTGATCGCGCATCCCGGCGTGAGCGCCTCCAACCACTCATTGGAGCGCCGCCCGGCCATTTATGATACGGACGATTGCAGCCAGGACTTTTTTGATCGCTACCCGCCAGAGCCGGGGGAGGTGAGTGTGGAGGGTAGGTAGCCCTTGAGGTTTCTAAACTTTTGCAAGGCCGGTCTCTCCTCCACCCCCGCAACCGGCGCGTCATACATCGGCGTGCTGGTCGCTGTGGGTGTCAAGGTCGGCGCTGCGATGGGGAGCGGATGCGATGATTGGCGGCGGGGTGGGTGACTGCTATGCTGATCATAACTAGGCAGGCGCGAGCGTCGCGAGTGTCCACCTAACGATCAGGCTTTACCCGCGCGGCGGATGCGTGAAAGAGCCTTCGCCACAAGACACTATGAAAGCGCGTGTGGTCGCCGATTTTGAACGGCGATAGCCGCGTCGGGCGCAAGCCATTGTTATCTTTCTCACAACATTTGTTATCTCAACAACGAATCCACAATCCCAGTTACGGCATCGTTAAATGGTCGTCGACCCATGTCAATATAGTTAAATCCATATTTATGAGCCTCTTTCTCCAAGTAGCTACTCATGCGCATTACGAAAGTTGCAAAGGCGCCGATGTATTCATCGCTCGCATGCCGCATCCAGTCATGCTCGTTCTCCTTTGCACTCTTTTTGATGTTCTCTTTATGTTCATTATCCTGATTGCCAATAAACACAACCCGATAATCAACGTTCTTGAGTTGATGAACTAACTCCGGAAGAACAGCCACTCCTTCTACCACCACATCTCGACCCTCATCTCTCTCTCTTTGAACAAATGGCTTTACGGCTTTCCAAACAGCAAAGCCTTCCTCTAGCTGGTAATTGATACGTTCCGTCGTATTCGCTACCATCAAGTCTATTCTATCTACTTCAGTCATTCTATTGAACTTGGTAACAATGAACAAGCCTGGCTCTACTTTAGGATCTAGAACGTTCTCCAGCACTGCCCCTAGAGAGTCAGTTGAAACAACGTTAATCCCATGCTTCTCTGTAATGGTCTTGGATATGACCGATTTTCCAACCCTGGGAGGGCCACCAAGCAAGTAAAGCATAGAGTAGCTCCATATTTACAGTTTGCAACCGCCGGCAGAACATCGAAAGCGATCGTGCGGATACCATCCTCGAAAGAAAGATAACACCCCCGAGATAAGCCGCCCGCCGCACAGGATCAGCTTCATCCGCTTTGGCAAGTATACTAGAATGCTTGTTTTTGCACAAAAAGACCCCCATCGCTGGAGGTCTTTCGTCTCTGCGTCACCGCCGCCGCTTGCCACGGGTCGCCGGTCCGAGTACAAGACGGGTTGTGAGGATAAAGCCGGTTTGTTCATTGTGTTCATAACTATGAGCTATTCACCTCCCCCGACGCCGCCCTGCGCCAACGCGACGCTCTGCTGGGCCTGGTGAAACGCGCCGGTCCTGGCGACGAGGTGTGCGTCGAAATGCTCTACGAACGGACGCACTGGGGCAGCCAGGGCATCGACACGCCCGCCAGCGCCCCCAACTTGCGGCTTTGCAAGGGTCGCTACTCTTCCAGGGCCACGATCACCTCACCCTCGGCCGGCAAGGCCCACAACGCCGCCTCGCCCACCTCCAGCTCAAAATCGAGGCTCTTTAGCCAATCCGGGCGGCGCGCCTCGATAGCCAGGACGATGAACTCTAGCATGTTGAGCGCGTCCCCGGTGCCCAGGGTGACGGGTGTGAGGCGGAGCGCGTCCGGTTGGGGCGCGGGCGAAAAGGCTGGCTGGCGCTGAATCAAGTCGCTGCCGATTTCCTGGGCCTTGCTGAGAGACAACTCCCAGGCCGGCACGTATAGGTCGCACGACTGCTCCCACAGGCTCGCCGCCGTCCCCAGCGCCGAGCGGCCTCCCTGGGTGACGCGCCGCTTGATATTTACGTGGCCGTGAAAGACCCAAAAGGGCAGCCAGCCCGTCACCTGGGCATCACTTTTTGGAGCGACGTAATGCACGGGCGTCTGGGTCAAGCCCTCGTCGCCAAGATGCACGGCCGCGTGGCAGCTCTCGCAAGCGACGACAATGTGCTCGTTTTCCGGCGCGAGCGAATGGTTGCAGTTGGGACAGCGCAGAGCCAATAGTTTCATTCGATCAACTCCGATAGTTCCTCGATCACGCCCAGCCCGGTCTCAAAGTCCCCCAGTCCGGGGGCGAATCGCTCGCGAATGCCCTTGTCGGCGCTCGCCGCCGCTTTTTTCGCGCCCTTTTGGATTTCTTCCACCTCTTCGCCAAAGCGAAAAGCGCGATAACCGGCCAGGATCAAAGCGCCCCCAATGCCTATGGGCACCAGGACAATGGCCGCCACCTCGTCGTCGACGTCTGCGGCCAGGATGCGGGTAGCCAGCAGCGTGCCGTTGACCAGGATGAGGTTCCCCAGGGCCATGCCGGCCACCAGGGCGGCAGCGCGATAAAAGACATTGCCCGGCGCTTTGCCATACAAGACGCGCCCTCGCACGCCGTCCACCACGACCTGGTAGTTGCGCTTGCGATACTCATACCTGGCGACCCACAGCGGATAATAAACGAGCGAGAGTTGGGAGCGCAGCAGGTGAAACTTTTCAAAGGATTTCGTCTTGAGTTTCTTTTTGCCTCGGCCACGGTGGACAAAATACTCTCTGGCTTGGGCCAGGGCGTCGGTGCGCGATTCGGAAGGCTCAAAGACCATAGCCTCGGCGTGAAGCTGCTCCGGGTCAAAAGGCTGCAAGTCCTTTTTGGAAATAGAGACGCGATGCACGCCAAACTCAGACACGTCCACCGCCGCGTCGTTCCAGTGCATGGTTTCCATGACCTCGACTTCGACGGGCTTGGTCTTGTCGTCGCCCGATTTGACCCGCCCAAACATCCAGCCCGCACAAAAGGCCGACACGCGCCAATAGGGCAGATAGACCAGAAAAGTCTCGCGGATGCGGGCCTTTCTGCGCAGGTCGGTGGCCTTTTTAAAGCCAGAAAAAAAGCCCCTGACGCTTTTGACAGCGCCATCGCGGTCGATCTGGCGAGGAACCTGCCAGCGATACACGCCGCGCTCGCCCTGCACCAGCGAGCGCTGATCGCAATAGGGGCACTGTACGATGCGCGCCCCCTCGGGAACCAGCACAACGCCGCCGCAACTGGGACAGTTTAAACCTTGCGTCTGTTCCGTCGTCATATTCAACCTTTCCCCGCGAGAAAAATCCGTTCATTCCACTGATCCGTGTTCCTTGCGTCTGTTCCATCGTCATATTCAACCTTTCCCCGCAAGAAAAATCCGTTCATTCCACTGATCCGTGTTCCTTGCGTCTGTTCCGTCGTCATGTTCAACCTTTCCCCGCGAGAAAAATCCGTTCATTCCACTGATCCGTGTTCCTTGCGTCTGTTCCATCGTCATATTCATCTCCCCCCTACACCTTGGCAGAGATCAGCGCGGCCGCCACGAAAATGGGAATGGCCAGCAAAAGGGCAGCCACGCCATAAACGACCACGCCCGCAAGCAGCCCCCCCGCGCCGCCTGTCAGAAACCCGGCCAGGGGAGCCAGGGCCGCGCAAAAATAAGCCACAAAAGCCGCCGCCCCCATGGCCAGGTAGGGGGCCTCCCACTTGGACGGGTAGATGTTGGCAAACACCTTGCTGGTGGCGGCGTCCACGATGGCCGTGTAGCGGCGCTTGTCGTAACCATACTTGCACGTGTAAATGGGCACATGCACCAACGAGACCTCGCGCACGGCCTCGGCCCCTATGCCGTGGTCGTCGCTCAACCACTGGCGCATGGTCTCATAAGGAACCGTAGGGCCGACGGCCTCGGCGTCCAGGTCGTGATGATAAGGCTGCAGGTCGGCGGCGGGCACGGCGATGTGCTCCAACTCGCTCACCGAGAGGGCCGCCGCCGGTTTCAAAAACACCCGCTCCCCCTCGCCCTGGAGCGCCTTGACCATCCACATGGGAAAATACTCAAAGGCCGGCCGCTCGACGCGCGCCTTTTTGTCCAGTCCCTTGACCGTCTCGTTGCCCGCCATCCAGCGCCGCAGCGCCGCCAGCGCGTCGTCCTCGCGCACCGTCACGCGCAGCGCATAATGAAAGACGGCGCGCGCCTTGTCCACAAAACTCGTCGTGCCGCAAAACTCACAGGTGACGAACTGCGATCCGTGTTCCACGGGCAGGGCGGACCCGCACTGCCCGCACGTGGTCTGGGTGGCGATACTGGGTTCTGTCATGGGTCTCTCCTGGGCGCTCCGGGCCAGTGCGTGGGCGCTACACCTTTTGGCGCCGGGGGGTTTGCTTGTGTGGGGCAATTATAGCACGTCTATCCCACAAAGCAAAAAAGACCTTTGTGGTAGGGCAATCGCCCCCAATCTTGCTCCAGGTACCACAATCTCCAATCTCTAATATCTAATCTCCAATCTCCAATCTCCATCACGTGACGTGAGACGAAAACTGTGTTAAAATAGCGCGGTTCATACATCTCGCTAGTCGTCGCGTGTGCGACGAGAGGCCATTATGCTGCTGCCACTCTTTAACCCTATCCTCGTTTTGGCGTTGGGCGCGCTGGCGCTGTTGCTCTTGAGCGCCGTGCCCCGCATGCGGGGCCTGGGCCTCCTCGCCGTGGGGGTGGCGGGCCTGGCGCTGGCGGCGCTGGCCTACCTGGGCACGCTGTTGCCGCTAGAAAGGGTGGCCTCTTTGTGGCGTCCGCAGGCCGTGTTTGGCGCACCCCTCGTCTTTGAGGCCGACGCCAGCAGTTGGAGCCTGGCGATGGCGATGCTTGGGGTCAGCTTTTTATCGCTGCTGGCCTGCGCTGTCGGCGACGACCGCCCCTCGACCACCAACGTGGCCCTGATCCTGGGCGGGACGGGGGCCGGTATCGCGGCCCTGTTTGCGACGAGCTTTGTCGCCCTGATCGTCGCCTGGGGCGCGACCGACGTCGTGCTGGGCATGGCGCTGTCGCGTTATGGGCGCAGGGGCATACACCGCGCCGCGTTGGCGCTCGCCAGCGGCATCCTGGCCGTGGGTGCGTTGTGGGCGGCGCCCTTGCTGACCCAGGCCGAGGGCATCAGCGGTTTTCTGGACCTGGCCCACTTTTCCGGGCTTTCGGCCAACCTGCTGCAAATCGCCGTCATCCTGCGCCTGGGGCTGGTCCCCTTGCACCTGTGGCGACCCATAGACCTGGAGACCGAGCCGGCCCAATTGATCCCGCTGGTCGTCATCCCCACCTTGCTGGGCTTTGACCTGTTGACCTACCTTCCGGCGCTCACAGCCGGTTTGCCGTCCAGCCTCTTTGCGCTGGCCTCGCTGACGGCCCTGGTGGGCGGCTTTGTGGCGTGGAGCGAGACAGAGGAGCGCTTTAGCCTGGCCAGCGTGATGGTAGCCCAGACTGGCCTGGCCGTGCTGGCTGTCGCCAACGCCGGCCCGCAGGCTGTGGCTGTGGCTGTGGCCTCGGCTATCGCCTGGGCTTTGGGTGTCACGGTCTTTGCGCTGCTTCCCGGTTGGAGCGGGCGCGCTTTTTGGCGCGGCTTGCCCTCTTTTTTGGCGCTCCTATCGCTCGTCGGCATACCCTCGACCCTGGGCTTTGTGGCCCGCTTTATGGCCTATAGCGGGCTAGAGGCCGATCTGCAGGCGCTCATGGTGGCGTCGTTGGGGGAGATTTTCCTCGTCGCGGCTATGGCGCGTCTGTGGTTCTGGGCCGAACCGCGCCCGCTGCCCAGTCGCCTCCCCCTGGAGGCCCTTTACGTGGCGCTCTTTTGTGTGGCGGCCGTCGCTTTGTTCTGGATGGGCCTCTCTCCCGACGTTTTCGCCGGGCGCGGCCAAGACGCTGCGCTGCCCAACCTGAACGACTTGATCCGCCAGGGCGGCGTCGCCGGGTGGGCCGGGTGGGCGCTGCCGCTGGTCGCTGGCATCATCCTCTTTCTGGTGGGCGAGGGACTGCGCCAGCGCATGGAAGGGGGCTGGCGCGGCCTGGGGGGGCTGTTGCGGTTAGAGTGGGTTTATGGCCTGTTTTATCTGCTCATACGGCAGCTTGCTCGTCTGCTGCGCGGCATATCGGGCGTCGTCGAGGGCGAGGGCGCTTTATTGTGGACGATGGTGATTTTGCTCATCCTTTTGCTCTACCTGACCGGCAGCGGGCCGGCGGGCTAGGCATCGGGGGGAAAAAAGACTTTGCCAACTTTGGTCGAGATCGTCGAAAAACTCTCCTTCCTGGCGACCACGCCGGCTGTCGTGGCTCTTGTGTTTACCGGCGGCGTGATTGTCATCATTCAGGACTGGCGTGTGTCGCTGCTGGCGTTGGTCATTCAATACGTCGTCGTGGGCTTGTTGTTGACGGGCGCTGTGCGGGTAGAGCTGGCCGCCATCAAGACGCTGGTGGGCGCGATGCTGTGCCTCATTCTGTACATGACGGCGCGGCGCGTTGATTGGGGACATCCAGCGCCCCCGCCTCCGCCGCCGGATGACGCGGACGAGTCGGCGGAACCATCGACCCAGACAGCAGCGCCCCAATGGATCTTGCCTACCGAAGTCCCCTTTCGCTTTCTGGCCGTCTTGCTGATGTTGGTGGCCGCTTTTAGCTGGGCGTCGGTCTATGCTCTGCCCGACGTCAACGAGGCCATCAGC
>Ga0233411_10000278_pt1 | contig 16480 bp, 21 predicted proteins | sample Na_anoxic_2_MG_FD_179799 | JGI IMG/M metagenome (GOLD analysis project Ga0233411, IMG submission 179799) | Seawater microbial communities from Saanich Inlet, British Columbia, Canada - Na_anoxic_2_MG | ecosystem: Environmental > Aquatic > Marine > Inlet | place: Canada: British Columbia...
TTGAAATCTATAATAAGAAAATCCTTATATAAATTTATTAAATGATCTAAACAAAATAAAAGATCTTTATTTAGAACATCTTTTCCATTTGCTGTTTTCCATTTATTTTTTTTCCATTTAATTATCAAGATAGTTATAGATTTAATCACATATTGAGAATCAGTATGTATAATTATTTTCTCTTTATTTTGATCTTTTCTTTCTATTTTATCTTGCATAAAACTCTCAAGAGCTTTAATAACTGCTTTTATCTCTGTTCTATTATTTGTTATCGGAAATTCAAAAAAAGGTTGACTTATATTTCTCTTATCATTATAACCAAAATATACACCTATTCCACCATATGTTCTTTTAGATTCACGTCTTTGATTATTAATTACACTACCATCTGTATATACATCTGTTATACGCATTTATAATAACTATAATAATACACAATATAAACTTTCTATTTTATTTTTATTTATAAATATCTTGATTGTGTATATTTTGGAGGTGCGCCTAAGACTTTTGCCATTGGTTCACGTTTATCATCTAAAAGTTCTTTAGTTTTACGAGTATCTTGTGGAGTTGGTATAAATTGATGTGGTATCACTGTTGGGGTTTGTCTACCAAATAACATAGCATCATCAAAATTTCTTTGCATTTGATTTCCATCAGTAGGTGCTTTCTTATCCATAATTCTATCAATTCTGGATTGTTCTAATTCTTGTGATTTAGAATGTATTTGTTGAATTTGATTTATTTGATATTTATGTAAATATTCATTTTGTGTTGGTAATTGATCATTGTTTTTTCTATCATTCCTGAATTGTCTATCTGTAAAATTATAATCTTGTTGATGTATAGGATAATGTGAATTAGTTGGTAAAGCATTTGGAAATTGAATTTGGTCTCGTTTCATTTTTTCTTCCGGTACATTATTTGGAATATTATTAAAAAATTGTTTATCTAAAGAATTATATTCTTCAAATGGATGATTATTATGTTTATCTGAAATATCATATGGTGATCCGTACATTATATACTATATAAGATAAAATTTATATAAAATAAACATTTAGCAATTTCATATAAATTTATTTCTAAAAAAATTTAATCAAAAATAAAAAATATGTAAATTATATATGTATGTACATCGTGAAGTTATAGAAACTATATCGCAATATGAAAAAATTTATGAGTATAGAAATGATAAAGGTAATAAAATTACAAATTCGAATACTATTGAATACATTAAATCTCTTAAAATACCACCAGCATATGAAAATGTTAAAATAGATCTTAATAAAAATGCTAAATTATTAGTAACAGGATATGATGTAAAAGGAAAAAAACAATATATTTATAATCCACGATGGGTAGAAATGAGGAGTATTAAAAAGTTTTGCAATATGATAGAATTTGGTAACAAATTACCTCAAATTAAAAATGATATTGATAAATTATTGGAATTAAAAGGTTATCCAAAAGAAAAAATAATTGCGATTATTATTAAAATTATTACTATTTGTCATTTTAGAATAGGTAATCCAATTGGTAAAGATGTATATGAATCTTATGGTGTTTCTACATTGAACAAAACACATTTTACACCATCCAAAAATATGAGAAGTTTTACAATAGATTTTAGAGGTAAAAAAGGTGTACAAAATAAGTGTATTTTAAAAGATCCCAAGTTAATAGAAATTTTGTGTGATTTAAAGGATAAAGCAAAAAATAGAAATGAACAAATATTTTACTATATTGAAAAAAGAAAACGTGTACCTATTAATTCTTGTGATGTTAATAATTTCTTAAAAACTTACGGTAATTTTACCACTAAAGATTTTAGAACATGGTATGCAAATATCTACTTTATTGAAGAAATGGTTAATTCTGGACCAATTTCTGACAAAATTACAGATAGAAAAAGGGTTGTTCGTGAAAGTATTAAAGATATAGCCGAAAAATTACATCATACCGTTGCAATATCTAAAAAGAAATATATTAATCCAGAATTAATAAATATGTATATAGAAGAACCAAGAAAATTTAGTAAAATAGTTTTAAAGAATTATAAAGGCAATAATAAATCAAGTAATTCATTTAAAGAATATTTATTAGAAAATTGTAAAAATAAAATGAATAATATAGATAAGAAATATAATATGAAATAATCTCTTATTATTTAGAAAAAAATATTTACATATATTATAAAAAATGGCTTCACATTGCAAAGGTTGGTGCTGGCCAGCTATTATTTACCTTGTTCTCGCAGCTATCTCATTAGCACTTAAATTATTAGAAGATTTGTCTCACTTAAACAGAGATGACGCAAATGCTATTAGATTTGCTCACTTCATATTCCACCTCTTCTGGGCAGTATTGTGGACTATGCTATTCTATTGGTTATGTTCTAATTGCCATAATACAGCAGCTTGGGTTGTTCTTTTCTTACCTGTTATTCTCGGGCTTGCAGTTCTGTTCTTTGGAACAGCTTTAATTACTACTCTTATGTTAAGCAAAGTTGTTGCAGGTAAACAAGAAAATTTTGTTGAAAGACTTGAAGGAGAAGAAGGAGAAGAAGGAGAAGAAGATGAATAAATTAATTTATTTTTATTATAAACATATTACTTTTGAAAAATCAAAAGCAACATGCACGTGCGCTGGTTTTTCAATTTCCATTCACAATTAGTTAGCATAATTTTGCTCTCATCCGTAATTGTGAATGATTTACTCTTTTCTTCAGCTATCCGAGTTTATGATCTGACGGATTAACGAGACCTGGATGAGTTTATTATGTTTACAAAATGTACAATATAAGATTCAAAATTTAGCCGTCATTTTTTTTATAAATACACCTACTTCTTAAGATTTTTGTCTAAGAAATTTTTTATGTACATTGAACCAATACTTATCAATAGATTTACAAAACTCAATCAGATTTTTATTTCCAATTTTGTCTTCACATCTTTTACACGTTGGAACAATATTACCAAAACATGTAGGACCATTTTTAGATGCTGGTATAATATGTCCTAAATGGAATGTGTTTCCACTTTTTTTGCACTGAATGCAGTGGCATTCATTTTTACAGAGTATGCATTTTGTGTGCCCGTTGCGGACAAAATTATTGCGTAGTTGTATTCGAGGATTTTCTCTTTTTTTTTTCCTTTTTTTGTAATTTTTTTTAGAGACTTTATGCTTATGGAAATCAGTCCATTTTGGATGGGGTTTATTAGTGGAAGAAGAATTAGACTTTCTTGTATGGTTCTTTTCCTTAAGAAAGATAAAAATACGAGTTGACTGCATTTTATATAAATAATATTTATTGTTATAATTTTTCCTTCACTTTTTATAAATAAAAATCACCTAAAGTAATACAATCGTTCTTTCCTATCAGTTTCCACATTTATATAAGGAATATCTAACTTCATATTCTCTACTAAGTATTCCTCATTATCACAACTGGTTAAAATTATATCTGTATGCTCTTTTGCCCATCTTAGTAAAATCTTAGCAGGGGTTAAATCATATTTATCCGCTAATTCAGTCACTTCTGGATACTCTAATGCGTTACCAAAAGATAGACAACTGTGTGCTATGACTTTAATATCCTTTTCTTGACAGTATTGTATTAAATCTTTTTCATAACAAAATGGATTTAATTCAATTTGAATAGCATCTGGTTTCTTATTTTCTTTAATAATATCTTCTATTAATTCACGCGAAATATTACATATTCCGATATTTTTAATCTTATCAGGATTCTCTTTCTGGATACGACAAAGAATTTCCCATCCTTGTACATGATCCGTAGAAGGCCAGTGGAGTAATAACAGATCAATATAATCAAAAATTCTAAGCCGCTGTCTAATAGATTTTTCTATATTTCCGTGATATTTTGTGGAGATTTTAGTACATAGAAAAATATCTTTTCTTGGTACTTCACTATCATTAATAGCCTTCGCAACCATTTTTTCATTACAATATAATTGCGCTGTATCAATTAAACGATATCCTTGAATTAAAGCAGAAGATACCATTTTATATGCAGTGTCTTTAGATAATTTATATGTTCCAAACCCTAATGTATGAGAATTCATTATTATATTTTTTTTGAATATAATAATAATATTAATAATTCAATTTTTATTCTCTTTTATTGAGAATACCAAGACTGGCACCGGCACCCATAGAGAGACCGTTTCCACCCTTAACGTAGTAGTAGCTGCTAAATGAAACAACGCCAAGGATAATTAAAAGTAAAAGTAAGACAAGAGTATTGAATGCAGTTTGATCCATTCCGAGAATTTTCATTATTGTTTTATATATTATAAAAAGATTATTTTTATAATTATTTTTTATAATTATTTTTTATAAAATAAATAAATTAAAGATCTATTTTTGAAATTTTTCTTTGTAATGCTTCAAAAATTTTATTTTCTTCTGTATTAAAAACACTAAATGATGATCTATATTTTTTACTACCACATACAAACTCATTACAAAATAATGAACCTTCATCATATATTTCATTAAGACATAATGAAAGAATAGGATGCATTTCTTCACCAATTTCTCTTAATAATGTCTCTATTGGTGTTTCCATTCTTTGATTAGATTGTAATAAATTAATTTGTTTTGATTTACCCCCCGGAATATCATAATAATTTTCATTATATAATTTATGATTTGGTATAGGAAATTTACATAATACTAATAATAGACTTTTATCATTCATTCCTTGAATAGCCATATTTAATGGTCCTGATCTTAAAATTATTGGTATAGAATTTATTTTTTTTAAAGATAAAAAATAAATTTCATCATGCTCTATAAACATATTTATGCTATTTTTATATTTATTGTTATTAAAAAATAATTTTTTTAATAAATTTATGAGCATATAGGTTGACGATAATTTATCGTTAGATTTATCACCATCTAAAATTAATGAAAAAAAAGCATTATTTGTTTTTTTAACAAAAAAATCAGCTTGAACATTGTCTTTTCTGATATTGTCCCACATATTTTATAAAAATACAATATTCTTATGTAAAATAATTATCAAATTTTTTATAAAACCTTTTTCAAATAATCTATGAAAACTTTTGTCTCATCCTCAAATGTATCATAAAAATTCATCTCTTTACCTGTCTCCTTATTAATCAAAACATTCTTATCAATGCGCTTCGTTGTCCCTGTAAAATTACTCTTATGAGACATAGCTATAATAATATACGAATAAGGCATATCCAAAATTTCACCAAAACGACCCTGTATAAATGACTTATATTCACCAAAATCTTCTAACTCATTGAATTGTTGTTTTCTCCAGAAATCTTTAGTATATGCCATAGAAGCTTCCGATAATGATATCATACCATCTGTTGCTATACTACTCTTATTTTCTACAATATCATAAATTCCTACTCTACTACATCCTACACAACCAACACCCTTATCCGCATACTGCATCAATGCTTTCACTCTAAACATTACACTGCCAGGCGGATAATAATCATCGTCATCCATATGTACAATATAATCGTATTTTGCCTCTTTAACAGCAATATTTCGCTTATGTGCAACCGACATTTTATCCTTAGTTTTTACAGGTACATACTTAATCCTATAATCTTTAGGCAACATATCCTCCACAGAATAGTCAGGATCCGGTGTATCATCAATAATAATCCATTCTAATTTATCAGCAGGATATTCAAATGATTGGAAATTTCTGATAGCCATTGCAAATAGCTTTCTTCTATTATATGTTGGTGTAATAATAGAAACTGATGGCAACAGTTCCGGTGGTACAAAATCTATTTTAATTGCCTTATTTCCACCAGGTGTTATCTCAAAATCAGGTTGTTTAAAACCCTTTAAAGTACCTTCCATAAAATCATATGTAATCTTTTGTTTTTCTATATCACTATAATCATCACGTTGGATAATACGCATCGGATTAGTCATATAACATTTATACTTATAATGAATATTCTTAATCAAATATTCATCAATCTCCTTATCTTGTTCACGTGCTCTTAAAAAATCTGCTACAAACTCCTTATTCTCTAAATTAATAATGTAAGCATGACATGTCCATGTAGCTATACGAGTCCAATTTTCATCATAATCACCCATATTATCATGCACAGTTCCACCGAAATATAACATACACCAGTCAGATGGTGGTGTAGGAAATGGTGTCAGTGATCTAATAATTTTTGCATCATCTTCAAAAACAAATAGTTTTTTTTTACCACCTTTAATAGCATCTTCTACCACATTGATATGTGCCTCTAAACATCCTCTTTTTGGATCTTTGTGTAGTCTGGAAGTGTGGAAACGAACAGGTATTTTCTTATTCTTAAAATGCTGTAACATTCTTTTCTTACGATCTTTCCTTTTGGTTGTATTGATACAAACAACATCTAAGTTATAAAAATCTGAATTGAGGTACATTATAGTTGTTAATGTGTAATATTTCTTTAAGTCTTATAAATAAATAATTATTTTTTGAGATACAAATAGATATAATAATCAATATAATAATCAATATAATAATCAATATAATAATCAATATAATAATCAATATAATAATCAATATAATAATCAATATATAGATCTTGAGATTGCATTAATTTTAACTCTAATATTATATTTATGTGAAATATATTCTAAAGAACTTGATTTATTTTTATCAATATTTTTTATTACCATTGTATTATATTCATTTACAAAATTTTTAAACATACTTTTATTTAATAAGAATAATTTATATAACGTAAATGGAGTTTTATCATTATACCAATCTTTATTGAATGAAAAAATTTTAAGAGGATCTTCATCATTATCTATATCTAATATTTTATGAGGCGATGATCTATTAATTGCATCTATAATAGCAATATATGCATTATTATTTTGTCTATGTATATCATTTTTTAAATAATCAAATAACATTGATCTATCATAATTAATTGTATTAATTATTTTATTATTATTAGAAAATGAAACGTTATGCATATAACACTTTTTTAGAAAAAAAGTTTGAAAAAAAAGCTTTCATAAAAATTGAATATATAAAGGATTATAATATATTACCTATGTAGTATATATATATATGGGTATTCCGGCATTTTTTAGACTGATTGTCACCAATTACCCTAAAACACATACAGCTAAACTTGATAAAAATATAGATTATTTTTTTATAGATTTTAACAGTATTATATACGATGTTGTTCATAAATTAATGGCAGAAGGATTAAATAAAATGACTAATACTAAATTTGAAACTTTATTAATTAATAAAGTAGTTCAAAAAGTATTGGATATGGTCAAATTAATTGAACCACAAAAAATCCTTTATCTTGCAATTGATGGTTCAGCACCACGTGCTAAAATGGTACAACAACGTTGGAGACGTTTTAAAGGTGTAAAAGATGAAGAATATTACAAAGAATTGAAACAAAAACACAATGTTGAACCATCCCCTATTACTTGGTCTCAATCATCTAATATTGCACCTGGGACTAAATTTATGAAGAAATTAACGACAGCATTGAGAAAGAAGATTGACGCGGGTGATTTTTCTAAACATCAAAAAGATCTTATTATGATATTAAGTGATAGTAGTGTACCTGGTGAAGGAGAACATAAATTTTTACATATTATTCGTGAATTAAAAGGTAAAAATGATAGCATATGTATTTATAGCCCAGATGCTGATGTAATTGTTTTGAGCATGGCTACAAGAAAGAATAATATCTGGGTAATGCAACAATTAAAACCTGGGGATTCATCACCAGATGCGGTTAAAGATTATTTGAGAGATGGTTATGAATATATTTTTCTCTCCATAGATGAATATAAAGATGTATTTATAGAAAATTTGGGAATAGAAGGTAATAAGAAGGATGACATTAGAATTATTACGGATTATGTTTTTTTAACATTTTTAGGTGGTAATGATTTTGTAATGGCAATCCCTTATTTATTAGTTAGAAAACAACAAAAGAAATTATCAAATTCCGGTGGATTGAATATACTTTTAAATATTTATCGTCAATTACTACCAAATGAGAAAGATTATTTAGTTATTATTAATAATGGTAAATACTCTATCAATAATATGTTTTTCTTACACATTTTTGAAAAATTATCTAAATCTGAAGATTACTATATGAGAGGTCTTCAAATGAGAATTAATCGTGTTAAAAATGAAGGTCAAGGTGATGAAGAAAAATTGGATAATGAGGCTGATAAAAGTCCATATGAAGTGGATAAAAATAGATATGAACATTGCGAATATTATAGCAAATTGCATCCTCAACATGATAAATATAAATCAATCTTTGAAGAATTTGATTTTATGAAACCTAAACATATATGGAAACCGGTCTATTACAAACATTTCTTTGGAATTAAACCAGATGTTCTACCCGAATACAATATTTACAGATCCAATATCTGTATGAACTATTTAGAAAGTCTGGTTTTCACATTGAAATATTACTTTGAAGGAATTCCTTCTTGGGATTGGTATTATCGGTTTAGAGCGCCACCAACTGCATCTGATGTGTGTGTTAATTTAACTAAATTTATTAAAAATATTAATGATATTAAATTTGAGATGGGTGAACCATACAAACCATTTGATCAATTGATGATGATTTTACCACCACAAATGGGACATTTATTACCAAAGGGATATGATAAGTTGATGAAGAATGAGTTACTACAATATTATCCAACTGATTTTGAATTGGATGTATTTTTAGGTGGTAAACATATCTATTCAGAACCTATTCTACCCTATATTGATGATCAACATGTTCTGAGTGAAACAGCAAAAGTGGTATTGACTGCAGAAGAGAAGACACGTAATGTTGTAAATAATGAACCTTATACTAAAGATGGTAGTAGTAATAAAATTGTGAAAATTAAGGTTAAGAAAATTTAATTAACCATTTTTTGAATACTTTCATAGCATCTTTCATATCTTTAGTTTGATATGGATGATACATAGCGCGGTAATACATTGTATTTATAATTCTTTTTTGCCTTAATGGATCTAAATTTTTGATTAATTTTATAGTATTTTCTGCTTTTATTTTATTTGCAAAACCAGTTCCTTTGATGGTAGTTGTTGGATTATTATTACTATATAAAGAAAATTTGGAACTGTTAAATTTAGTATTCTTGGTATTCTTGGTATTCTTAGTTTCTTTTTTTCTGATGGGCATTTTATCAATAATTTTGAAAATATTATTAAAATTATTGAATCTTTTTTGTTGTTGTTTTATATAATTATCATAGCCTATTACAAAGAGTTCAAAATTTTTATAATTTTTATTTTTTTTGATAATAAATTCTATATTTCTATTTTTTAATTCAGCAATAATTTTAGATTTTTGTCTCTCTTCCTTCAATTTTTGATAATATTTATTATTATAATTATTAATTCTTACAAAAATAATTCGCTTCATATAAAATAATATAATAAAATTATTACAATTATAACATATATTATCAAAAATATTAATTTATTCAAAGTAAATGTTTCTCTAATAGTATAATATTGATTCAATTCTGGCTCTATTTTTAGTGCTAAGTAAAGTGCATTAGTAACAGCTGATTCCATGGCTGTAAAACTATAAAAACTATTCCCACTATGTGGTCCAATATTATATAAATTCTTATACTGCATTTTATCTAAATATCCACTCTTTGTAAACATAAAAGCAGTATCATTTGTTTCCCATTTATTATTTTTAGTATTACGATACAATCCAGGCGATAGTATTGTTGCGGTCGGTTCATCTATATTTGGAAAAGATTCCCGCAATTGTCTAAATGTTTCTTCTTTCAATTCTTCAATTGTGGATTGATTAGCTGTCTTTTTGGTGTATTTTGATACTCTATTTGTAATTGTAATTGCTGTTGTAATTACTGTTTTGGACGATGAGTTCTGAAAATTCATATAATCTGATAAAACAATAAAAGCAATTCCCCAATCGGTTGCAGGGAATCCCCATATTTTAGGTAAATCTATTTTTTTATCCCAATGGAAAACTATTGGAATATAAACTAAATAGCGTGAATTTTCTTCCCACTTTATCATTTTATTTTCATTAGTAAAAATATTTGTCATATTTGATTGATCTAATAAATTCAATAGAGGTTTTGGTGGAATAGTAAGTATATAATTGTTAGCAGTTATTTTTTCATTTTGACCATTTTGAGAAACAATAAGATTAGTTATTTTATCATTATTCTCGTTTATTTTAATCACCGAAGTATTTAACATTATATCTACTTTCCCAGTTTTTAATAATGCGTCTTCCCAATATTTAAATAAACCAATATCATTAGGCAATTTAGGTTGATAAATATCATATAAACTATTTTGATTTAATATTTCAAAAAATTCATATAATGTGTATCTTTCAATACCAGCCCCATCTGTTAATCTACATAATCTATCTATATAATCCTTTGCTTCAGATGTAAAATTATTTTGATTAGTGTATTCTAACATAGTTATATTTTTACTATCATTCGGATTAATCATAAAATATAAATATGAAAATCCTAGTGTAGTTAGTTCTCTAATACGAAAGTTTTTAATACTACTTCCTCCAATGGTTATTAATGAAAAATAATATCTTGTAAAAATATCATCAAATGATTTACCCATTTCATTCAATATAGTCTCGAAATTTAAATAATTATCTAAATAAATTCTTGGACCATGTTCCGTAAATAATCCATTGACACGTCTAACACGATGACAACCACCCAATGAATCTTCTCTTTCAATTATTAAAATTTTTTTATTCAATTTAGATAAGTACCAAGTAAGTGCAAGACCTGTTGGTCCACCACCGACAATAATATAATCATAACTCATATATGAATATATTATATTATATTTTTAGAAGAAATTTTTAGAAGAAATATAAAATATTGTTTAATTATATATGGAAGAATACATCATCTTAGCTTTAATAATTGTTTTACTATTTTTATATACTTCTTATGAAGGTTATAACAATATTTCTGAATCAACTGAAGAATATTGTAACCAATCTGAATCCGATACTTGTGCATTATTAGCACCCAATATTCCAGATGATCCAAAAAATAGATTTGAAATATGTGGTAAGTTTAATAGAGCAGTTAGTGAGAAAGAAATTGCACCAACAGAAGGTAAATTTGTATTCCCAAAACAAGAACTCTTATATGACGGTATTTGGAAAAGTCATAGAAAGATTAAAGATAATGTTGAGACACAAGAATGGGAAATGATTAAGGATCAATATCCAGTAGAGGGTGAATATGCAGCGGATAAATATTTACATATGCCTAAAAAACATATGTGTTTAGATATGGAAGTTGTAGAGAAAGATATATATTATCCAGATTGGAATGTGTTAGCAATGAAGGATAGAAATATGTACAATTTTGATGTTTGTGATTACAATAAAAGAGAAGATCATAAAGGAAGTATAGTATATTTACCTGCAGGATTATAAATTTTTAAATTAATCATCTGTATTTGTAGCAATATCTTCCTTATTTTCAAGACTAGTTATATTTAATCGCGCTAAATCAGTCTTATCCTTAATATTTTTCCAATATGTAATACCCTTGTCATCATCTACATAAAACCATAATACATCATTTGAAACACCAATAACAGTTGCGTGTCCTCTTATTGTATTTACTCTTTCTCCACAATGAAAACCATACTTTTTAAGTGCTGAAGTCGATGCATCGATAACAATATTTTTTGTACTTTTAGCTTTGAAAGGAATTTCTGTCAATGAAACACTATTTTCTATATTTTGACAACTATATATAAAGTTGTATAATGATTTACTAATTGGATCAGTTACTTTTAGTAAAGGTAATAGTGTATTTATAGAAATATATGTTTCTTCTTTACACCCTTGGAAATTTAAAATGGAACAAAAACCATTTATTATTTCTAAGGTTTGACTGTTTCAAGCCGTGTAAATTTTGGTTATTCGGCATTTTCTAATATAGAAAATGGAGGTAGCAACTCCTCTGTCGTCTAACACCGATGATTGCTGTTCTACAGCTCTATTGCTAATTATTTTTATTCCTTAAATGTACAACACCCAACTAAATTTTATATTTATAGAGCCCCATACAGAATAAAAACAAGAGAGTAGAAGGATTTAAATAGCAATCATTAAGTATGACTGGATTACTTTCATAGCTATTAATATACCAAGTCAAGTAGAAGAAACCTTCTAATTCTCTACACATTATAATATAAATTATTTCTTTATATAAGTTATGTATTAAAAATTTTATATTTTTGTTCCATTTTAAATTTCCAAGGGTGTAAAATTTTCAACATATGCTAATTTTTCTTGAAGATAATTTTTAAAAATATTTTCTATACAAGGATGAATAATTTTATTATGTGCAATACAATTTTTCCACCATTGTACAAAATCATTGATACTAATTAATTTTTGTATAAGCTTTTGAATAATATATGTATGACCATCTAACTGTAAATAATCACAGATTGAATATAATGCCATAATATCATCCATGTTATTTTTTCAACATAATTTCACAAACATCATCCATACTAACATTATAATTAATATAATATTTAACAGCAGAAATTTTATAATCAACAGATTTATGCTTCATTATAAAATATTAAAATAAATTAATTTTGTTCCATTTTAAATTTCCAAGGGTGTAAAATAGGGTGAAACTGAGCATACAACTAATTTATGTACGCGGTGCTCTTTAGATTCACCAAGTGATTTTTCTATAATAGTTAGATCAGAGAACTCTTTCAGTTCAAGCAATTTTTCATACACCATCTTTAGTTTAATTTATATCTATTTGGTGTGAAAAAATATATTCAATTTTTTCTTATTGAGACTGTAAAGACAGTGTATATAGAAGTCTATTATATTAAATATATCTAAAAACAGATGTGTTTAGATATAGAAGTTGTAGATAAAGATATATTATCCAAATTGGAATGTGTTAGCAATGAAGGATAGAAATATGTACAATTCTAATGTGTGCGATTATGATAAGAGGAAAGATCATAAGGGAATATTCGCAAGAAGGAATATGAACTTTATTTACACTGTTCAATCTCTTTATAATAACTTTTAAGTATATTTATGATAATGTGTTTATCTTTTAATGTCCTTTTTGTTAAAATTCTATTCATATAGTTTTTAAATACATTAAAATAGATACAATAATTTATACGATTATTTTTTAAATATTTTAACTGTTTTTTCCCGTATCTTTTAAAATTACCTTCATTAATTCTTTTAAAAAAAGAAATATCAATTTCTGGTAGTTCAAAATTATATTTAAAATACAATTTAAATAATATTAAATCCAAAATACTTTTTGGAAATGGTCTTTCTATCTTTTTTCTAACTTCAAATTCTAAATTTGTCAATTTAACACCCATAAAATACCAATGATATTTTGAATTTAATATCATATCATCTATTCCTTCTGCACCAGACATTTTAGCCCATCTTTCATAACTTTGAAAACCATCCTTTTCAAGTTTAAAATAATTTAAAGGTTTAGTAATGTTAGCAATACCTATTTCTGAATTTTTATTTTGTATATTCTCTATTTTATGTTGAATATTTTTTTCTTTATTTGATAATGAAAATATAATATCTATATCTCCACAATATCTTAATCCTGTTAATGAAAGTATACCACCCGAGAAAATTATATATCTTTTCATATTCATAATATTAAAATTATCTATCATATATTTCAAAAAAGTATTTAAATGTATATAACACATTTTTGATTTACTTAATAAAGGATTAAACATAAATAATTCATAAATTTTTAAACTTTTATCATGAAACATACATGATGTTAAAATATATGTTGAGAAAAAATCGTTAGTAGTGTAATTTAAATTAATATTTTGTGTTTTATGTAAATATACATATAATTTATATTTTTGATACTTATTTTCTTTCAAAATAGAATAATATTCTTCAAGTATTTTTTTAGATATAATTTTATGTTTTACACAAAGATATTGCATAATAATATTAGAAAATCCATTAAAATTTATATCTATGATTTTTTTTGCCCACAAATTATCAAAAATATTTTCATCTAATGGTCTATTAATTGAAAAAGTTAAACGATTCATTTTCGAAAATATTACATATTCTCTTATTATATCATCGTTTACTTGTCCATTTTTAATATTTTCCAATAAATTGGAAAAATAGTTAATATTGGTATATGAAAAATTATTTTTTAAAATTTCAAAAGCTTCAATTGGATTATTACATTCACTTATTTTTATTTCATCATAATTTTTAGGAATTCCGGGTACATACATATATTATTATAATAATAAAAAAATTATATACATTTATATTATATAATGTTTAAAATTGAACACCTTATTATCTTACTACTTATTATCGTTATTTTCTTTGGATCTTGCAATAATAAAGAACACTATTCCACACTTTGGACTCCATTCTCTAAAGCTAGTCAAAATTTAGACAATACTCAATGCACTGCCTTAAGTGGAGAAATTGCTCCTAATAATCGTCGCGTTTCAAAAAATTTTGGCAATTTCGGTATCATCGGTAAATTCCCCGCTATACCTGTATGTGACTCTTGTGGTCTTGATTTCGATTGCGTAAATTATGCATATACAGATGTGGATGATAGAAATGCGAATGTTTGTAGAAAGTGCAGAAAGAGTGTATTATATAAGAATTATAATAAATCAGATGAACCTTTATATGTGTATGCAAGATCATCTGGTAGACCCAGACAATCTCGTCGTATTCATTAATTTTATTCATGAATAATATATAACAATATTTGACAAAATCACAAAAGTTATTGTTATATATTGATAGACATCTTTCAAAATATCATCCATAACTTCTATATCAATAGGCATATATATTTTTGAGATTTTATAGATAATGTAGAATAATGCTATAAATATGGACAATATTTGCATTAGTAATATATTACTAATCGAATAACTATAATTGTGTAGTATAAGTTGTTGACTTAAATTGATAAATATCAATAATATTTGATGATAATTCATTTCATTATAAAAAAATATTTTAGTGAAAATATATTCAATTTTTAATTCAAATCTTGTAAATTTCTAAAATCTTTACCTACCGGAAATCTTGGTACACCATTCTCATCATCGGTGTATTCTTGATATACTACAATTAATTTAGCACCCATATATTTCTTCGCATTAGTAAACATTTCGCGACGATACTCCATATCACCCCGTGGACGTACATTAAATTTTGTTTTAGGTGTAATATTAGTTTCACATACCCAGACTACACCGCCATCAACATCTTCTTCATAATCAATAATAATAAACTCCTCATCTTGAAACTCTTTATATTTTTGAAGATATTTACTACGTTTTTTCAATTCATATGATGATTGAAGATCTCTTAGAATAATACCTTCATATCCACCATTCTTAACATATTCATCGTGTTTCAATTTCACATCTTTTACATTGTTCAAAACTTCTCCTTCAATTAGAACGAGATGTTTAAAATTTTTATTTTTGAATAATGATTTTAATAATTTTTTTCTGTTAAGTAAGGACATATTTAAATCTTTAATATTAAAGCAGTCAAAAACATAATATTTAATTTTTGCCATATGTAATGCATCTTGTTCATATTTTACTGCTTTTTTAGCCGTTAATTTTGCTTTAGATGGCTTCTTATTACAGAGTCCATTGATCACATTAAATGTCAAATCGTGCGTAAATAACTCACCATCCAGATAAAATGTTTCTATAGTATTTAGACTAAGATTTTTCAATAAATCTGCCACTTCTTCACGAATATGGTCAAAATAGTGAATATATGTGCCATTACGTGATTCTATCACAATATCGCCATTTTTTTGATAAATAATACCACGATTTCCATCACATTTTGGTTCCCCAATACATGGAAAATTCATATTCGGTTTATTCATATTAAATTTATTGGCTAACATTGGTCTGATTACCAACATTGGATCAGCATTAGGATCATCAGAATATCCTTCTTTATTGACTTTCTCATTATACTTTGTTTCAGCCTGTTTTAAAGCCTCTTCTACAAAGGAACGTCCGGCTTTGGTAGTTTTAATCTGTTTACTTCGAGTAATCTTTTTACCATTCATTTCGCCATATTTCATTGTTAAATAGACAGTATTATCACTCTCTTCTTCCACATAAATTTCCCATTCTTGCACTTTACCAGTCGCTTTCTTGACATAAAGATTATTGTATGGTTTATGCAGAGTCATTTAATGTTTGAATAGTTTTTGATGTAGATAATTATAGATCATTTTTTTAAATATATTTTTATCGTATCATATATAAAAAAAATATATATATTTTTCTTATATGAATTATCTTTACAATCTT
>Ga0233411_10000283_pt1 | contig 16291 bp, 14 predicted proteins | sample Na_anoxic_2_MG_FD_179799 | JGI IMG/M metagenome (GOLD analysis project Ga0233411, IMG submission 179799) | Seawater microbial communities from Saanich Inlet, British Columbia, Canada - Na_anoxic_2_MG | ecosystem: Environmental > Aquatic > Marine > Inlet | place: Canada: British Columbia...
ACCTAAAATACCACCAGAACTTATTCCAGATATATCTGTTGGTCTATATCCACAAACATTAAATATATAATCACAAGCACCAGCAAGTCCAGATATCTTTGTTCCTGCCCCTGATAAGTTAAGTATTTTTCTATTTTCCAATTATAATTGTTTTATAATATAAAACGAAAAATGTATAAAAATGTTAATATAAATCATATATATCGTCATACCAAATCTTTTTACCCATTTCCTTTTGATATTCTTTTAACAAAATTAACACATTTTTGTAGGGTTCGTGTTCTAATTTTGTTTTACCTTTTTCATTATACCATTTAGTGAATTCTATAGGTGAGATATAAAGTCTAAGTAAATTACTGTTTTCATCATTCACGTAAACATGGTATATTCCATGTTTACATATTCTGTAGCGTAAAATTTCTAAGTTTCCATAGTTTATCATAGTTAAAGTTATTATTTATGTTATGGGACATTTAATTTAAATGTTTTTATTTTTTTTTTCATTTTTTGAATGTGGTTTTCTATCTTTTTCTTCGTATATTATTAATATAGTTGAAATTGCGCCATAGTGTTTATTACCACTTATAGAATATTTTATATCAGCGATTATTGGGTCTACCTCTTTTATCCATTTATTGACATGATTATCTAATGTAGATTCACTAACCGCATCAAAGACATCTACAACACTATTAAATGTTTTAATCTTCATAATAAATTTTATATAATAATAAAGATTTTAAATTAAAAATAAAGATTATAGGTATCCTTGTATTTGAGGCCAAAAGTATGGGTCAATAATTGTATTTTCTATATCTTGTCTAAAACTTTCATAATCACCTTTATTTAATGTAAATCCATGTGAAATACAATATTCCTCTAAACCATTCCCAACATAACTACTTGATGACATAACAAAATTCATTAAACCATCACTTGTATCACCATACCCTACACCTAATCTACCTGTAACTAAATACTTGTCTACTAAAACATTTACTGTATCCATTAATTGAGATGAGGCACTAAATGGTAAATAACCTACAGTAACCTTAACCGTATTATTCCATCTTTCTGGACAATCTTTTAAGAAATTACCCCAATGAATGTGCCATCTATCTGTTAAATAATTTTCAGCCTCAGTTTGTGTCATACCTTTTGTTGTGACTAAATATGTAATAATTTCTGTTGAACCTTCTGGATATGCATAAACATCAATAATATAATCTTTTTGTGTATCTGTCATTGCTGACCAACCAACTTCATAACCACACAATCTAACACCTTTTTGCCATGTTTGATATGTGCCACAAGGATTGGAACCAAAATTATACATATTCTCAATAGAGGTTATACTAGTATAACCAGTTAAAGTTTGACCACTAGCCAAAACAAAAGGTTCATTACCATCTAAATCTGTTAAATAAAATCTACTTATATCAACACCTACAGTTTGACCATTCAAATCATACCCAAATAAATTATAATTCATATCTTTATTCAATTATTTTATATTATTAACTAGATACTCGCCAAAATTCTAATCTTAAATTTCTTATTCTCCAAGGGTCTTGAGATGCTTCAGTTGCTGCATCAAAAGTTATCGTATGTGTCCCATTAGACCCAAATGTTACATTGGCAAAACCACCCATACCATGCCAACTATTTTTATCTTTAGCTTCTATATTAACCTCCATAACATTAGCCCCATCAATTTGACACCTAATCTCAATATCTCTATCTGTTGCATTATAATGTCTCCATTCATATGACCAACCAACCCTATAAATACCATCTGGTACAGTACCTGTGGTAAGTGTTAAAATAGTTGCATAAGTGGTATTATTATCTTGTTGTTGTGATAAATCCTCTGCATAATGATAATATGTACCAAACACATTTGTTAAAACATTAAATGTGGTTTCTGAAGAATTACCAACAAACTCTAATTTAGGGTCAGACGTTGTTGGTTCATTATATGTTCCACCACTAACAAATGTATTCGACCCACCACCAGAAATAGATGATAAATCAACAGTTACATCTGATAACCCTCCATTTCTTTCTAGTTCAAGTGTTGTTGAGTTAAGTGTTGCTGCCGTAACAAATGTATCTGTGGTTTGTGCGGTAACTCCATCTATAACAATTGTTGATGATGATATTGTAGCAGCACTTAAATTACTGAATATAGCATCTTTAATTATAGCTTTACCAGAACCAACATCACCTAAACCAATATTTTTAATTGTGGTTAACTTTACATTATATTCATCTACTATGTTAATAGTCCCACCAGTTAAGGCATTCTCCATATCATTAGAACCTCTAATATCATCAGCCGTAAATAAATCACCAGGACTTATAAGACTAGTTATACCAGTTGGAAATGTATACCCCAAATCTGATATAAGTGTGGGTGTGGATGCGCTTAAACTAATCATTATCCATTATTTAATTTTGTTATTGTTATGTTACTATCATTACTTATTGTAGATAATATATTTGAACCTCCAGGTGTTGTGTATTTAATAGCATCAAGTGTTATTACATCAGTAATAACCATTGGTACTATAATAGTTTTTGATATAGTGTTTTCACCATGTGCTGAAGTTCTATGATAACCAAAACCACCACTTCTGGGTATTTCAATCCCATTTAATGATAATCTAGCCCTACTTATTGTTCTATTGTTAGAACTAATATCTATACTAATACTATATGTTATTTGATATGTACCTGTAGATTCTATTCTTATATTACTATTACCAATAGTGTGTGTGTAATTTGAACCAACTATTATCTGTGCATCCCAAGGAATACTTGTGTATGTTGTTTCATTTAGTGTTGTTGTACCACTTTGGTAAATATCTAATAAAAATTGATTTTCTAATATATCAACTAATTTAAGATTATTTTCTGGTGAAGGTAAATTAAGTGAGTAAACATCACTATCCAATACTTGAATAGTCCCTAAATTATAAGAATTTAAATCAATAATAAAACTATTTCTTTCGTCCGAAGAAAAAGTTATATTTTGAACTAAATCTGGTCTACTAGTACCACTACATATTACCCTATAATTTAAATCTAACCTATTTAAATTATGTGTTACCGTAATTGTATTTCCAGTAAAAAATTGTTTATATAAAAGTGTGTTTGTGATTGCCATATATATATATATTCTACTTTTATTATTCTACTTGTAATCTTTCACCTAAAGACCATTTAACAACATCTACCTCTATAGCAAATATTATAACATCTTGATTGGGGGTACCGTCATTATTCAATTCAATTCTAATTAAAAACCCATCACCTTCATATAATTCGGAAATATCGAATTCAATATCTTGAATACTCATGGCTTTACCAGCATACGTGTTAATTGGTTTACCAAGTTCTATTAAGTCATTTGTAATAAAAGTACCAGGTGAAGAAGTTAATGTCGTTGTGTTCTCTATAGTCCTAGGTAATGGAACTATACCCCCAGATGGGTCAGCAACAAGAGTTCCAGATGCCCCTTTACCTAAAAAAGAAGTTGTTAATTGTGGTGAAGTAGTTATTGTAACACCGTCACCTGGGTCAAGTCCGTAATGTATTTTAATCCTAATTGGATATGCACTACATAATCCTCTAGGTAATGCCGATTGTAGATATATAGCATCACCATTACCATTTAATCTACTATTTTTAATAGAGTGGTCCCATCCTGTTGGTAACCCTCCAGACCCTACTGGGATTAAAGCACTAAGAACACCTCCAGATTCACCAAATACGTTACCAGATGATAATAAAGTGTCTCTATAAAGCGCACCACCATAAAAAGCTAAAATACCGTTTTCATTAATCTCTGTATGAGACGCTTCTAACCATAATAGGTCAATTTGAGGCAATGAACTTGGTGGGGTAACCATTGTAATTCTAATCCATTTAGCGGTATGACCAAATATTGTTGATTCCTCCCAACCATTGCCTTTAAGAACGGCTATTCTAACATCTTCTTCGGTTTCAACAGTCCTACCAAATAAATCATTTGCGTAATTATAACCAAGGTCACTATTGGTGACTTGATAACTTATGTCTACCCAAGTACCTCCAGAATAATACTCTATCGTATAAGTACCTCCTGTTGAACCAGTATATGTTAATTCAAAACCAGACCAATTAACATAATCACCATTAGAATATCTTTGGTCACTACCAATATAAAGTTGTTCACCAGCAGTTAAGGACTCAAAAGTCCAACTAACCCCTTTAGTTTTTGCTGAAAGTATTACATTTGAGTCTCCTGTAGTTCCACTAGTATGTACATGTAAACCATTTTGATATTCAGAACCACGACCAACTGACAATCCAGAACCTCTGTTTGGTTGACCAATTTCAAGATTACCATGTAAACGTTGTATTGGAGCTAAATTTTGTGCGTTACCTATATCTGAAAATTGTATAATGTGGTTAGAATCGGCCCAAGTATATATTTCATATATTTTTTCAGAATCCATTATGAAGTTAACCATATTCAATTTTCCAAACTCACCTGTTAATCCAGAAGTAATTAATAAATTATCTATTCCCGCTTCAATTCTACCATTTTGTAATTCGATATCATAATAATTAGACGTTATCTCAACTCCAATAGGTACATTAAATAAATTTAACCCAAACCCAATTACAATGGGTGTGTTAGATTCCGTCCCACTAACACTTAATGCGGTATTACAATTAGGGTTACCAATATTAACATTTATTAATTGACCTCTACCCCCATTCATTTGAATGGATTTGTTTACTGTTCCACTACCAGTAACGTGCATCCCATCCAAAGCGAAGATACCTCCATTAACTTCCGATATTATATTTAAATTACCACCACCATATCTAAGTTCACTATAAATTATCTTACCATTAGAGGCTAATCCAGAGTCCATTACTAAACCTTTACCTAAAGTTACTCCCGTTCCACCAGTAACGCTGGTACCTTTAAAGTGAACATCATTTATTGATGTTACAATACCAGCGGTTGTGTCATTAAAGTAAATTGCAGCCGAATCATCAGTTGGTGTGTAAACTGTGAATCCTTCCATATAAGAACTACCAGACACTGTAATAAAATTACCAGTATTTGTTGCCGCACTTATAAATGTTACTTTAGCACCACCTTGACTAATCAATGATGTTCCTGGTACTAAGGTAAAGTCAGTCTCTACATATTCACCTGGCCTTACCATAATTGTATCATTTGTGGTTGCATTACTAAGTGCTGTCGCAATACTAGACCAAGGTCTATCTTGTCTATCAACTAAAGCGGTACCGTTATCACCAAAGATATTATCAACCCAAAGAATATTACCAGTATCTATTGATGATGAAGATGATGAAACATCTATTTTAATTTGATTAGTAGAAGGGTTAGATAATGTTACGTTTGTACCACCAGTTAACAATAATACGTCAGTACCATCATTTCTTGTTAATGTTGCTTGATTAGAACTAAATGTTGTTCCCGATGTATAAGTATCCTCAAAAGGTAATGTATGTGGAACCCCTTCAGAGTTTTTGTATAATAACCCTATTGTCGCTGAATTTGTGTTATCAGTTGCTGGTATTGAAACAGTACCACCAGTAACGTATGTATCTAAACTTTCTATTATAGTAGTTAAGTTAGTACCACCACTAAGTATTGTAGTTGCATCTAAAGTTCCATTAACTGTTAACCCACTCATTTGATTAATGGTAGTACTAAGTGAACCACCATTATCATCAGTTATAGTTAAAGTGTTGTTATTATTATATGTGAATCCTGTTGTGGTAATACCCACATCAGTTTTAACAACTTCTTGTGGTGTATCATTACCGTTACCAACCCATAAATAATCGGATGTTAAATTAGGTAAACCAGCGGTACGTGCGGTGTTAAATATAAATATTTGACCATTTGTAGTACCAACATTTAATATCTTAGCAACTCTTTGTATTTGAGTGTCTGAACCAGATGGTCTATTTTTTGTTAAACCACCATCAGATTTTGCCACATACAATACATCATTAACTTCCCAAGTTTCACTAAATGGGTTCAGTATGGTTGAACCACTTGTCGTATCCACACCAGATATTTTACCGAAGGTAACAATTGGGTAAACACCAGCGTTATCAAAATCTTCACCAGTAAAACCAATTACTGGCATTGTAGAACCAGTTGTTGCGTTTGTTAGTTCAACTTCATGCAAATCACTGTCAAACCCAACAATATAAACTGGACACCCCTTATCAATAGTCCCAGCAGAACCTTTTTTACCCCATATTGTGACATCACCTAGATTACCATATTCTTCACCAGAAACCCACTGATTGGATACAGTATCAAAATATAATAATTCACCTTGATATGTGGCATCTGGGGTTGTGGGTATGCTTGTTGTTACATCGTCTAAGTCGTTTAAAGTTAATCCCGTATAAGTGGTTGCGGATAAAGTATCTACAATCAAAGTACCATTAACCGTTAACCCTGTAACTGTATTAAATGAAGAATTTAAATCAACTCCATCATTTCTACTTATTGTAAATGTATTGGCGTTGTTGTATGTAAACCCTGTAATGAAGGTATTCATAGGTGGTGGTAAAGATACATCTATTTTTATTTGATTTGAAGATGGGTTAGAAAGTGTTACATTTGTTCCACCACTTAATTTAAATATATCTGTGGAATCGTTTCTTGTTAATATGGCTTCATTACTTGTAAATGTTGTACCAGTAACAAAAACATCAGTACTACCAGTAATACCACTTACTGGTCTATACTCTACCACACCTGTAGAATTATTTCTTACAAGTATATCTGTTGCTAAACTATTAAGTGTTGGGGTTGTTGTAATATTAATGGTTTGTGCAGATAATACACCATTAACTTTAGAATCTCCTTCAGAGATAAACCCCTTTTTTATTTTAAATTCGTTTCCCATAACTTTTCACTGTCCAAGTTTATGTTTATTATTCTATTTATTAATAAATATGTGGTTTTATAAATTTAAGTCTTCAAACCAATCTTCTCCAATTATTTGTAGCATTTCTTTTTCTTCATTTGTTAATTCATTCATAATAATATCATTATAATCATCTTTTTGAATTACTTTAAGAGCATAGTTATCAACATTAGGGTGTTTAATTGGTTCTCCATATTGTTGAGCAGTATATTTTACACTAGAAGAATTTAATGCATTATGCAATCTTACGGAAATATCTATAAGTATGTTTTCATCTGTATTTACTAAAGCTATCATATTTATATTCCGTATTTATTTGTTAAGTAGTTAGTTACAGTAGCAACTTCTGATGTGGATAATACTTTATCATAAACTATAAACTCGCAGATGTTACCTATCATTGTACCATTTAAAAGACCAAGTTGGTCACCTAAAATATGCTCTACATAAACAGTCCAGTCTTCAACGTGGGCTTTATTTGCAAAAACTGTAGAAGAGTCTGCATAATAATCTATATCGGTTGCACTTTTATTTAACCCAATGTAGTGAGGTAGATTGTCTTCTGGTATTAATACTTGTGTCTTTCCTTGATAACCATCATAAAAAACTATATTATTACCCCAAACTGAAACTCTTTCGGAATGCAAAGTCATAAAGGGAGGGAAACTACCATCCGTTGAACTCCAAAATGCACCACCATTTATAAAGTTAGGTGGTGTTACTGTTTGTTGAGCAACTATCCAAACACTACCCTCATCAACAGAAAAAATAACTTGTGATAATAGTTCTAAAAAAGTTGTTCCATCTACGAAAACCCCTGGCAACCCATTAATTAGACTTGCTTTATATTCGGGTTGTCTAATTGCAGTTGCTTGAACAAAATGATTCCCATTTCCACTTTGGTCTTGCCATTGATATACAGCATCTCCATCAATAGGAGTACCTGTATTAATACCAGAATCCCCCTTTAACCATACCGTTAAATTTATTTCTGGAAATGAAAATCTTGGTCCTACTACTCCACTCATAATTTAAGGTATTATATCATCTGATTGCCATTCTGGTGTTGACATCAACGCAACCATTTCATCATAATTATAAGGACCTTCAGTTGTTGTAAGTGTTAAAACTGAAGATGGGGTGTTACCATCCCATTTAACAAAGGTTTTTGTTAAATCAATAGATTTTCTAACAGTATTTATTGAGGTTTCTAGGACTTCATTAAAATTTATTTTTTCTAATTCAGATACATTAAATATCATAAATGTTCTATGGTCATAAATGTGTGACATAATATTTTTTATTAATAAATATAAAGATTATAGATTAAATCTAGATTTCATTGTGTTATAATTTTGTAATACTTCTTCTTGTGTAAGAACTCTATCATAGAATAATGTTTGATAATTAGTTCCAGCATAGGGAAATAACTCCACAGTAGTTCCTATTCCTATAAATCCATTAAGTGCAACCTTCGTTGATGTTGATTGAAATACATTTGTTAAAGGTCCATAACTTGCTGCCATTACATTACTTTGCAATTTACCATCTATATAAAATGTTGGTCTATCTAACCCATCATTTGTGTTTATAGAACCATCAAAACAAACAGTTAAATTATGTAATTTATTTGCTTCTATAACATCCCCGTCACTCCTTACAAATCTTGTTTGTGGTAATCCACTAACAATTCCAGGTACTCTATAAGGAAGGTGTTCTATTCTGAATCCTCCATAACTATAAGGAGCATACGTTAAGCTTCTTACAATTATCAAAAGTTGTCTATTGTTACCCGAACCATATTTTGAAAACCAAGTATAAGCAGCATCATGTGCTAATGTATCAAATTTTATCCAAGCTTGAACTGTATAGGTAGGACTTGTACCAGCTATTACTCCATTTAGTATGTTTCCTAAATCTATTGTATCATCTACACCATCAAATGATACCCCACCTCCTTTATCTGTTACATACGAAGCACCATTATATAATGTTCCAACATAATTACTACCACTTAAATCATTAAAGGTAGTACTACCACTAAATGTTGAATTTGGATTTGCACCATCATAATACAAAATCAAACCATCAGTAACTATTTTACCACCACCTTCTGTACTCATAATCCAAATCTAGATTTCATTGCGTTATAATTTTGTAATACTTCTGATACTGATAGTTCTTTGTTGTATACCTTAACGATTGGTATTTTACCATTCCAAACCCTAAGTGGAGTTACTATACCACCAATTTTAAAAGTTTCTGTTGAGTTTATGGTGGCATTTAGAGTATTGGAACGTATGTATAGTGATTCGGCAACCCCATTTACATATAAGGTGGCACCAGATGCATCACTACTACCATTATATGTTACTGTGAGGTTGTACCACATTGACGTAGATAGTGTTGTACTACCCCACACAATAATACCATTCAATCCACCGTTATTTTGTAAATCAAACCTAAGATATGGGTTACCACCAGTGAGAGTGGGGTCTTCAAAGACACTATAATGATAACCACCTGCTGGTGGATTTGAATATTTAGATAAAATGGGTGTTATTACCCCACTTAAAAATGCATCAAAATATACCCAACTAGAAAAACTAAACGCATCTGTACGCTCTAAATCAAGTGTAGTGTCACTAAAATCTATATAATCATCAAGACCATCAAATACCCAACTACCATTATTATCTGTATCATAAGTTACACCATTTTCTAATGTACCTGTAGATTGTGTTATTGACAAATCATTAGATACAGTATCACCACTAACATAACATTGTGGATTTGCGCCATCATAATACAAAATCAAACCATTGGTAATTATTTTTGGTGAATACCTAAATGCCATATTATATACTTCTTACTATTGTTTTTATTGTATAAGTTCCAGTGACTGCGGATACTGCTAAAATTGCACTACTACCAGATACCGAAACATTAAAGGTAACACCATTTGTACTACTACCAATATCATTTGTTGTAACCTCATTAAATTCTGCCGTTGTTCCACTCCATATTGACATAATATTACCAGACCTTGCACCACCATTGCCAACAAGTGTATAATCAAAAAATGCCCCCGTATATGCCGAAGTTGGTATTGAATAAATATTTGTTGTTCCACTAGTGGCTGTTGTTCTAACTGTTGTATTTAGAGATGGTACCAAATATGACCCCATCAATATCCTATCATCAGAAAATACTTCAAATATTGGTAACCCAGATATATTATTAACCGCAAATAAGGAACCTAAAAGACTATCTGTAACTGTAAATAATTCACCACTTGAACCTTCAATTTTGAATATTGGATTTGTTGAACCCGAACCAATTAATGTTAATATAGTATCTGTATTGGCTGAAAGAAGGGCAGAAGTACCTGTTAATCCCTTTACATTTGTATCACCAGTAACAACTAGGTCACCATTCACAGTAAATCCAGTTACACTATTAATTGTTGCCGTTAAATCTGATTCACCTTCATTTCTTTCAAGTGTAAATGTATTCGCATCATTATATGTGAATCCAGTTACATATGTGTTTGTGGTTGAAATGGAACTTAAACTAATATTATAATCATTACCATCATTTCTATCAAATGTGATTAATTTAGTCCCATTATTATATGTTCCACCACTTGTAAATGTATCTTCAAATGGTAACGTTCTAGGGGTACCATCAGAATCTTTATAAAATAAACCTATAGTACCACTATTAGTATTATCTGTTGCCGAAATAGAAACAGTACCACCAGTTACATAAGTGTTAGTTAATCCAGTTATATTAAGGCTAACCGCATCATTTCTATCAAGGGTTATAATATTTGTAGAATCACTATATGTCCCACCTGTCACAAATGTATTAGTGTCTGTTGGGATAGTAACATCAATTTTGATTTGATTTGAAGATGGGTTAGAAAGTGTTACATTTGTTCCTCCACTTAGTTTAAATATTTCAGACCCATCATTTCTTGTTAATGTACCCTCATTACTTGTAAATGTTGTTCCAGTAACAAATGTATCGGTAACCCCAGTTACATTAAATGTGTCACCACTATTATTATTAAATGTTATAATATCTGTATTGGTATTATACGTACCACCTGTTACAAATGTATTTTCAGATGCTGGCACTGCAACATCAATTTTTTGTACGTTACCAACTTGAGTGATTGTTGTATTTGAACCACCAGATATTGTATTAAATATTAGAGTTGTTCCAGATTTTCCACTAAATATTTCATTGCCACCACCTAAGTTTATACCATTTTCAACCTTAGTATTAAGTATTGTTTGTGTATCACCAGTATATGTATTAAATAAAGTTTCTGATACACCACTTAATTGTGTAAGTGTTACATTATGTGGATTACTAGTGTCACCAGTGTGTGAATCAAATAATGTGACATCAGTCTTACCACTTATTATTGGTGTTAAATCTACACTATAAAAATTAGGACCATTTAAGTTATTATCAAATTGTATTAATGTTCCACTTGTTTTGGCTGTGGTGGTATAACTATCTGTCATACCACTTGTGAAACCAGTTACATTAAATGTCCCTCCACTATTATTTCTAAATGTTACAACCCCTGTATTAATATTATATGTACCACCCGTTACCTTAACATCACTAGAAAGAATAGAAAGGTCAGTAACAAAGTTTGTGGAATCGTTTCTGGAAGTTGTTAATTGGTAATTACTATTATTAAATGTTACACCACTAACAAATGTATCGGTAATTCCAGTTACATTAAATGTATCACCACTATTATTATTAAATGTTATAATATCTGTGTTGGAATTATATGTTCCACCTGTAACAAATGTATTTTCAGATGGCGGTACCGCAACATCAATTTTTTGTATGTTACCAACTTGTGTTATTGTTGTGTTTGAACCACCAGAAATTGTGTTAAATATAAGTGTTGTACCAGATTTTCCACTAAATATTTCATTTGCCCCACCAACATTTAAACCATTTTCAACCTTAGTGTCAAGTATTGTTTGTGTATTACCAGTATATGTATTAAATAAGGTTAAATCAGTCTTACCACTTAAAACTGGTAATAAATCAACACTTAGTGTTGATAAACCTTCATTTCTATCAAGTTCAATGGTTGTTGAATTAAGTGTTGCTGCTGTAACAAATGTATCGGTTAATCCAGTTATTGTTACATTAAACAACCCACCATCATTGCGGTTAATTGTTAAAACATTAGAATTATATGTACCACCTGTAGAATATATTTCATTCGTTTGAACATACCCAGTAACATATGCAACATTTGTAATTTCATTAGGGTTAGAACCACTAACGGTTAAATTATAAAAGGAACTAGCTTGTAGGTTTGTTACACCACTAACAATTAACGTATCCTTTATTGTTATTGGTGAACAACCATAAATATTTGTAACATATAAATCTGTAATACAGTCATTAACACCACCAGAAAATACAATGGGTGTCAAGTCTGTATTTATATCAAAACCATCATTTCTTTCAAGTGTGAGTATATTACCAGAAAGTGTTGTCCCAGTTACAAAGGTATCGTTAATATCAATACTTGATAAATCAACTGTAAATGCAGATAATTGGTCATTTCTATTGAATGTTATTAAACCCGTTGAATTATTATACGTACCACCTGTAGTATAAAAATTTGTAAGACCAGTTATAACTACATTAGCACCATCATTTCTAACAAGACTAATTGAATCACCAATATCATTAAATGTTCCACCAGTAACAAATGTATCATTAGCATTTATTATGTCAAGTATATTTGTACCACCAGATAAATAAGTTGTGGCTTCAATTGTATTTGCGGTTATTGATTGAATACCATTAATATTACTATTAAATGTAACAATACCAGTACCTAGTGTTATTGTAGTATCACCACTACAACTCTGAACCAAATTTGTGTACATACTAGTACATGCACTCAATACAGGAGTACCACCAGTCATTGATAGTGGTTCAATTATAAATGTCTTATTTACGTTTGGTGTATTATTTTTACAACTCATATTATTTTTCCTATTAATGTGAACTTAGCAGTAGTATAAAAATCTCTACTTACCTTAATATATATACTATCCCCAGCACTAATAATTATATTACTACCAATTGTTAATCCATTCAATTTCTCAACACCATTAACCTTTAATAATATATTTGTTGCACCTTCAATATTAGTTATATCTGTATATTTTAAATCAAAATCAGAAACAAATGTGAAATATGGTTCTGAACGTGGTTTAAATATAATATTATGAAATACACTACCTTCGGATTTATTAATACTTGTAGTGAATTTTGGTACTATTGGTGTGTCAGTAATCTCACTCATAACCAAAGCCCTATTTATTGCTGGAATAACTTCAAACTTATCTTCATCCAACACATATCCTTGAAGTCTTATTTCGAATGGTTGTACATAAAACCTTCTATTTTCAAAATCATCTATATTACTTTCATCACCAATATTTTCTAATAAAAGAGGCATTGGGTGCCCATTTACTCTTATATAATATTGTATAGCATTAAATATGTGTTGTATTTTTACGTTTATCTTATTTAAATCCCTCATTCTATTACAGAACAATCTAACTTCATATGTGATATCAACGGACGTTGGTTGAGGTATTTTATATAAGTCAACACCTCTTCTCCCACCATCAAATGTTGGTACCTTCATATATGTATAAGTCCTTCGACCTGGAATATTAAATAACCCAGCTTGATTTTTACCAACTTGAGGATTTGGTTGCCTAACTATTGTTATAAAGGGCATCTTTATATCCTTATATTTATCAGCATGTTGCCATGTTTTACTAAATTCAGACCATCTTTGAAGTGTTAAAAATATAACTGGTACCTTTTCACCATCTATTACAATTTCTAAGTCATCCTCAACGAATTTAATAAAAGATTTGTCCATATCTTCATACATAACACCTCTAGGTAGATAAGTTCCTTTCTTATCAATATCATCAAGAATTTCTTGCCTTCTTTCAAAACCAACCTTATTCTTTATTATTTTTATATTTTTTCTAAAACCGTGTGGGAGTGCCATAATAATTATATTTTATTTTTTTTCTTCGTTAACCATAATTATATTTTTTAATATCCACGGAACTCATTTTCATCTACCGAAGCGCATAATACCGTCCTATATGCTCCCTTATACCCCATTATCGTATGTTTATTATCGTAATTTTTAACCCCATCATTTACTACCGAATAATACCTAACATCTGTTTCACTAACAGCATATCCTACGTAATCACCATAACTTAAATCAACATCTAATTCCCTTAGTTGTTCTTCATAAATAGCAAATGTGAATTGACCATCTTGTAAGTATCTAAGTGACCCAGGTCCACTGTTATATGTTTTATTTTCGGCCTCAGCAAGAATAGGGACAACCCTTAACTCAACTGGTGGGAAAAACCTAATCTCATCTTTACCAGCCTCATTATAAATATCATCAGATGATGTCATTGTTCTATCAACCCTATATAATACAATAACAAAGTTTCCATCACCTTCAACGGATTCACGGCCCATGGATTGTTCAAGATGGAAATCTTCTTGAGAAAAAAATTTATTTATTCTATTTATTGGTATACGATTATTGGACATAATATTTTTTTTAATAAATATTTCAAATATTTAAATTGTTGTTTAATTCTTGATTTTTTGTCAATTTATGTGTATATTTGTTATATAATATTTTTTTTTAATTTATTAATAATTTGATTAATTTGGATGATATAAAGGATAAGGGTGTTATAGAGATACTTGAAAATTATGAAGGTAAAAACCCCTACATAAAAAAATTTAAGCATCAATTAATTAAAAATAAAAAAATAACACTAACTCAAAATCAAACCAATTACATACTTAATAATCATAATTTTGAACCAAAGTATGTAAATAAAATAGTTGGTATAACTGAATATCTTGGTAATGAGTTTAAGAAAACTCAAAACATTTCATTTGTCCCAGCAAAAATTCTAATAGAATATGTTCTTGGTGAAACCGATAAGGCTTTTCATGTCTATGGTAAACTAAAAAGAAACCAAGAAAAATGTGAAATGTATTTCATACCAAAAACACAACTACTTGATGACCCATATTATGAAGAAATAGAAGTTGATGTTGATTTTGAAAAATATAGGAAATTAGACACCTTTGAACTAAGTGATGGTACAATAGGTAGAACACTATATGAACACCAAAAAGAAGGTGTGAAGTTTCTCCTATCAAGAAATGGTTGTTTATTGGCTGACGATATGGGATTAGGGAAAACTGTTATGAGTATTATTGCCGCTTTAGAATCTGGTGTAGAAAGAATTCTTATTGTGTGTCCAGCCTCCGTAAAGATAAATTGGGAAAGGGAAATACACTACCTACAATGTTATGACACAAAAATAATCGATGGTAAAAGATGGGAACAAGCTAAATTCACAATAATTAACTATGATTTGTTAAAAAACTTTCATGAAATCCCAGGTAAAAACTTTTCAGAAGAAGACTTGTGTTGGGATAATCAACACATTGTTAACTCAAACTTTGACTTATGTATAATAGATGAGGCTCACTATCTTAAAAACCCAAACAGCATAAGAGGTAGCATAATGAAAGATATATGCACAAGTTATGGTATTGAAAAAGTTTGGCTTTTAAGTGGAACACCAGTAGCAAATAGACCAATGGATTTTTATAACTTACTAAAGTTGATAAAATCACCACTGGCTGATAATTGGAAATTTTATGTTCAAAGATATTGTGAAGGTAGGCAAATCACAACAACACTTAAAAATGGTAGAAAGAAGAAAATTTGGTTAACAAATGGTGCATCTAACTTAGACGAACTTGCATTAAAAACTAAGAATTTATACCTAAGAAGGCTTAAGACCGATATTGGTGATATGCCAGAAAAAAACATATCACCAGTTTACCATAATTTAAATAAAAAACAAAGGAAAAATTATGAAAATCTATGGGAAGAATATCTTGATGAGAGGGCAAAACAAAAGAAACGAGGTATTCCACCAAAAGATATGGTTGAACTTGGTCTATTAAGAAAGTTTGTTGCAATGGAGGCCATACCATTAACAATAGACATGGCTGAAAATATCATTGAACAAGGTAATAAGGTTATAATATTCACAAACTTTACTGATGAATTAATGGAATTTGATAAATACTTTGGTAATAAATGTGTTATTCATTATGGTGAAATGAATGATAAAGAAAAACAACGTTCAGTTGATAGTTTCCAACAAAAT
>Ga0233411_10000284_pt1 | contig 16283 bp, 15 predicted proteins | sample Na_anoxic_2_MG_FD_179799 | JGI IMG/M metagenome (GOLD analysis project Ga0233411, IMG submission 179799) | Seawater microbial communities from Saanich Inlet, British Columbia, Canada - Na_anoxic_2_MG | ecosystem: Environmental > Aquatic > Marine > Inlet | place: Canada: British Columbia...
AACGTTCGTGATGGCACACAAACTTTTTAAAATTGGCGGCATGAAAGACGTAGAAACTCTTGGCGAAGGAATTGAAGATCCAATGGCTGTCAAATATCACAAATTTTTGAGAGAAGGCGGATTCACTAAAAAGTAAAAAATGTCATATACACTGTCCAAAAAGGAAATAGTAACTGAAATACTGAAATGTGGTAAGGATCCAAATTATTTTATTAATAATTATGCAAGGATTTCACACCCCATCGAGGGATTAATTCCGTTTAAAACTTATCCCTATCAGTCTGAACTTTTAACGGACTTTAACGACTATCGATTTAATGTAATCCTCAAGGCGAGGCAGTTGGGCATTTCTACGATTGCTGCAGCATACATCGTGTGGATGATGCTTTATCATAGAGACAAGAACATTCTTGTTATGGCCACAAAGTTTAAAACAGCTTCAAACCTTGTTAAGAAAGTCAAAGCCATCATGAAGAATGTGCCAGAGTTTCTTCGGATTGCGGAAATTTCAATCGATAACCGAGCTTCTTTCGAGCTTTCAAACGGCTCTCAGATTCAAGCAGCTTCAACATCCGGAGACGCAGGACGTTCAGAGGCTCTTTCTTTGCTGGTTATTGACGAAGCAGCCCACGTTGAGAACTTAGACGAGCTTTGGGCAGGTTTATATCCTACAATCTCAACTGGTGGTCGAGTAATTGCCCTGTCGACTCCAAACGGAGTTGGAAACTGGTTTCACAAGACTTATACCGAAGCTGTCGAGGGTTCTAACGACTTTCATCCCGTGCACCTAGCCTGGGATATCCATCCAAACCGAGATCAAGCATGGTTTGAGAAAGAAACTCGCAACATGTCACGGAGAGAAATAGCACAAGAGCTTGAGTGCAACTTCAATACTTCAGGTGAAAATGTTATTCACCCAGACGACATTGCATGGCTCGAATCTGGTGTTTGTGATCCGAAATACCGGACAGGCTTTGATCGAAACATGTGGATTTGGGAAGAGTATAAACAAGAGTGTTCGTATCTATTGGTTGCCGACGTCGCAAGAGGTGATGGAGCCGATTATTCTGTATTTCACGTTATAAAACTGGAAACAATGGAGGTCGTAGCAGAATATCAAGGCAAGCCAAGCTTGGATATGTATAGCAATGTACTCTCCCAAGCCGGAAAAGAATACGGCAACTGTCTATTAGTGGTAGAAAATGTGGGAATTGGAATATCGATATTGGAAAAATTGATAGACTTAGAGTATCCAAACTTATATTATTCTGTGAAGGGCACCCATGAATTTATTGAGAGCCATCAAGGGCAATCTCAAAATAATGCTGTCGCTGGATTTACAACTTCTTCAAAAACTAGACCCCTGATTGTAGCAAAATTGGAAGAATTCGTTAGAAACAAACTAATTAAAGTATATTCGGTTCGTTTTTCTAATGAATTACGAACTTTTATTTGGCATAACGGAAAACCCCAAGCAATGAGAGGGTATAACGATGACTTAATTATGTCTTTAGCGATAGGATGCTGGGTTCGAGATACTGCTTTGACAGTTAACCAAAAAGAAATCGAATACAAAAAAGCATGTTTGAATTCTATGGTTGCAGTCAACACAAGATTAAACACAACAATTCCAGGAATGGAAGGATACAGAAGAAACGAAACAAACGAAGAAATGTTTAAAGCAAAAGAAGAATATAAACAATATTCTTGGCTACTGAAAGGATAATAATGGCTGATCAAGAAAGAAATACTCATAACGCACAATCTGAATTATTTAGACGTCTAACTCGCCTCTTTTCAGGTCCAATCGTGAACTGGCGCACTCAGATGAATCGAAAGATTCGCCGTTCAGCTTTGGATAAGTACGCCACACAATTTAAGACCGCATCTGGACAACAATTCAAGAAATCAGAATATAGTCCCTTTGACGTTATGAATACAAAGCTCATGGCGCAACAAAATCGGGTAGAACGATATGTTGACTATGAACAAATGGAATATATGCCAGAACTTGCGTCTGCCTTAGATATATATGCCGATGAAATGACAACTCACACCTCCATGAGTCCCATGTTAACAGTTGATTGCCCGAATGAAGAGATAAGAACAGTTTTAAAATCTCTTTACGAAAATGTTATCAATGTTAACCACAATCTTTTTGGTTGGTGTCGATCAATGTGTAAGTTCGGAGATCATATTATTTATTTAGATATCGATGATCGAATGGGAGTTAAAGCAACAATCCCGATTCCTCTTCGCGAAGTTGAAAGACTGGAGGGTGAAGACCCGACAAACCCGAACTATGTTCAATATCAGTGGAACTCTGCAGGAATGACTTTCGAGAATTGGCAAGTAGCTCATCTTCGAATCCTCGGTAATGACAAATATGCACCGTACGGCACCTCGGTATTAGAGCCAGCGCGCCGTATTTGGCGCCAACTTGTTCTCATGGAAGACGCCATGATGGCTTATCGAGTCGTACGATCTGCAGAGCGAAGGGTTTTTTACATTGACGTTGGAAATATCGCTCCTCAAGACGTGGAAACCTTTGTGCAAAAAACGATTACCTCGATGAAGAGGAACCAAGTCGTTAACGCCGACACCGGTCGAGTCGACTTACGTTACAACCCACTTTCAGTTGAAGAAGATTATTTTATCCCCATCCGAGGCGGAGAACAATCAAAAATTGAGAACCTTCAAGGGGGACAATTTACCGGCGTCATCGACGATATTAAGTACCTGAGAGACAAGTTGTTCTCAGCCATAAAGATACCAGCGGCTTATTTATCAAGCGACTCAGATCAAGCGCAAGAAGATAAAACAACGTTGGCACAGAAAGACGTCCGCTTTTCAAGAACAATCCAAAGACTTCAACGTGCGGTTATTTCAGAACTTGAAAAAATCGGCATTGTGCATCTTTATACCCTCGGCTTTAGAGGGGATGATTTAGTAAGTTTCCGCTTGAGGTTAAATAATCCTTCGAAAATTGCCGAACTACAAGAATTGGAGCACTGGAAGACAAAATTTGACATTGCAGGCGGAGCAACTGAGAACTTCTTCAGCCGCAGGTGGATTGCACAAACTATTTTTAACCTTTCCAATGAAGAATTTATTAGAAATCAAAGGGAAATGTTTCATGATCGACGATTTGAAGCAGAACTGAACGCTGCAGCAGAAGCGGTAGCATCTGAAGCTGCTGGTGGCGATATGGGTGGAGACGACTTAGGTGGTGGCGATCTCGGAGGCGAATTCGATGAACTTGAAGACATGGCTGGTGAAGAAGGGGATGAAGAAGTCGCTGATGAAGGCGGCGATGAAGCCAGCGGAGGACTTTTAGCCGCACCAGCCCATCGAGATGAACACAATCGAGAATATTCTAAAAATTCTATGAAAACTCGTGCCCGAGGAAAAAGATATGTAAAGAAAAGCCAACGCGGCGGGGACGGTCGCAATGGAAGAGAACAACACCTGAGTGCGATTGCGATACCAAAACCTAAAGACGTTGTTCCTGGATCTAGCGATATGAGATCTTTATCTCATGGGATTTACGAGGTTGAGACGCCTACTTACGACATGGAAGAGGACATCATGATGCAGTCTAATAACGACGTTCGAAGACTGATTACAGAACTACAAGAAAATTCGGAGATTAAAATAAATGAAAATGAAGCATAATAAAAAGCGAAATACTGCTTTTCTTTTTGAGGTTCTTATCAGAGAATTGACAAAAACAATGATTTCAAAGGAAGAGAAAAAGAAGAAGATTATTCTTGAAATGATTAAAAGGAATTTTAAGAGCAATACATTTTTAGCAAAAGACCTAGATTTGTACAAAGCCATAATCGATACAAAACATGCGACCACCCGGCTAGCCGAAAAGATAATTTATGAGGCGCGAATTCAAAAATCATCAATTGACAATCGAAAACTCTTTGCTCAACAAACGGCTTTAATCGACCAAATAAATAAGGAACTATCTCCGGATGTTTTCAACAATTTTATCCCAAATTATAAAGACGTCGCTACCATTTTTCAAATTTTTCATCCCAAGACCAAGACAAAAAAACGTGTTATCATGGAAAACTATTTAGTAAAAAAGATGATCTCTGAAGAAGAAAAAGAGAAAGAATTACTTAAGCCGATCGACAACCTAACTTATAAGATGTTCGCCAAGAAATTTAATGAGAAATATTCTTCTAAATTATTGGATGAGCAAAAAGAATTGCTTAGGAGATATATAAGATCCTTCGTTGATAATGGAATAGACCTTAAAGTCTTCTTGAATGAAGAAATTCCTAAACTTAAAGAATCTATTGAGAACGCATTGACTCTAAAAGAGATAAAATCAGACAAAACCATGCTTGAAAATACGCAGAGAGTATTGCAAATGCTGAATAAATTCCACAAAAGACCTGTTGACAATGTTTTTATTCATGATATTTTAAAGATACAGAATTTAGTTAAGGAAATCCAAAGATAATGGCCGAAATTAATGTATATTTTGGGAGAGAAGCCGAAAAGAAAAGGTTCACCTTGGAACTTAAGGCTCGAAAATCTTTGGATGGAAACATCCTGATTTTTGATCACAATGAAATGGATATCGTTATTATGCCTGCAGGTAAGAAAATTGTCACTTTTGCAAAAGATGACTTTTCGGAAACGGTTTACGAAGTTCAAGATCGCTTTTTCACATATCTTAAGCGGAAAGGCATTATTTCATATGACTCGATCAAAGGCGGAAATGTCTACGGATCGATCGAAGGGTTGTTGGAAGAGTCTAAAGACGAATACGTTAATACAATCGATTACGCTTTATTCAACATTTCAAAATTTTTAAAGGAAGAGCAGCCTTATTACGATTATATCGAAGATTACGAAAAGATGCTCGATGATTATTATACAGAACCTACGGATTCTGATTCAACTGAACTCGGTGAAGTTCCACAAGCTGCTGAAAAAGGCAACATTATGCCAGGATTTAATTATGAACCATATTGGATGAGCTATATGCTTGAAGAAGACAAAAAGAAAAACTAATGTCCCTCCTCTACTTCATTTTAACAGCCTATGGTTTAACACAACTGCTCTGTTATGGCAAACTTTTCGAAAGATTAAGACCAGACGGATATTTTTGGACATGTCCAATGTGTGTAGGATTCTGGGTCGGTGTATTTTTATGCGTCGTTAACCCTTTGACAGAACTATTTACCTTTGAACTTTCAATTTTGAATTTACTAATTTGCGGTTGGATAAGTTCAGGAACATCATATATATTGAACATGGTTTTTAGCGACTGTGGCATTAAAATAAATCACTATAAAAAGGGAGGTGAGTAAATGTTAAAAAAATGGATGTTGCGTGGAGTACGTCGTTGTAAAAACGGCTGTTGACTACTTTTAAGAAGGATTAAAAAATGAGTAAAGTTTTACTGCAAGAATACTACGCTCTCTGCGAAGGGGGTGTCTGCCAAGATCTTTTGACCGAGGTGGAAAAAATAGATATACAAAAGAACGGCGCCATGTATCTGACCGGTTTGATGCAGTGCGCCGCCAAACCAAACGGTAATATGAGGGTATATCCAGAAGATATACTCGCAAGAGAAATTAAGATTTATCAGAAACTTGTAAAAGAGAATCGAGCTTTGGGCGAATTAGACCATCCCGAGGATTCAGTTATAAATCTCAAAAATGCTTCTCATATTGTTACCAACATTTGGATGGAAGGTCCAGAAGTTAAGGGCACTGTCCGAATTTTAGACACCCCATCTGGAAAAATCTTGAGATCTTTGGTGGAAGGCGGCGTTCAATTGGGGATATCCTCACGAGGTCTTGGATCTGTCAGGGAAATGTCTGACGGATGTGTTGCTGTCGAAGACGACTTTCAGCTTATCTGCTTTGATTTCGTCTCGGAACCATCGACACCTGATGCTTACATGAGCTTAAAAGAAGGCAAAGAATATAAAGAACCAAACATTTTTACTAAAGCAGATAGAATCAATCGTGCTTTAAATAGTATCTTAGGAGATAAATGAAACAAGACGAATTAAAGAAAGTACTAAAACCACTTATTAAGCAATGCATCAAAGAAGTCATCTTCGAAGAAGGCGTCCTATCTGGACTCATCTCTGAAGTTGTGCAAGGCTTGGGAGGACAACAGACGATTGTTGAATCTGCCAGCCCGCCTCAGCAGGATTTCTCTCGACAACAAGTCGAGCTTCAAGAAGAAGCACGCGCAGGCATGGAAGATAAGAGAAGGAAGCTTGAAGAGTCTCTTGGACTCGGCGCCGTTTTCGAAAACACCGCCCCTTTATCCAGAGGTGGCTCTGTAGGGGACTCTCCGAGTCAAAGCCCATTGTCAAATTATGCGCCTAATGATCCGGGCGTAGATATCAGCGGAATTATGGCATTAGGAGCAGGATCTAATTGGAAAAAGATGATATAATCGCATGGCGATAACTAATTACGGCGGAGGGGCAAAAAATGGGATCTAAATTTACACCAAGCAGGAATTATGTCAACGGGACATTCACTGTTGATGGAGACGTGGTGATCACAGGTTCTCTCTCTGCAAGCGCAATTATCGGAGGAGGTTCTACCACGCCAGGACTTCCTGCGACCTCCGTTCAATATAACGACGGCGGAGCCTTCACCGGCGATGCAGATTTTACTTGGAACAAGACAACAAACGCATTAACCGTAACAGGTGATATTACCGCTTCTTCCAATATTTCAGGCGCATTTTTCCATGGTGACGGCTCGGGGTTAACAGGAGTCTCAGCAACTGCATCCCCAGCAGGCGCAAATACACAAATTCAATTCAACGCAGATGGAACAACCGCAGCAGACGCTGATTTTACTTGGCTCACGGGGAGCAACACGCTTTCCATCAGCGGTGATATAAGCGGTTCCGGGAACGTTTCGGGATCATTCTTTTACGGCGACGGATCCAATTTGACAAATACTCCTGCAGGATCCCCCGCAGGTTCAAATACTCAAGTTCAATTCAACGCCGACGGAGCTTTTGGATCAGACGCAGACCTTGCTTGGGCATCCGGAAGTAATACATTAACTGTAACAGGCGACATCAGCGCTTCAGTTAATGTTTCAGGTTCTGATTTCTATGGCGGAGGAGCAAACTTAACAGCCTTGGACGCAGATAATATATCAGCCGGAACATTAAACAATGCGAGACTCCCTGCGACCATAAGTGTCACAAATGTCTCTGCGTCGACCCTTGTTTCTGCGAGTTCTTTTTATGGCGATGCATCTAATTTAACTGGACTTCCGGTTCAGAATTATAACAATGCAACAGACAACTTTATCATAACGGCTGCTGATTCAAATACCGTCCAAGGCGAAGCAAATCTTACATTCGACGGTACCACACTCACAGTGACTGGTGTCGTGTCTGGATCTGGCAATGTTTCCGGCTCGGCGTTTTATGGCGACGGATCAAACCTGACAAATCTTACAATTCCATCTGGAACAATTGGCAGGATTGATTCAACGGGCGCAGAGACCTTTTACCTGACGATCTCTGGCGCAGTGGCAGCCTCGGTTGCTGGGGATTATGTCCGCGTCGGACCGGGAACATATGTAGAGGACACGCCAATCAACATTCCCGCTGGGATTTCGGTTATTGGTAATGCCGGCTGGCAAGTTACAGAGGTTTCTTCCTCGACTGGCTTAGGCGACGTATTCGTTCTCTCAGCCGATAGTTTGCTAAAGGACTTCAATATAGCCATCCCATCTGATACGGGATCATATGGGGCTAAATTCGCCGGCGCCACAGGAACCGCGACTATCAACTTTCTGTCCTTTTACGGAGGAACAGGCCTTCGCGGCTCTGGATATGGAAACACAGGCGCCGGAAAGACTATTGGTCTTGAAATACGATATTCAACCGGCGATTGCGATGCTATTCTTGAAGTAACCGATGGCATCTTAGCCGTCGAAGGGGTTCACGTCCCGAACAGTGCCGGAGCAGTAGATGCTGGAATGAGGGCAAACAGTCCTTCCGCAACCAGAGTTGGCAACCGAGGAAGGCTTCAAGGCATTGACATTAATATGGGAGCGCCAAGCGTAGAAGACGCAATTGTCGTGGGCTCTACATCCACAGTTGTCTTGCAAGGTGTCAATTTCTTTAACATTCAAAACACTTTCCACCTAACATCCAACTCTGCCAGCCTTCTGGTTACATCAGGTTTGTCAGAGCCAACAGTCAATGACATTAAAGTTGATACCGGCTTAACCGGCGACGGCTCCATAACAAGGTTGTCTGCTTTTATGTCCGGGAAATTTAGTATTCCCTATACTTGGATCCCCTCTGACCACGCTTGGACCTTCTTTACATCCGAGACAGACACTTCTGAGGCTTCGCAGCAATTGTGGGGAGCAAGAAAAATCATAGGACATCCCGAACTCGGTTCTGGTCTCTCTGCGGGCGAAGGAGCCAATTATAGCACCAATAACGCAGTCTTTACGACGGACGGCACCACAGATGCTGCTTCAGGTCTCGGCGCAGATGGAACTGGCTTTGTCGATGTATCCGTAGCCGCAGAAAGCGTGGACGGCTCATCTTTCTCGTTCCAAGGAACAACAGCGGGACATTCAATCATGTGGTGTACAAAAAGAGTGGACAGTTCGAACACGACGCTAAAACACTGGGGACTTGAGGTTGATCAGATAGGCGCAGCAGCAACTGGTTCCGGAAACTTCATTATTGAATATCAAAACGCATCTTCAAGCTGGACAGAAATCGGTTCCATGGCTGTATCGTCCGAAGAGCAATACAGATACGCCAATAAGCTATTCCTCCGAGCAAACAGCGAAGAAAGAATATACGCCGGAATTTCGGGTTCGGCTTCTTGGGATCCAACAGAAATCAATGGCGTCACAGGGCGCTGGATGAGGGCTAGAATAGAAAGCACAATAACTACGGCTCCAGTTTTCGAGAGGTTCCGCCTGATACCATCTCACACCGAGATTAATAAGAGAGGGCAGAAGTTCGCTTCTGGTCTTGCTCAATGGAAAAAGACTGTTTCACTCGGCGGTCTTAAATGGAGTGGAGCTAAACTGGCAAATGCTTCTTTCACCGTTGGAACTGGAACGACTTTTACTCAGGATCTCGATGGTTCAATACTGGACCAGAACGGCGATTATGCCAACACCCAATTTCTGATACCGGCTGGTACATGTACCGCCTTCCCTATACAGATTAAATTCTTTTATGCATTTAATAACGCCACCCCTGTGCTCACCAGCGTAACTATTAGTCACTATGTCGCGCAAGTTCAGGGAAATCTAATAGCAGACCCAGGCGGCGCCACCGTACCGATTATCCGAACCGCCGCGAATACAGAGACATTTATAACAAATGCCGCCGTACCCAGTACTCAGAATACTTCGGTCGCCGAGTTAAATAAGGTATTTTCACTAACAAAAGACACCCCCGCAGATATTGCTGGGAGTTATTCGGGGGATATGATCTTTGTTCATTTTGAAGTCCCCACCGTGACAGGCGACGACATCATCTTGTTGGGGATGGAACTTGAAGGTATTGCTTTTACAGAAGGCGATCCTCATGACTAAAAAAGATACCCCTCGCTCTTGCGGGGAGTGTAGCGAGTGTTGTATAATAGCGAGCGTATGTTCCGACTCTCCGTTCAACCGAGAACACCCGGACATCCCAATCTGGTTCAAGCCCATGAGAAAGGCTTGTCAATTTATTACCCCAAACGGCGGAGGTTGTCGTATCTATGAGGACCGCCCGGCAAATTGTCGCGGATGGACCTGCGAATGGCTCGCAGGCGCGCCAATAAGAAAACCAACTGAAAGTGGGGTCATCTTTTTTGCTGAAAGGACCAAATATGGACAGACCGTTATGGTTGGCGCAAGAACCGATGAAGTATATGAAGACGAAAAAGTAAAAGAAGAAATCCAACGCTACCGCGATCTTGGATATCCCGTCCTTTTGATGCATGACGATGGAGAAAGAACTTTAATAGAATAATTTCACCAGCACCCTATTTATTAGAGACAAATGGAGATATAATGTCAAAAAAAGCAGTAAATATGTCAGTCAGGCCAAGAGGCAGAAACGACACCGCGCAGAGAATGATTAAACGATTTATGAAGAAAGTCAAAAAAGAGAAAATTTTAGAAACTTATCGTGAAACCTTGCGATATGAAAAGTCCTCTGAGAAAAAAAGAAAACAAAGAAAGAATAGAAAAAGAGTTCTAAAAAAACTCGCAGAAGAAAATAAAATAAACGATAATTAGAAATTAAAAAAACTAATTATAGAATGAACAGGAGTTTATAAGTGTCAACACCCCCATATTACCAACAAAAAGCAGGTCTATTTAACGTCGGATCCTATCAGGTTTCCGGACGAGTATATATAACTGGATCCGTGATTGATTCTGCAAACCATAGCCAAGGCGAGGTCAGAATTCAATTCCCGAACGTCACGAAGAACATAACGGTTATTAATACCACGACAAGTGTTCCAATAAGAGTCTATTTTAATGCGTCAACCGCATCCAATGGCTTCAATGGCGCAGGTGCATATCCAGATGGATCCCCGATTACTGGTCTCCATTTTATAACACTGGAAGAGAAGAAGGATTCTGCTTCCTTTGGTGTAAAATGTCAAGAAATGTATGTGGCTCTTCAGGGCACCACAGGAACTGGATCATGTGAAATCTGGGCAGAATTGACCGGTATTGCACCGCAAGAAATGTTCGCCTTGACCGGTTCCGGGCTCACCACTCCTTAAAATATCAGATATGTCATAATCATATAAAATGAGATTTTTACAAAAAAGGTCTTTTTATGATTTGAAAGACTATTTACCTTTGAGATATTTTATTATAAGGAGCCTCGCCGATGTCTTCACTTTTGGAACAAGCTATTATTGATGCAACCGCACTCAAGGAGGCTGCTGTTAAAAATGCGGAAACAGCAATCCTCAACAAATACTCGGATGATATTCGAGAAGCCGTTGAAAACCTACTTGAAGAAGAGGATCCCATGGGCGCCCCCGAGGAGCTAGAAACCCCGGATATCGCCCTTGCCGGCGCTCCAATAGAAGAATCTGAGGAGGTAATTACCCTTAATCTGGAAGATCTGAAGGAAATGGTCGATACCTTAACCGAAGAAGATCCAGAGGCAACTGACGACACAATTGATCACAGTGCTCTGGAAGAAGATTCGGGTTTGGACCCGACAGGGATCCATCACGATGATGATTCTGCAGAAATCAGTGCAACCTCTGTAGACGTCGCCTTAGCCGAAGAAATCGACCTTGAAGATATTGACAAGCTTCTAGAAGAGTTGATCGTAGATATCGATCCTCAAAAGAGTGGCTGGGCTGGTACACCAGAACCGATAATGAATTATAAAGCACAACTTAAATTAGCCCAATTGGCAGGTACGAAAGCCCATGAAGAACTGGAAGCTGTTCAAGATGCTGTTGATAGGCTGGCTGAAGAAAAGAAAACTTTAGAAATTAATAATAAAAAGATTATTGGAGCCTTTCGGGCTCTAAAAGAAAATTTTGATAAAGTAAATTTATCAAATGCAAGATTGCTTTATGCGAATCGAGTTTTAACAAACAACTCCTTGAATGAGCGACAAAAACACAAAATTGTCGAAGCTTTGTCAAAATCAGATTCAATTGAAGAAGCAAAGGTAATATTCGAAACTCTAAAAAGCGCTGTGGGAAGTGTAACAGGTAAAGCACGTCCACAATCACTCCGCGAGACCATCGAACGACCCTCTGCCACTTTACCTAGAAGAGCTTCCAGGAAAACTATCGAAACTCCAATAATGGATCGGATGAAAATTTTAGCTGGGATCAAAAAATAGCATGACTATATCAATAAGGAGATTACAATAATATGTCTATTCTAAACAAACTAACAGAAGGCATTGTACGGCGTGATCTTTCTAAAGAAGGTTCGGCTCTTCTCTCCAAGTGGGAGAAGACCGGTCTCTTAGAAGGGCTCAATAACGAGCGTACAAAGCATGGCATGGCTAGCCTTTTAGAAAATCAAGCCAAAGAGCTTCTTCGTGAAGCTTCTACTATGCAAGGTGGAGATGTCGAAGGTTTCGCATCTGTCGCTTTCCCCATTGTTCGCCGAGTCTTCGGTGGACTGATCGCAAACGACCTCGTTAGCGTTCAACCTATGAGCCTCCCATCAGGTCTCATTTTCTTTCTGGATTTCACGTATGATCGTGCACGTCTGGATTATGGCCTCAACGCTTCCGTATATGGCGGTGGAGTTGTTGGTCAAGCAATTACAGGCGGTATTTCACTTGCCGGTAATGAAGCTGAGCAAAGCTTTTATTCTTTGAATAACGGTTATTCGAGTCCAACTGGGACTATTGCAGTCGCGATGACAACTCAGGCTTCTGGTGTTGTTGGCTCTCCATCTCTTGGTGATAACGTCGACGCACTTTGTCGCTTCGATCCTGATTTGTCCGGAGCAGCAGTTGCCATCGGTACTATTCCATTGACAACATTTACTGCTCAGCAGCTTAATGTCAAAGATTATGTTTCGATTACCCTTCTGGACGCTGCGACAGTCAACCCAGACCAGGTACGGAGGCTAACTCGTGATGCAGATGCTAACGACGTCGCCGGCGCAGGATCCATTGCTTTGGGTACACTCCTCTTTGTCTGTACAACGGGTCTAGGATCCGGAGAAATCGCTAACTCGGTAACAGCGCTTGCAAGTGCAAACACTGCTTCGTTTGTCATTGACGATAACTTCGTTAACTCGACGACTGGTGCACCGGGAGCAATCGTTGGTACCACAACTTGGGGACTCGAAGGAAATCCAGCAATCCCAGAAATTGACATTAAGGTCGACTCTGTGGCTGTTACGGCTAAAACCAAGAAGCTCAAGGCTAAGTGGACGCCAGAATTGGCACAGGACTTGAATGCTTATCACAATCTCGATGCAGAGGTTGAGTTGACATCAATTCTGTCTGAGCATATCGCTCTCGAAATCGATCAAGAAATCTTGGAAGATCTCGTGAAAGGTGCAAAGGCTGATACCCTGTACTGGTCTCGTTCACCAGGTAAATTCGTGAACCGCAAAACTGGTGCTTCGATTGTTTCGAGCACTTCGGTATTCCCGGACTTCACTGGTAACGTCAGCGAGTGGTATGAAACCTTGATCGAAACCATCAATGATGTTTCGGCTCAGATCCATCGTAAAACTCTTCGCGGAGGCGCTAACTTCATCGTGTGTTCACCTGAAGTTGCAAACCTTCTTGAGTTTACCGCTGGTTTCCGAGGCTCTGTAACCCATGATGAAGATCGTGGTCAAGTTGGTGCTGTTAAAGTCGGCTCTTTGAGCAAGAAGTTTGACGTTTACGTCGATCCTTACTTCCCACGGAACGTTGTTCTCGCAGGACGTAAAGGTTCTTCTTTCCTTGAAAGCGGATATGTATACGCACCGTATGTACCTCTCCAGATGACTCCTACCATCTTTGGTACCGAGGATTTCGTGCCGCGCAAAGGCGTCATGACTCGTTATGCTAAGAAAATGGTTCGTCCGGATATGTACGGATTGGTCATCATCGAAGATTTAGTCTAAGAGTTAATTTAACTACTTAAGTAAATTTTAATACCCTCCCACTTTTTGTGGGGGGGTTTTGTGTATACGGAAACTACTTAGTGTTAGGAGGAATCTATTATGGCCTTACCAACTCTGACCCCCAGTAGTCAGATAAGCAAATCTATACTGCCCGCATGCGGATCTCCCGCTTTAGTGGCTGCATCTCTCCCGCTTGGAATCTATTCCGGATCGGCTGATTTTTTATCTGGAGCCGCATCTCAAGTGGCTTATACTTATAAGAAGATCGGCGGGGATGTCCTCGATATCGAGCTTCTTCCTGGAAACGTGTATGCAAATTACGAAGAGGCTGTATTAGAATACAGCTATTTGGTTAACCTGCATCAATCCAGAAATATACTTTCAGATGTTCTTGGTCAAACTACCGGTACCTTCGATCAAGATGGAGAATTGAAGACTGGACCATCTAACGTCAATTTAAAATTCCCCCGCGCAATGTTCGAATACGCCCAACGGGTGAGTGATCATTATTCTTTTGAGGCTGGAACCGGCGGAACTATCCCTATCTATTCAGCATCCTTCAAGCTCGGCGCCGGACAACAAGACTATGACCTTCAAACCATTATCTCGTCTTCATCTGCAACCGGCTTTGCCGGTAATGGTGCGGCTGTCCCATACGCAGGGGTCGTTGGCAACAAGAGGGTGATGATCAAAAAGGTTTTTTACAAGACTCCGCAAGCTATGTGGCGATTCTTCGGGTATTTCGGAGGTCTTAATGTCGTCGGAAATATGAATTATTATGGACAGTATACAGATGATTCAAGTTTCGAATTAATTCCGACATGGCAAAATAAATTACAAGCTATGGCTTTCGAAGATCATATTTGGACGAGACTTTCCCATTATTCATATGAGCTAAAAGATAATATGTTGAGAATCTTCCCTATGCCAGAATTAATTAGCACATATCAGGATATGTGGGTCGAATTCTCAGTTATACCAGATAGCTGGGAAGCCTCCGATCGATATAATGACGGAACTCAGGGAATTAACAACATTAATACAATTCCTTTTGACAATATTCCTTATGAGAACATCAACGCCATCGGAAAGCAATGGATTCGAAGATTCGCTTTGGCTTTATCAAAAGAAACGCTGGGACAAATTAGGGGAAAATTCGCAACAATCCCGATTCCAGGGGAAAGTGTTAATTTGAATGCAGACGCTTTATTGAGTCAGGCAGCAACCGAGCAGGCGGCTCTCAGGGACGAGCTTAAGGAGATCCTCGATCAGCTTACTTACGCAGAGCTAGTTAAAATCGACGCAGAGAAAGTGGAAGCAGTTAATAATATTCAGAAAAGAGTTCCAATGCTTATATTCCAGGGGTAAAACATGGCTAGTGAGGAAGAAAAATTTAAAGGGTTTAGACCTTATTTCAAGACATCCGATGCCGAGGATGTTCGACTTAAAGAAATTTCCCTCATGCCCTCAACGATTGAGACAATCGACCGGGCTCTTTATAACTGGCTAGATGAAGAATTAAACGTATTCTGCACCACGAATGAGGGCTGGCAGAAGGTTCCTTTAATCTGGTCGATGGCAGAGAGAGCACATCAGATAAAGAGCAGTAAGGATCTTAGAAATAAAGAGGGTATTTTTACTTTACCGGTAATGGTCTTGGAAAGAAAAAACCTGGTCAAAGATCCCGCTATGAAAGGTGTAGCCTGGGCGCATGTTCCCCCTTATAACGATCCCAGAGGAGGAGCCATCGAGGTCGCCAGAAGAATCCAACAGGATAAAACTGGAAATTTCGCCAATGCTGATTCTCAGCGAAGATTTAAACAACAAAACTATCGATTCAATAACGCCAAGGTTGTCTACGAGACAATATCGATGCCAACCCCAACTTACGTTGTTGCAACTTACACCCTCGTAATCAGATCTGAATACCAACAACAGATGAACGAGATATTCACGCCGTTTATCGTTACAACTGGACAAATAAGCAATTTCTTCATCAATGACGACGGTCATAAATTCGAGGGATTCCTAGAGGGCGATTTCGCTTTAACAAATAATGTTGCAAATTTGGCAGAGGAAGAAAGAAAATTTGAAACAACCATCAACTTGAAAATCCTAGGATATCTCCTTGGAGCAGGCAAAAATGAGAAACGTCCGAAGATAGCGATCAGAGAGAACGCTGTTGAGGTCAGAATACCCCGAGAAAGAGTCATATTTGGGGACATGAAGGACTGGAAGTAAATGGCTGATAATAAGTGGACAAAACCGGCAAATCCTCCTCCTCCGCTCTTCCTGGGCGAAAAAGAGAGAGACTTAGTAAAACAGGTTAATGATGAACTTCTCGAAAGAGTCGTTGGTCAGGCTATAACTTATTTGCCAATATCTGAAGAATTTACCAATTATCATCCACTTTATGGCGAGGCGATTAATAAATCCTTTAACTCTCCAGTCCGGGTTTATGCTCTAATCGAATATGATGGCTTAACAACAATCACCGAAAACTACGGGTTAGACAAGAGTAACTCCATAACTGTCAACTTTCACAGCAGAAGGCTCCAAGCCGACCAAAATCTTTTTGTGCGCGAGGGGGATTATGTACAGTATGGATCGTCGTTTTACGAAATCGTTACTCTCAAGGAGAACCGACAGTTATTTGGACAAGTAGATCACCTGTTT
>Ga0233411_10000285_pt1 | contig 16277 bp, 13 predicted proteins | sample Na_anoxic_2_MG_FD_179799 | JGI IMG/M metagenome (GOLD analysis project Ga0233411, IMG submission 179799) | Seawater microbial communities from Saanich Inlet, British Columbia, Canada - Na_anoxic_2_MG | ecosystem: Environmental > Aquatic > Marine > Inlet | place: Canada: British Columbia...
CTTGTTGAAATCCATTCCCGCCACCCACGCCAAAGGCGAAAGACTCTACACCATCCCAGGCCTCCCACCCTCACTCACTAATCCCCCAAAAGGCTGCAGCTTCCATCAGCGCAACACTCTTGGAAAACCTGAACTCTGCGTCAGCGATCACTCACCAGAGCTTTCAGAAAAATCTCCCAATCATTGGGTCCAAAATTGCCCTGGCTGCCTAGCCTGATCGGCGAATTCATTTTTCGCGATCGCTCCGATTTAGTGAAAAGGTTGTCACCAATCTAAGATTTCTCTGATAGAATGTGAGATCTATCCTCCGACTCACGTATTAGATTCTAGCTTATGCAGGTTACACACACTCTCCTACCAGGTCTTCACGGCGACAGCACACTCTTCCCCCCATTGGTCGAGGAGCTCGGTGACGTCCTGACCGAATGTGTCGATTACCCCACAACTATACCCCAGTCCTATGATTCGTTAGAAAAGTGGCTGAGTGAACAACTCGACTGGAACATTCCGCGCGTGATTATTGCCGAAAGTTTCTCCGGCCCGCTCGCCCTTCGACTAGCGAAGCGCTTCCCACACTCCGTACAATCCTTAGTTCTCGCTGCGAGCTTTTGCGCCTCACCTAAAAACCCGAACTTTGCTATCTTGCCACTACGGCCCTTACTCATGCTGAGCCCACCAAGACGCGCCCTAAGACATTTCCTCATCGGCGACGACGCATCTGAGCAGCAGGTATCAGAACTTAAAAAGATTGTCTCTAAAATACCCTCGAAAGCCCTAAGCCAGCGTGTCCGCGCCATTCTCGGTCTCCAACCATCTGATAGCCCTTGCCTCAAAAACCTACCCATGCTCATCCTGCAAGCCTCCGATGACAACATGATTCCTTGGGAAACACAAAATCAGTTGAGCATGCACTATGACCATGCCACTACTCATTGGTTAGATGGACCGCACCTCATCTTGCAGTATGCAAGCGCTGAATGCGCATCACTCATTAAAGAATTCACTGAACAACCATCTCAACAATTTAGCTATGTTTAAACCCCAAGTCGTCCTCACAATCGCAGGTTCTGATTGCTCATCTGGAGCCGGTATACAGGCAGACCTCAAAGCCTTTTCCTACTTTGGCACACACGGCCTTACCGCCATCACTTGTGTTGTTGCTGAAACGCCTAACCAAGTCATTTCCATCCACCCTATCCCGCTCGCCATCCTCCAAGACCAAATACGAATCCTATTAGAAACGTATCAGATCACAGCTATCAAGACTGGCATGCTCTATTCAAAGTCCCACATCGTTGCCATCACTGAGCTCCTACAGCAACAACACATACCCATCATCGTAGACCCAGTCATGGTTGCCTCCTCTGGCGCTCACTTGCTCAAAGATGATGCCGTAGATGCCTACATCAGCCGCCTGCTGCCCATCGCTCAACTCGTCACTCCCAATCTGGCTGAAGCCTCAGTCTTGCTGAATCAGGAAATCAGCCAAGTCGACCAACTTGAAGGCGCGGCACAAGAGATTAGCTCGATTTACAATATTTCTTGCCTCGTCAAAGGTGGCCACCTCCCAGCCGAAAATAACCGGGTCGATGTACTTTGCCATGAAGGAAAAGCATACCACTACAGCGCTCCAACCATCGGCATCGAAAGCTCTCACGGCACTGGCTGCACACTCTCAGCAGCCATCACCGCAAATATCGCCAGAGGCCTCTCCATCCCCCATGCTGTTCAAGTAGCCAAGGACTGGGTCCACTCAGCAATCTCTGAATCCTTTTCATTCAAGTCTGCCGGCGGTGAGCCAGTTCAAGCACTCAACCAATTGCGCCCAGGCGCCCTCAAGCTCGACCAATAAAAAACAAAACCCGCATCGCTCGGAAGCAATGCGGGCTTTGAGTCGAAATTGCCGCCTAGGCTGCAATAGCGTAGTGCTCAGAAATATCTTGAAAGATATTATCTCGCCTCTTGCGTGCCAGATCGACATCGCGAGTCTTTAGCGAGAAGCGCAAGCGCTCTGCAGTAGCATCTGCTTTGTGGACTGTGAGGTGACACCACCACACTCCACGGTTGTTCCATAAATGATGGTTTGGATTCTCATCGTTCACACGAAGAGCCAACTTAGTCTTTTTGAGTAACATTTGTTCTATTTGATTCAGGTTAATATATGCCTCTAACATGTCTACCTGGGACATCTAGAAGTGCATCCTATGCAAATTTCCCCAGTTCACAAGCCCATACTGATTTCATAGATCATTCGACAATCAATGTGACAATTTAATGGCCACGCCCTATAGTTATCGCGATTTCTATAGCCAGCGTAGACTACTCATCCGCTCGCACTGGCGGCAACATCGGCTTAGGTGCATTCTTTGCTGGGACTATAGTAGTAGGTTTTGATGCATTTAGTGGAGAAAGTGGACTCGTTGGTTTTGCCGACCGCAGTACTGGAGGAGCATTCAATACAGAGGGCTTAGCTACTCCACTAGGACCAGTGACAGGTGACACATCCTTGGGTAAATCACGCGTGAGAGTTGAAAAATCAATCGTGTCGCCAAGGAATGCCTCAACACTTTTTGAGAATGGTGGTTTGATTTCGGAAGAAGAATTCCCCCAAGCATCCAATAAAATACCTGAGTCATCAAACCATAGAGATTGCTGTTCAAAACCAATATCAAAATTACTAGTATCAGCCGCAAGAGCTGCCCCATAAAAGCGTGAAGCTAGCATTGGAAGTCCAATCAAGCTAAACGCTCGAGCCAATGCCATATTTTGCTCAGGCTTACCCGTATTGCGTCTGAGTACCTCATACACAAGACGAATAGAACGATTTGGCCTAGCTCGTGAAACGATTTTCACGGCAAAAGCCACGTCCATATCTGTGGATGGCATCTCAGGTGCATTCCAGACAGTGTCAGCAGCCTCAAGATAATAACCTTCATCATACAGTTTATGGGCGGCTTCCTTCCTTCCTGTCCAGTCAGCAGGATTCGCTTGAACGGCCTCGAGCAGAGCTCGAGCGGATTCTGATAATGTACTAGCAGAGGTCATCTGAAAATTTCTATTTCGGTGAAGAGTATTAAAAATTAAAGTATAGACCTATCACCAGTAAAGCTATTTTCTCGAGACTACACGAGTATTAATATAACACATTAATTAACAGAGATCAACAAACATCATCGTCCATTCCTTTAACCGCACCCCAACAGATCTAAATGATACTTTCCTGTATTATGACAATTACGTAGCATAGGTAGAGTAGATTTAGATGACGGCTACAGAATTGCGACCAATATTCAACCAGTCATCCGCTTCGAGCTAAATGAGGCCTGGAACCTCCTCTCAAGAACTATTGTCCCAATAGTTACCCAAAAGGACATCCCCCCCCGGAGCCGGTAAGCAATCTGGGCTCGGTGACACCCTGCAGAGTCTCTGGTTCTCTCCTAAGCTCCCCACTAAGCTCGGCATCATCTGGGGAGTCGGCCCAGCCGCTCTCTTGCCAACAGCTACGCACAATCTTCTTGGCAGCGACCAGTGAGCTGCAGGGCCAACATTGGTCGGACTGAGATAATCGGGTCCATGGACCTGCGGAGCATTTCAACTATCTGTGGTCATTGAACAGCGACGACACCAAGGCAGATATCAACAACACATTCTTCCAACCTTTCATCTCCTATACAATACCAAACGCGCCGGCTTTCTCTTTGACTTCTGAGATGACCCACAACTGGATCTCCGACAATTTCGCAGTCCCAATCAACATCAATGTATCCAAAATCGTACGATTAGGTGAACTACCAGTCAGCCTTTCGGCTGGCTGTGGACACTGGGCTGTAACCACGGATAATGGGCTCGATGGATTCAGCTTCCGACTTCAGGCAATATTCGTATTTCCACGTAAGCTACCTCACTCATCTGGCACACAGTTGAAACACTGCACTTAGTATGCACCATTCACATTAGCTTCACTGCTAAACCTAACTACCTCTCATTGCAGATTGTATGATAATTCTAGCAACACGTAGCTAATTGACTCTTTACATAGCCCCTCCCAAGGGTAGAGATTATCACGTATGAATAGTCTATCTCGTTTTCAGTTAGCCAGCATTGCTGCATCTGTCACCATAGGGGCCACGTTCCTCAGCAGTTGTAATACGATGCTTGTTGGCAGAAATTACCAAAGCCCTGAGATCGTGTTGCCTGACACTTGGCATCAGTCACTCACCAGTGACCTGCGCTCACACTCCTCTTCGCTACAAAGTTGGTGGACAAAATTCAATGACCCTACTCTAAACAAGCTGATAGATCTTTCTTCACAAGCGAATCCAGACGTCAAAATAGCTCTTGAACGCGTGATCGAAGCGCAAGAAGGTCGTACAATATCTCGCAGTGGTTTAGCTCCAACTGTGGACCTCGATGGTGGATATAACAGTGCCAGCCAAAGTGAGAACTCTAAACCTTCATCTATCATTGCTGGGCAGAATTATAAAAATTGGTCAACTGGTGCGGCAGCTAGTTGGGAGTTAGACTTTTTTGGTGGAGTCAGACGAGCCATCGAGTCCTCAGACGCCACAGCCGAAGCCATAGAAGAAGCCTACCGAGACACACTGGTAACGCTCTATTCTGAAGTTGCCTATAGCTATATCGAGGTCCGAACTTATGAGGAGCGTATCCGACAGGCTAAAAACAATATCGAGAACCAGCGAGAATCAGTAGAGCTCACACGTGAGAGATTCAAAGCAGGCCTTTCACCTGAGTTAGATGTTAGCCAAGCTGAAACCAACTTAGCAAACTCCAAAGCCTTCATCCCCCAGCTCCGTGCCGAGCGCGCCAGATCGCTCAATCGCCTATCCTCATTGTTAGGTAAATATGCTGGAAAGGGTGAATCTCTAGTCAAGAACTCAAAAGGAATCCCTATACCATCTAGCAAGACTGGGATAGGTCTCCCAACTAACTTATTACGCTCGCGCCCAGATATCCGCCGGGCCGAACGCGAACTCGCAGCTCAGACGTCGCGTATAGGAGTGGCTGAAGCTGACCTCTACCCTAGATTTGCACTGGCTGGCGATTTCTCCTTCACCGCGGCAAATACCTCAAATTTATTTGATGGCGCGTCCGGTGGATACAGTTTTGGGCCGAGCTTCAAGTGGAACGTCTTCAGCGCTGGACGCATCCGTTCACAAGTCCGCATCGAAGAATCCCGCACGAAGCAAGCTCTCTATGCCTATGAGCAAGCGGTCTTACACGGGGTGGAAGATGTAGAAACCAGTCTCTCCTCCGCGTTTTACGAACGCGACCGGCTCTCTGCACTCAATGACGCAGTAAAATCAGCGACCAAGACTGTGGATCTAGTTAAAACGAATTACAAAGAAGGCCTAGTCGATTTTCAAAATGTGCTCGATGCCGAGCGAACCATTTTCAATAGTCAGGACACTGCTGCGACTAGCAAGGGCGTCCTTTCTGCCGCATACGTCTCTTTATTTAAATCTCTAGGTGGCGGCACAGTCATGCCTGAAGTTGCCATTCAAAAATAACCTCACCACACTCTATCCTCTGCACCATGATCACTAAAAAATTTCTTTTCCCTTTCGTCGTTGTAGCCTCATCACTAACATTTGTTAGCTGTGGCCCTAAAAACGAATTTGCGCCACCACCGCCATCGAAGGTCACTGTAGCAAAACCTCTGGTTAAAGACCAAACTGTCTATACTAACTACCCAGCCACACTCGCTGGAGTCTCTGAAATAGAAGTCCGTGCTCGAGTCAGGGGAATTCTCGAAAAGACCTTCTTTGAAGAAGGCTCAGTCGTCTCAAAAGATGCTGACCTTTTCTTGATTGAACAGGCACCCTACTTAGCGTCAGTAGCCGCCTCAAAAGGTGATGTAGCTAGAGCTGAAGCAGCACTAAGAATTGCAAATGCTACACTCGGCCGCTTAAAGAAAGCTGGAACTGGAGCAGTCTCAGAGCTCGACATCGAGACAGCCCAAGCCGAAGTAGATAACGCTATGGCTCTGGTTTCACAAGCTAAGGCGGGTCTAGAAACTACTAGCATTGATCTCTCATACACTGCTATCAAATCACCTATCGGCGGGAGAATAGCCCGCACCATGGTGGACGTAGGTAACCTTGTTGGTAACAGCGAACCCACACTCCTAACTCGCGTGGTTGATGAATCATCTATACGAGCCTACTATGAAGTTCCAGAGCGCACCATGTTAGAATATTACCGCCGTCGTTCTGAAAACAAGGATCTCAGCGACAGCCTTAGCCAGGTGCGACTAGAACTAGCCGACGGCACAATCTACGAACATCTCGGCGTGATTGATTTCATCGATAACAAAGTCAACGTAAGTACGCGTACGGCTGTTGTCCGTTCAGTCTTCCCCAATACAGAGGGCACTCTCTCTTCAGGGCTTTTTGCTCGAATTGGTTACCCAAAAGTATATGAAAACGCAATAATGGTACCAGCCGTCAGTGTACTGCAAGACATTGGGGGCAGCTACGTATGGGTCGTTGATTCAAAAAACATAGTACATAGACGAGGTGTCGTCACTGACGCTACTGTACTACGCGAGCAAGCAAACAAGACAGCCGTTCCCGTTCGCGACACTATCATCACTAGCGGTCTAGAAAAAGACGACTCCGTGATCATCCGCGGACTCCAGCGTGTCAGGGAAGGTGCCGTGGTGACTCCCGAGATGAGCTCGAATTTCACGGGCAAAGCCGAACAACCGGCTGCACTCAGAGCAAAACAAGACGAGTCTAATTAGTCATCAACCACCACTAACTACCGCTCATTATGTTTAGTAAATTCTTCATCGATCGCCCGATATTCGCATCGGTACTCTCGATCATTATAGTTGTGCTTGGATCGGTAGCCTTGGTTGGTTTACCTATTGCACGTTATCCTGACCTAGCTCCACCGACCATCACTGTTTCAGCCGTCTATGCTGGGGCAAATGCAGCGACCGTTTCGGACACAGTTGCGGCAACCATTGAGAAAGAAGTCAACGGAGTAGAAGGCATGATCTATATGTCTAGCGTCTGTGCCAACGACGGCAGCATGACTCTAACCGTCACTTTCGAGCCAGGAACTGACCTCGATGTCGCAAACGTCTTGGTACAAAACCGCGTCTCTATTGCACAATCACGCCTGCCTGAGGAGGTGAAACGCACAGGTGTCACGGTGAAAAAAAAATCCACTGACTCCGTTCTCTACGCGGGTATCACCTCTCCTAATGGCACCTACGACGACGCCTATCTCAGTAACTACGCAAATTTACGCATCCGCGATGAAATTGCGCGTGTTCCAGGAGTCGGTGATGTGGTTGTCTATGGTTCTGGTGAATTTAGTATGCGTGTTTGGCTCAAGCCTGACCAACTCCGGGCCCGTAATCTAGCAGCTAGCGATGTCATCGCCGCTATCCGCGAACAAAACATTCAAGTTGCAGCAGGTAAAGTAGGTGCTACTCCAGCGCCCGACGGCACAGCCTCCGAGTTCGTACTCAGCACTCTTGGACGCCTAGAAGATGTTGAAGAGTTCGAAAATGTCGTTGTCGCCACTGGCGAAAATGGAAGCACAATCCGAGTAGGAGACATCGCTCGGGTTGAGTTAGGAGCTGACACATACAATTTTTCATCAAAGATCAATGGTGATGCAGCAGCCACTATCGCTATTTTCCAGATCCCAGGATCTAACGTCATGGATGTGGCTGCTGGAGTGCGAGCCAAGTTAGAGGAGCTAAAATCCTCATTTCCAAAAGATGTGGACTACCTAACAGTCTATGACTCAACCGACGTGATCACCGCCTCAATTAAAGAAGTGATTACCACCCTGATAGCGACTCTCATTTTGGTAATTCTGACGGTCTACATTTTCCTGCAGAACTTTAGAGCCACCCTGATCCCAGCTGTCACTATTCCGGTATCACTCATCGGCACCTTTTTCGTACTAAATCTACTAGGCTATTCGCTCAACCAACTGACTCTCTTTGGACTCGTTTTGGTGATTGGCATTGTAGTGGATGATGCCATCATCGTTGTAGAAAACACCTTTGTTCATCTATCAAAAGGCCTCAAAGGAAAAGCTGCTGCAACAGCTGCGATGAAAGAAGTTTCAGGTCCAGTTGTCGCAACCACCCTCGTTCTACTATCAGTCTTCGTGCCGATGACAATGATGGGCGGCATTACAGGTACGATGTTCAAACAATTTGCTGTCACGATCTCTGTCGCTACCGTGTTTAGCTCCATTTGTGCGCTCACCCTCAGCCCGGCACTTTGCGGAATTCTCCTCAAGCAATCACCTAGTGAGCCAAAGGGCTTCTTCAAACTCTTCAACACAACTCTAGATAAAGCAAACAAAGGCTACGTAGCTATAGTCAAAAAAGCCCTACGTCTGGTGGCTCTGGGGATGATCCTCTTTATAGGATTGACTACTCTAGCAGTCTTGGGTCTTGGCCAGCTGCCGACAGGATTCGTTCCACAAGAAGACGAAGGTTGGGCGATGCTTAACCTCCAGCTGCCAGATGGAGCCTCAGCTCAACGCACCAAGGAAGTTCTTGAGCGAGTGGATGAAATCGTTTCTTCAGTGGACGGAGTGGAAAACACACTAGCCGTCAACGGCTACTCCATCGTTGACGGCGCTGTAGCTTCTAACACAGCATTCTTCCTGATCACATTCGACCATTGGGACGATCGCAAAGCACCTGGACTTCATCAGAGTGACATTCTCAAAAAAATTAACACTCAGCTCACTGGCGTGCGTGATGGATCAGCCTTTGCCTTCCCAATGCCTTCACTTCCGGGTGTCGGTGTCTCAGGTGGACTGACCTACATGCTGCAAGATAAATCTGGATCTGGGCTGGAACAGCTACAATCAGTGGCTGGACAAATCTCCCACTCAGGAAACTCACAGCAAGGTCTCTCACAAGTACGTTCCACCTTCAGAGCATCGGTCCCTCAAATCTACATTGATATCGACCGTGAAGCGGTAAAGCGCACGGGAACATCGATGACGGCGGTCTTCGACACCTTGCAGATTTACCTAGGCTCTTCTTATGTGAATGACTTCACGAAATTTGGCCGAGTCTTCCGAGTCACAGCGCAGGCCGACGGTCCTTTCCGAGCCGAGCCCGAGGCCATCATGCGACTCAATGTGAGGGGCTCTAATGGCCAGATGATTCCACTGGGTGCTGTTTGTTCCTTGAAGGAGATCTTGGGACCTCAGACAATCACTCGCTTCAACATGTATCCATCGGTAAAGATCATGGCTAATCCATCACCAGGATTTAGCTCTGGCCAAGCAATGGCGATCATGGAAGGCATGTCAGATACTGAACTTCCACCAAGCATGGGATACAGTTGGACCGAACTCTCCTTCCAAGAAAAACAAGCATCGGGTGGCATGATGGCGACTTTCGGCTTTTCTATCTTGATGGTCTATCTAGTTCTAGCAGCTCAATACGAGAGCTGGACCCTACCGATCTCAGTATGTATGGCAGTACCGGTTGCTCTGCTAGGTCTTGTGGCTGCAGTGATGCTTCGCGGGATGGACAACAATGTCTACACACAGGTGGGTATTGTCCTACTAATTGGCCTATCAGCCAAAACCGCTATCCTTCTCACCGAATTTGCCAGCGAGCAACGTAAGGCTGGTCTCAGTATATTTGATGCCGCCAGTGAAGCTGTGAAATTACGTTTCCGTGCCGTTCTCATGACCGCGCTCTCCTTCATCCTTGGGGTGATCCCACTGGTCATAGCCTCAGGCGCGGGTGCTGAGTCTCGTCAGATTCTCGGAACAGCTGTGCTCGGCGGAATGCTAGCGGCAACCCTCCTCGGTATGATTGTCGTCCCAATGCTCTACTTCGTAATCCAGACTCTTGCTGAAAAATCTAATAGTAAGAAATTGGCTAAGCTTGAAGACTCAGCCGAAACATCAACAACAGGCTTAGATTAGACCTGTGTGATTCAACTCACTGAGACCTCCGTCTAGTCAGCACCTTTGACTAGGCGGTAAAGCCCTACACGATGGATAATTTTGAAATATTTGGAGTAACGCACCTGTTGACATTGCTTGCGATTGCAGCACTGGCCTCGCTCCTCATCGTTCTATACCGTCGGCACAGTAAACTCCGCAAACCTTTACGCTACGGCTTAGCTGTCTGCACACTCCTTAGTTATCCTCTACAGATCGCGATTGCTAACATTTATTCCTATCCGACAAGCCTCCCGCTCCATCTTTGCGACCTTGCGGCCATCATCGGCGGCATCGCCTTATTCACACAATCCCAAAAACTCGCTGAAATTGCTTATTTTTGGGGGCTAGCAGGAACCCTCCAAGGACTGCTCACCCCCAACCTCCAGCACGGATTTCCTAGGCCAGAATTTATAACATTCTTCTGGAATCACGGCTTCGTTGTCATCACTGCGCTCTTCCTCCCTCTCGCTATGCTGTGGCGTCCACGTCCGAAAGCGCACTGGTTTGTCTTCGGCCTCAGTCAGATCTACCTTGTAGTCGGACTCACTGTAAATCTCCTACTAGAAACAAATTTTGGTTACCTTCACCACAAGCCAAACACAGCGAGTTTGCTTGACTACTTTCCATCGTGGCCGTGGTATATTCTAGTCCTTGAGCTTCTCTGTTGGCTGCTTTTTTTCCTACTCTCTCTCCCCTTTTCAAGAAAATCAGAGAAATAACACGTGCATCTCGGATCATTCCGCGCAATTCTTCACCCATAAATTTATGAGCGACGCCACACCAAAGAAACGCAAGCGCATCAACGTCAGACGCCCCGATGTCATGGAGAAAGTCCAGGCCGAGGTCCAGCGCCACTACGAGTCCTCTATTGTAGAGAAAATTCGAGCAAATGAGGGTTCACTCACAGTAGGCCACACTACTATAAAACTCGCTCGCCAATTTGGCTTTTGCTACGGGGTCGAACGCGCCATCGATCTAGCCTACGCTGCTAGAAAGGTTTTCGCGGACAACAGTATCTACCTGATCGGTGAAATTATTCACAACCAAGAGGTCAACCGACAGCTCGAAGACATGAATATCGTCTCCCTCCCGTGGAAGGAAATGAATGAACAATACGACCAACTCACTGAAGATGACGTCGTCATCGTCCCCGCATTTGGAGCTCCCACCAGCTACATCGAGAAGATCGAAGAACGCGGTGCTGCAATCGTCGATACGACCTGTGGAGATGTTATGAAGGTTTGGCGCCGAGTCCGCACCTACGCGAAACAAGGCTACACATCGATTATCCACGGAAAAGCAGGCCACGAAGAAACCAGAGCCACAGCCTCCCGAGCTCTCGGCGACGCTAAAGACGGACACTACATCGTCATTCTTACCTTAGCTGACACCGACTACCTTTGCGGTTACCTCAAGGGGGAAATTAGCTCTGCAAATCTAATGAAGCGCTTCGGCCATGCGGTCTCGGAAGGATTCGACCCAGAAATCCACCTCCAGAAAGTAGGGGTCGCCAACCAGACTACCATGCTAAAGAGCGAGACCGAAGAAATTCAAAAACGCGTCTGTCGGGCCATTACCGAGCGCGATGGGAAAACTGAAAACTTCCAGTTCTTCGATACCATTTGTGGCGCAACCCAAGAACGCCAAGACGCCCTCTTTGAGATGCTCAAAAACCACATGGATCTACTCCTTGTGGTCGGCGGGTATAATAGCTCTAACACTACACATCTAGTCGAAATCGGCCAAGAAGAACTCCCCACATTCTTTATCCAAAATTCAGACCGACTCACCTCATTGCAAGAAATTGTGCATTTTGACCTCGAGCATAAATCTGAAATCACAACTGAATACACCAACTTGCTAGATACTAGTAAAGATGTCATCGTCGGAGTCACCGCTGGAGCTTCCTGCCCTAACAACCTCATCGAATCGACTATCCAAAGAATTTTCGAACTTAGAGGCATCGACCCTAAAGAACTATAAAATTCTGCAAGAGATCGTTGCACGATCCCGTATTTATGCAATGGTATGAATCATCAAATCAGCGCACCCTTTTTTAAATACCACCCAAATCTAACAATTTAACATGGAAACCCAAATCTCTGAGCCAGTCGCTAGCGACCCCAACCAACTACCTCCAGACGACGTAGCGGCTATTGACCAACTAGGCCGCAGCTATCATTCGCTAAAACAAGAACTGGCCAAAGTAATAATCGGTCAAGAAACTGTTGTTGAGCAATTAGCGATAGCACTGTTTGCACGTGGTCATGCGCTTTTGATGGGGGTTCCAGGCTTAGCTAAGACATTACTCGTTTCCTCTGTAGCAGAATGTTTAGAGCTGAACTTTAGCCGTATCCAGTTCACTCCAGATCTCATGCCCTCAGACATTACCGGCACTGACATCATCCAAGAGAATGAAAATGGAAAACGTGAATTTCAGTTCATCAAGGGACCTATTTTTGCAAACCTCCTGCTTGCCGATGAAATCAACCGCGCCCCAGCCAAAACTCAGGCAGCCATGTTAGAAGCCATGCAGGAGCGCAGGGTCACAGCTCTGGGTCACAGCTATCCCTTAGAGCCACCATTCTTCGTTCTCGCCACCCAGAACCCCGTCGAGCAAGAAGGCACCTACCCTCTACCCGAAGCGCAGCTGGACCGATTCATGTTTCTAATCGATGTTGATTACCCGAGCGAAGATGAAGAGCGCCGCATCGCACGTGAGACCACCGGAGTCATTAAGAAAAGGTTAGACGCCGTACTTACGGGAGAGCAAGTCATAGCCTACCAAGAACTAGTTAGGCGCATGCCAGTGCCGGATCACATCTACGACTACGCCGTGGCCATAGTACGGAAAACGCGTCCCGGATTAGATTCATCACCAGAGTGGGTGAAAGAATATGTCGGCTGGGGAGCTGGACCACGAGCAGTACAATATCTTATACTTGGTGCTAAATCCCGTGCGGCTCTCCATGGATCTTACATGGCAAGGCTTGAAGATATTGAAGCCGTCGCCATGCCTGTACTAGGCCACAGAGTTTTGACAAACTTTGCCGCCGAGTCGCAAGGAATGACAGCTAACAAAGTAGTCGAACGTCTCGTGAATGAAATGCACGACGACCAATAAGAAGCCTCCTCACAGACTCAACCCAATTCAGTCTCTGTGAATTATTCCTTCCTCGATCCAGCCGTCCTAGGGCGACTCGGAGCCATTCCACTAGAAAGCCGGCAGCCCATGCTCGGCAACGTTGCTGGGCGCCACCGATCTCCTAATCGCGGATCATCAGTCGAGTTCGCAGAGTACAGAAAATACGTTCAAGGCGACGACACTCGCCGACTCGACTGGAAAGCCTACGCTCGATCAGATCGTTACTACATCAAAGAATTTGAAGCTGACACCAACCTGTTAGCTCACATGATCGTCGATACCAGTGGGTCAATGGAGTTTGCTGACAAGGGAATTTCAAAGGTCGAATTCGCCAGACAAATAGCGTCGACCTTAAGCTACCTAGCTGTCCACCAAGGCGACGCCGCTGGACTTAGCTGTATCTCAAAAAAGTTAGATTTAGAAATCCCTCCACGCCGACGAGCCTCTCACCTCCAGAGTATTTTCAAGACTCTATCAGAAGTCACGCCGAAAGGAGACACTGGACTCATCGAAGGTCTACACGCGATCGCTGAGAAAATCCAACGGCGCGGTCTCATTGTCATCCTTTCAGACTTATTCTGTGATCCGGACGCCTTCTCTGACGCCTTGCAACATCTACGCTACCGCAAACATGACGTCGTAGTGTTTCACCTCATGGACCCACAAGAAATCGATTTCGATTTCGAACGCCCGCATCGCTTTGTCGACTTTGAAGATGGATCTCCTATTGTAGCGGAACCCACGCTGATCGCTGATGAATATAGGAAAATTGTCCAAGACTTTCTCGTCGACATAAAACGTCGCTGCCACGATGCAAACGCTGACTACAGACTAGTCCGAACTACCGAGAGTTACGAAAGTGTGCTTTCCACCTTCCTGCTAGATCGTTTACCCAAAAAAGGCACACGCTAACAACCTCTAACGCATACAAACTTGAGTTTCCCATTCCTATCATCCTACGCCTTTTTTTGGTGGCTGCTTGCTCTAGGAATTCCTGTGCTCATTCACTTGCTCAACCGGCGTCGGCACCGAGTCGTCAAATGGGCGGCCATGGACTTCCTCCTCAAAGCGACCCGTGAATCTCGCGGGAAAAAGAAGCTCAAACACATCATCATTCTCACCTGCCGCGCTCTCGCAATTGCAGCGCTAGTCATGGCTGTCGCCCGCCCACTCATAACAAATGGATTTCTCAGCTGGGGTGGCAGTAAACTAGACACGGTCATCCTTGTACTCGACCGCTCGGCATCGATGGAGCAAAGCTCGCTAGAAAGTGCTATAAGTAAACGCGAAACTGCCATTCAACTAGCTCAAAGCTCTATTGCTGAGCTCGGTGACACAAAGCTCGTGCTCATCGATAGCGCAACTGGCGTCCCCATATCCATAGCGAGCCCGTCGACTCTCAATGAAATATCACAAACCAAGGCGACCGACACCGTCGCTAATATCCCATCACTTCTAGATACAGCAATCCAGTACATCCTAAAAAACAACACGGGGAGAACGGAAATCTGGGTCGCATCAGACATGCAACACAGTGACTGGCTGCCACAGAGTGGGAAATGGAGTAGTATCCGGGCCGGCCTGAACAACCTTTCGAGCCAAGCCAGCCTACGTGTACTCTCTCTCAATTCTGAAGCCACTAGCAACATAAGCATTGGACTAGCCGGAGCACAGCGCATCGATGAGGAACTGCTGCTAGAACTAGAAATCACCCAGTCTACTGAAGCCAGCCAGCAAGAAATCCCACTCACTCTCTCACTCAATGGGGCCCAGAGTACTGAGAATGTGACGATCTCCGGTGGCGTCATGAAGTTCACCAAACGTTTACCTCTTTCTGGAAAGTCAGGTTACGGCTACATTCAACTTCCTGCGGACACGAACTCTAGAGACAACACCGCCTACTTTTCCTACGGCGTAGAACTCCCGGTTCACACCGCCATTGTTGCAGCAAAATCTGAATCTCAGTATTACCTCAGTCTGGCTTCAGCTCCGCCTGGCTATGCTAGTCAACACGCCAAAACCTACCTCCCTCACGAAAGCATTCCATGGGACACACTCTCGCTCGTTGTGTGGCAGGCTCCACTTCCTGAGGAAGGCGCACAAGCTCCACTCATAGACTTCATAAACAAAGGTGGAATTATTGCCTTTTATCCACCGACAAGCACTGAAGATCAGTCCTTCCTTAACACCCGGTGGGGGCTCGTTAGTAAATCCTCTACTGCTAAATATTTCATTGTCCAAGACTGGGATCGCAGTGACGGACCATTACGCAATGGTGAAGACGGCACTCCCATTCCAGTCGGTAAGCTCAAGGCGATCAAACGTAGAGAAATCCTCACGGAAGGCACCAGCCTAGCGAACTGGAGTAATGACAGCCCATTTCTAACACGCGAACTTCACGGCCGTGGAGCTGCCTATTTCATAGCAACATTACCAGACTACACTTGGTCCAACCTAGGTGATGCCGATGTTGTTTTACCCCTCACTCAGCGGCTACTACTCAAAGGGAATCAACGGTTTGGCTCAGGATTCTCAGCCATTCTAGGGCAACTTCCTGCGGAAATCGCTATCGACTCAGCCAAACGGAAGCGACTAGACAAAGCTACTCCATCTGACCCACTGAATGCTGAATATGAAACTGGGGTCTACCAATTTGGTGAACGTACGATTGCGGTGAATCGTCTAACTGATGTAGATCTAACAAAGCACCTCAGCAAGGAAGAATTAGACCTCGCATTATCTGATGTCCCCTACTCTTTATTTGAAGAAGATACAGAGAACTCCTCGGCTTTTGCCCAACAATTATGGCAAGTATTCCTCGTTGCCGTTTTACTCTTTTTGATAGTAGAAGCTCTCCTCTGCCTTGCTCAGAAACGTAAGAAAACAGAATCCACCAACTAGTGCATTTCCAGATCCAGAACCTCCATTTTGCTCCCTCACTCACCTTCTTCACCTTAGGCTGTGTAGCACTCATCGTGGTTGGGGCGCTCTGCGTGATGGCGACCAATCGTTCTGCACGACCAAAGCGCACTGGTTCCATTGAAGCTCTGAGATTCCTCATCACCTTCTTGGTTGTACTCATGCTATGGGGGCCAGAATGGAAAACCGTTATTACACCAGAAAATGAACCTGAAATCGCCATTTTATGGGATGCTTCAGGTTC
>Ga0233411_10000289_pt1 | contig 16180 bp, 14 predicted proteins | sample Na_anoxic_2_MG_FD_179799 | JGI IMG/M metagenome (GOLD analysis project Ga0233411, IMG submission 179799) | Seawater microbial communities from Saanich Inlet, British Columbia, Canada - Na_anoxic_2_MG | ecosystem: Environmental > Aquatic > Marine > Inlet | place: Canada: British Columbia...
TTAACCTGGCAGTTAGATAGTCTAACCCCGTCATGCCGGACTTGATCCGGCATCCAGTACCCACCTGGATTCCGGCTTTCGCCGGAATGACAATATTGAGGTATTTAATTGCCGGAGTAATATTAAAGAAAAATGAGGTTTTGCATATATTTTTAAAATAAACACTTGAATTGAATTAAAATCTCTGATAAATTGTAATGTTTATATAAATAACATGCAGAAGATTGTTTATTTGAGGGGGTATTCAGGTTAATGGAAAAAGGAACAGACAAAATAAGTGAAGACGGCATTCTTGAAACAAACGATATGGATACAATTCCTGAGGAAGACCAGGGAACTCTCGACAGTGAGAGAATGGAGGAAGACCAGGAAGACGTTCAGGACAATGAAAACTTCATGGAGTTATACGAAGACAGCCTGAAAAGAATCCAGGAAGGCGAGGTTGTAAATGGAGAGATCGTTCAAATAAGCAAAGACCATGTCCTGGTTGATATCGGTTATAAATCAGAAGGGCAGATCGATATCAATGAGTTTATTGATTCAGAAGGGAATTTAACGGCCAAAGTAGGCGAAAAAGTTGATGTGCTTCTGGAGCGGAGAGAGAATGCCGATGGCGTCATTACTCTCTCTAAAGAAAAGGCCGCAAAAATCAAGATCTGGGATCAGATAAAAGAGCTTTACGAAAAGAATGACACTATTAAGGGCACAATAACATCACGTGTCAAGGGAGGCCTCTCTGTAGACGTTGGCCTCCAGGCCTTTCTGCCTGGCTCCCAGGTAGATCTGAGACCTATTAGAGATATGGACAGCCTGGTGGGCAAAGAACACGAGTTTAAAATCGTGAAATATAACAAACGGCGAGGGAATATTGTCCTGTCCCGTCGAGCCCTCCTGGAATCAGAACGAATTGCCTTTAGAGAAAAAACCCTCCAGCACCTGGAGGAGGGAGCAGTCATGGAAGGCATGGTCAAAAATATTACTGATTATGGTCTATTTATAGATCTGGGCGGGATAGATGGTCTTGTCCACATTACTGATATGTCCTGGGGCAGAGTTGGACATCCTTCGGAAATCTATCAATTTGGAGATAAAACAAAGGTCAAGGTCCTGAGTTTTGATAAAGAAAAAGAAAGAGTATCCCTTGGCATAAAACAGCTGACGCCAGACCCCTGGACCGAGACCGAAGAAAAATATCCTGTAGGCACAAGAATTAATGGACGTATCGTCAGCCTGACGGATTACGGAGCCTTTGTTGAAGTTGAACAAGGCGTGGAAGGTCTGATTCATGTTTCTGAAATATCCTGGACAAGGAAAATCAAACATCCCTCACAGATCCTAAGTGTTGGTGATATTGTAGATGTCGTTGTGTTGAACATCGACGTCTCCAAAAAACGTATTTCTCTCGGTATGAAACAGATCGACCCAAATCCCTGGGATGTCATTGAAGAGAAATATCCGGTAGGGACAACATTAGAAGGGAAAATAAAAAATATTACTGATTTTGGTGTCTTTATCGGCATTGATGAAGGCATAGACGGCCTTGTCCATATCTCTGATATTTCCTGGACAAAAAGGATAAAACACCCTGCTGAGATTTACAAAAAAGGTCAGGAAGTACAGGCAGTTGTACTGAACATTGATAAGAATAGCGAGCGCTTTTCGCTGGGAATTAAGCAAATAACATCAGACCCCTGGGACGAAATCCCTGAGAAATACAAGCTGGGCACTCGCGTTACCGGTACAGTGACGAATGTAACTGATTTCGGCATCTTCGTTGAGCTGGAAGAAGGCATAGAAGGTCTTATTCACGTTTCCGAATTACCCAAGGACAAGGTGGACCCGCCCCTGTCACGATTTCAGGTTGATGATGTTATTCAGGCCAAAGTTGTTAATGTCTCGAGCAAAGACAAAAAAATAGGCCTCTCCATACGGCAGCTTGATGAAGAAAGCGAACAGGATATCCTTAAAACTTATCTTAATAACAACGAAGGAGCCAAGTCTAATCTGGGAGAGCTGTTTAGAGAGAAGATGATAAATAATCAACAGGACATCCCCGAGGGTCAGGAACCTGAAGAGATTGAAGCATCCGAATCAAGCAGGGAAACTCAAAATGAGATTGCAGACAGCCCTTCTGAAGAACCATCATCTAAGGAAACAAACTCTGATTAGTCTCTGACTCACATATAGTGAAAAAGCATCCAATATTTACCGTTCTAATCATCCTTGGGATCATTGCCCTCTTACTCTGTACAGCTATGCTGGTTTACCTGAAGCTGTTTGAACCCCATTCAAATCTGTCCTTCAGTGAAAAAATTGGCGTCATTACTATAGATGGTACTATTTCGGACTCCCGGATTATCTCCTCACAATTAGTCAAATTCAGGAAAAATAAAAAAATCAAGGCAATCATTTTAAGAATCAATTCACCGGGAGGATCAGTAGGGGCAACTCAGGATATCTGCAGGGAGGTCCAAAAAGCAGCTCAAACCAAAAAAGTCATTGCATCCATGGGCAGTGTGGCTGCTTCAGGCGGATACTATATCGCTGCTGCAGCAAATAAAATTGTGGCCAATCCAGGAACTATCACCGGCAGTATTGGCGTCATCATGGAATTTATCCGCTTCAAAGACCTTCTAAATAAGATCGGCATCAACTTCGAAATCATTAAAAGCGGAGAATTTAAAGACACCGGCTCCCCGCTCAGAGAACTTACTGAACGAGAGAAAAAACTTCTGAAAGCCCTGGTAGCAGATATTCAAAAACAGTTTGTGGAAGAAGTTGCAGCAGGGAGAAATCTTACCATAGAGGAGGTCCGAAAAATTGCTGATGGCCGTATCTTTTCAGGAGCACAGGCAAAAGAATTGGGCCTCGTTGATATATTGGGAAATTTCCAGGATGCAGTAGATGCTGCCAGGGATATGGTCGGCATTAAAGGAGAGGTGACGTTAATTTACCCCGAAAAAACCAAGCTGGAGCTATGGAAGCTGCTTATCAAGACAACCGCCGTTTCCGTTAATCAAATTTTCAAAAACACGGAGACCCGAATAGAGTACAGGTGGAATGGCTTTCATAGCCGGTGAGTTAACTCCTGAGGAAGACTCAAAGAAAGCTGCTTACATCCCCTTTTCCCTCTCGTATCACTTCCGGAATATCATCAATCAATGATACTACACTCGAAGGGCTCGGGTAAAGTACGCCGCCATTAATTACAATATCGAGATAGGAACTATACTCTTCCTTTATTGATTGGGGATCATCATATCCGGCGCTGGTGCTTATGATTGGCCGCCCGAAAGTTTGGACAATACCAAGACAGATCTTATTATCCGGAACACGTATGCCTACGGTCTTCCTCTTTGTAAGCATGATTTTCGGCACTAATCTGGTACCTTCCAGGATAAAAGTATACGGCCCCGGGAGCATCCGCTTCATAGTTTTATATGCATAATTTGAAACAATAGTATAGCGGCTTATCTCCTTCAGGCTATCGCATACAAAGGAAAAGGGTTTGATAAGAGGGCGTTTCTTAAGTCTATAAATAAGCTGTATCCCTTTTTTATTGTACAGATCGCATCCAATTCCATAAAATGTGTCAGTAGGATAGGCTATTAAGCCCCCGTTCTCAAGAACCTCTGTGACACGGTTAATAAGACGCTGTTGCGGATTATCAGGATTAATATTCAAGACTAAAGGCTTTTTATTTATACCTGAAAGTTTGTTTTTGGTCATAGCTTAAATTCAATGGGTGTTTATTGTGGATTCAAGTTCTTTTTTCATGGTTTATTCTGTATTGCTTGGGCTGATTTCAGGAAGCTTTATTAACGTATGCATCTATCGCATCCCGCTCCATAAATCTATTATCAGTCCGCCTTCAAAGTGCACAAACTGCGGTGAAAAGATTAACTTCTACGACAATATTCCTTTGCTCAGCTTCTTTATTTTATTGGGTAAATGCAGGCACTGCCGTCATCCTGTCTCCTGGCAGTATCCTGTTATAGAAACGCTAACAGGATTACTAAGTCTTGCCTTGTTTATCAAATATGGATTAAGTTATCAATATTTTATCTACTTTTTATTTGTGGCATCCCTCATAATTATTACCTTTATTGACCTTCAACACAAGATAATACCGGATGTCCTGTCCCTGCCTGGTATTGTCGTTGGGTTATCAGCCTCTTTTTTCCTTGCTCATATCTCCTGGTTGGATTCACTGATTGGAATCATAGCCGGCGGGGGATGTCTCTTTCTCATTGCCTTTACTTATGAACGCATTACTGGAAGAGAAGGGATGGGTGGAGGCGATATAAAATTACTTGCTATGATCGGTGCATGGATGGGCTGGAGATCTTTACCTCTTATCGTCCTGATATCCTCTGTAACCGGTACCGTCATCGGACTTATCTTCCTCATCCTGGCCGGTAAGGGGTTACGCTTCAAGATACCTTTTGGTCCATTTCTCTCATTCGGCACTCTGCTTTACTTCTTTTTTGGGCACGAGCTTACAGGTTGGTATTTGCATATATTTTTGTAAAGATTTGGTAACTGACGGGATTTTCACACGTCCTCGTATTCAGGCGTAACTGAACGGGGCAATTTTTTAAGATCGATTTTCTTGGCCTCATTAATTCCGGCGTGCAATGCATTGAGGTTCATTTTTTCTGTCCCCTTTGGCACTCTATCCATTAATGCCGCTTCCAGACTCTTCAATGAAACTGTCTGGCAGAGATATCCGACTGAACCCAGGGCCACCATATTGGCTACAAGTTCCTTACCTGTCTCTTTACGGGCAATCTGTGTAAATGGAATTGAAACGACCCGGTTTGTTGGAACCTGATCGACCAATATAGAATCAACAATCAACAATCCCTCAGGCTTCAGGTCAGAGAAATATGTATCACATGCTGCCTGGTTCATTGCCAAAAGCAAGTCCAGCTCCATAGCCTTTGGATAATCAATGACCTTATTACTGATGACAACCTCGGCCTTGCTGCTTCCACCTCTCGCTTCAGGCCCATAACTCTGGGTTTGACAGACATGCTTTCCATCGTATATCCCTACTGCCTCAGCAAACACAAGGGCAGCCATGATAATTCCCTGCCCACCAGACCCGCTGAAACGTATTTCATATCTGCTTTCTTTCATTTTTTTTACCCCTTGATACTACTTTGGGCTTTTTCGCGAATTTTCTGATATTCCTCTATGTAGACAGGCTTTTCTTCATCGGCAAGAATACCTATCGTAAATTTGTCCTCCAAAGAACCAGGAGTCATCTCACGGGCTTTTTCTATGGTCACGGCCTTATCCCTTAACCACCCCATCATGATTACCGGATCACCCATTTTATTTCGCCGGCCAAACTGGATGTGACAGTTGGATATCACCTCAACAACGCTAAAGCCCCGTTTTTGTATTGCTTTCTTGATCAAATTATCTAAGAGCTGAACATGGTATACAGTACCCCTGGCAACGAAAGCCGCCCCGGCTGTAGCAGCCAATTCCGCAATAGAAAAAGATTGTTCAATATTACCATAGGTTGAAGTTGTTGCATAGCAGCCATAAGGTGTTGTCGGTGAATATTGCCCCCCTGTCATACCATAGATCTGGTTGTTGATAATAATGGCGGTGAGATTTAGATTACGCCGGGCTGCGTGGATAAAATGATTGCCGCCAATTGCGGTTGCATCGCCGTCACCCATAACTGTGATAACTGACAAGGAAGGTTTCGCCAACTTAATCCCGGTAGCAAATGTCAAGGCGCGGCCATGGGTTGTGTGCAGTGTATTAAAGTCCACATATACCGGCATTCGGCCTGAACAGCCAATGCCCGAGGCAAGAACAACCTCATCTTTTTCCAAACCAAGCCGATCAATGGCACGAATCAGTGCCCCTAAGACAACACCATTTCCACATCCTGGACACCAGACGTGTGGAAATTTTTTATCATGACGCAGGTATTTATGAATAAGTTTTGTCACTTGCTTCGGCATTATTTAACTCCTTGTGCACTAATATTACTCCGGCAATTAATACCTCAATATTGTCATTCCGGCGAAAGCCGGAATCCAGGTGGGTACTGGATGCCGGATCAAGTCCGGCATGACGGAGTTAGACTATCTAATTGCCAGGTTAATAACCACGCACAATTATATTTTCATAATCTGACGATAGATTTCATCCGGTGTGATGAACTTCCCATCAATCCGATTATACTTTTCAACATGTGTAAAATCCTGATTCACCCGTTTAACTTCTCTGCTCATTTGGCCAATATTCATCTCGGGAACAAGTACCGCACGGCACTGTTTTAATACGCTCTCTACTGCAGCTCGCGGAAAAGGAAATAGTGTGATCAACTGCAGCATTCCCGCTTTAATTCCCTGTTCACGGGCCTCAATAACCGCTCGACGGGCAGAACGCGCAACTGATCCATAGGCAATTACAGCAATCTCTGCATCATCCATTTTAACCGACTTTGTCATCTGAATTTCGCTAAAGCCCTGTGTTATCTTACGGAAGAGACGACTTATGAAGGGTTCGATTTCGTCAGGACGTCCGGTAGGAAACCCACGTACATCATGAACAAGACCGGTTACATGATTCCGGTACCCCTCTCCCATGGCTGCCATAGCAGGGACGCCCCTGCTGTTATCCGCATAAGGGACATACCATTCAAAAGGCATGCTCGGAAAGATCCGATCAATAATTTCAAGTTTATCAGGAGAAGGCAATGTGACTGTCTCACGGGTATGGGCGACCACCTCATCAGAAAGAATAATGACCGGGATACGATATTTCTCCGAGATATTAAACGCCTGAACAGTTACATCAAAACACTCCCCAACAGTAGATACACACAGAACAACGATGGGATGATCACCATGAGTTCCCCATCTGGCCTGCATTACATCCCCCTGTGCAGGACTTGTAGGCAGTCCCGTGCTTGGACCTCCACGCATCACATTAACGACAACACAAGGCACCTCTGCTATGCAGGCAAAACCCAGATTTTCCTGCATCAGGGAAAAACCAGGACCACTTGTGGCCGTCATACTTTTCACACCGGCAAGTGAAGCTCCAATAATGGCGCCCATACTGGCAATTTCATCCTCCATCTGGATAAAAGTCCCATCAAGCCGGGGTAACCGAACAGATAATATCTCGCTGATCTCTGAGGCAGGAGTAATCGGATAACCTGCAAAAAACCGACAGCCTGCAGCTAAAGCGCCTTCCACAATTGCTTCATTTCCTTGTAAAAGACATCTCTTTTTTGACCGACTATTAGTCATTATAGATCCCTCGTCTATTCAATGCCGCACTCTTTTATGGTAATAGCGAAATCCGGGCAACGTAATTCGCAAAACCGGCATCCAATGCATTTTTCAGGATGTGCAAACACCGGTGCCCCGCTTTCATCGCGGTCTATGACACCTTTTGGACAAAATGCACTGCAGACACCGCATGCCTTGCACCAGTCTCGAAAGATAATTTGAATATACTGTTTTTTTTGTTTTCCGGGTTTGGTTTTCCCTGACAGAGCAGGTTTATCAGAAGATTTGGTTTTTTTTGCTTTTTGCTGACCCTCTTTTTTAGAACGATTCACCCTTTTCACCTCTTATTACCAAGAGAAGCGTTATCATTATTTTCATTATAGATTGGCCGGAAAAATAACTCATGTTTTCAGTTTTTACAAGGGAAAAATGGAAAAAAGATTAAAAATATGATGCTTTTTCTGTTATTTTTTTTATTTGATAGAAATAGGGCTGTTTAAGGCATCTATAATATTGATTACTATAGGAATTTTCGAAAACAGCTTGACACCTCCAAAGGTACATATACCATAACCTTTGTCAGCCTTATTTCTTCCCTTTTGTCTTCTCCTCTATCATGGGTAACCACCTGATAATGACGTCGGATTTGGTGAGGGTCATAGTAAAACCCCTTTTTTAAGGGAGAATACTTTTCAGAGTCGAAAGATATATTGACACAAACCGTTGAGTTATATAATTGATAGGGATAGCGAAAATCGACAATTAGGGAGCATAAAGATATCAATCCATTTACCGGAGAAGAGACAATTTTCAAGGATAGATCAGCTCACAAGGTTGTCAAGATAAGGCCCTTGAAGAAAGTTAAGGACATGGTTGGGTGACAGAGATAGGATTTTTTTGACTGAGCGGAGCTAGCTCAATGGTAGAGCACTGGGCTTCCAGTCCAGAGGTCGGGGTTCGATTCCACTGGCTCCGCTCCATTACAGACCTCTTCCCCTCCATCCCTTTGTATTCAGTTGTTATACACCACCATACATCTTCATTTTACCGGCAGAACCGGTGACATTACCCATTTCATGGGCCAAATCCCTTCTTACTCTATCATGTTACTCTATCAAACAAACGAAATGTTTGACACCTTTTATTTATAAAGTATATATGGTTTGTTAAAAGGTTTAAAGTGTGAATTAAATACAGTTGTGTATTCAGGCACTATTTAAAAAGGAATTTACAAAAATGACAAGTCAGGTAACGCATGCGACCGAAAGCTCACGCCTTGAATCGATGGAACAAAGGGCTGAACAGGGCGGTGGGCCCCAAGCACACGAAAAGCGGCATCTCAAAGGCAAACTTTCAGCTCGGGAAAGAATCGCTCTTCTATTCGATCCGGGCAGTTTTGTGGAAATCAATAAACTTGCTGAAAGTCAGGCCATTGAATTTGGCATGCAGGCCAAAAAAGTTCCCGGAGACGGGGTTGTTACCGGCTATGGGAATATTAATGGCCGCCTCGTGTTCGCCTACGCTCAGGATGCCACAGTATTGGGTGGTTCGGTGGGAACCGTGCACGGTGCAAAAATTTGCCAGATCATGGATGAAGCGCTGAAAGTCAAAGCTCCGCTGATTGGGTTGAACGACTCCGGCGGCGGCCGGCTGCATGAAGGTTTCAGAGCTTCACGGGGCGTGGCCGGTATGTTTTTCCGCAACACCGCCGCATCGGGTATTATTCCCCAGATTTCAGCCATGATGGGACCCTGTGCGGGCGTGGCCGTGTATTCGCCGGCCATTACCGATTTTATTATCATGGTACAGGACCAGAGCCAGATGATTATTACCGGTCCGGGAGTGATTAAGCAAATCACCGGAGAAACAGTGACCCTTGAAGAACTGGGCGGCGCAAAAGTGCATAGTGAGATAACCGGTCAGGCGCATTTTGTCACTCCTGATGAAAAGACATGCATTGCGACAGTTAAAAAGCTGTTAAGCTACCTGCCGTCTAATAATGATGAAGCGCCTCCGCATATAGACCTCGGTGACGATCCTGAACGATTTGATGATGAACTGGAAAAGATTGTGCCCCCCAATTTCCGGCGGGTTTATGATATGCGTAATGTGATCCGGCGAGTGGTGGATAAAGATGATTTCTTTGAAATATTACCCGAATTTGCCAAAAACATTCTGATCGGTTTCGCGCGCTTAAATGGTCACACTGTCGGAATAATCGCCAATCAGCCAATGGTACTGGCCGGTTGTCTGGATGTGAACGCATCGGATAAAGCAGCTCGTTTTATCCGTTTTTGCGATGCCTTTAATATTCCGCTGATCAACTTTGTGGATGTGCCGGGCTATTTTCCGGGCGTTAATCAGGAACATGCAGGGATTATTCGGCATGGCGCCAAGATGCTTTATGCTTACGCCGAAGCGACCGTGCCCAAAATCACGCTTGCGCTGCGCAAGGAATATGGCGGTGCAGTCATGGCCATGTGCAATGTTGGCATGGGAGTTGATCAGATGTTCGCCTGGCCGATCGCCAAGCTGGTGGTGCTGGATACGGAAACCGCTGTAAATATAATTTTTCATAAAGAAATCAAAGCAGCGGACGATGCAGAAGCATTCCGACAGGAAAAAATCAAAGAATATGACTTTGAATATTCCAATCCGTTTCATGCCGCTTCCAATATGCTTTTAGATGCGGTGATCAAACCGCGTGAAACCCGCTCACGGCTTATTCAGGCCTTACACATGTTAAAAAATAAACAACGAGCAACGCCTCAGCGGAGACACGGCAATATACCGTTGTAAAGGTATCAGACGCTATTTGCCGGATACCTGGACGTTGCTGCTGAAACCCGAACACTGAACCCGGATGGAGGGAATAACTTCATGGATTTTTTACTTTCAAAAATGCAGACAGATATCAAAAACGCCGCACGTGAATTTGCCATTGGTGAATTTACTGCCGTGGCCCGTGAATACGACCTTAACGAAACGTTTCCACGTAAAATTCTTGACAAGGCGCGTCAACTGGATCTGGTCGGGCTTTTTATTCCTGAAAAATATGGCGGGCCTGATTTTGGCTATCTGGAACAGGCATTAGTGATGGAAGAGTTCTGGAAAGTGGACCCTGGTATAGGTCAGCAGCTCTGTTCCGTTTCATTTGGTGCTGAAGAATTTTTACTCTATGGTTCCGAAACACAATGCCGAAAATATCTTCCGCCAATTTTCACTGGTAACGCAATTATGGGCTTTGCCATTACAGAACCGGATGCCGGCAGTGACACTGCCGCCGCAGCCACAACCGCTGTTCGTGATGGCGACGACTATGTGATTAACGGTAATAAAGTAATGATCGGCAATGGCACTGTGGGCACGTTTATGCTTGTTTTTTGTCTCACCAGTCCCGAAGTTAAGAATAAAACCGGTCGCCATAGCATTCTTATTGTGGAAACCGATCGTCCGGGGTATGACGCTGATGCCATGGAAGGCAAAATGGGACTTCGCTGCTCAGATACAGCGTCGATCTATTTTAAGGATGTCCGTGTGCCCCGGGAAAATCTTCTGGGCGTAGAGGGTAATGGTTTTATCCAGTTAATGAATTTTTTCGACCGTTCCCGAGCATATGTAGCCGCCCACGGATTGGGACTGGCTCAAGGCGCGCTGGATATGGCTATCAAGCACGTAAAAGGTCGCAAACAATTTGGCCGCCCCCTGGGAACATTCCAGAATGTACAATTTAAAATAGCCGAGATGGCTGCCAAAGTTGAATGCACCCGCAATATGGTTTACAAAGCGGCCTGGCTGCTTGACCAGGGCAACCCGGACACCCGCCTGACTGCAATGGCTAAGTTGTACGCCAGTCGCGTTGCGGTCGAAGTAGTGGACGAAGCCCTTCAACTCCACGGCGGTTACGGCTATTTTAATGATTATGATATTGAACGCTTCTACCGTTCAGCCAAGGTCCTGGAGATTTATGAAGGCGCTAAAGAGATTGAAAAGATGATTATCGCAAGGGAAATTTTGGGTAAATTATAAAACCCCGGGCATCGCTCCATCAATCCTTCTTCAAAAAAAACCCTGAGACATATTCAACATCCTGCTATTTCCTCTTTTTGTTCCCTGCCAAGGTATAAGGAGGTGAAAAATGACAGCACATAATAAAATTGACCTCAATTCCGATGTAGGTGAAAGCTTCGGGATTTATAAACTTGGCCTTGATGAAGAAGTAATCCCGCTCATAACTTCAGCCAACATTGCATGCGGATTCCATGCCGGAGATCCTGCTGTAATGAAACACACAATCTCTCTTGCAAAACGGCATAATGCGGCAGTGGGTGCCCACCCCGGCTTCCCTGACCTGGTCGGATTTGGCAGGCGAAATATGGATGTAACTCCGGAGGAGATCAAGGACTATGTGACCTACCAGATCGGCGCTCTTCAGGCATTTTCGGCTGTACAAGGTCTAAACCTGCAGCACGTTAAACCTCACGGCGCAATCTACAACATGGCTGTCCAGGATGTGCGCATCTTTGAGACAATAGCAGAAGCACTTTCCGGTCTAAACAAAAACCTTATCCTGGTAGCGCTGGCAGGCCCCAACATGGATGAACTTGGAGAGATCTCTGCGCAATACGGGATTCGAATCGCATTTGAATTTTTTGCAGACAGGGCATACAATCAGGATGGCTCTCTTGTTTCCAGGCGTGAAGCAGGAGCTGTTATTAAAAATCACGAGGCCGCCGCCGAAAGGGCTCTGAAAATGGTTAAAGAAGGGGAGGTAGTATGTAAAGACGGTGGCATTTTAAAACTCCATGCCGACACAATTTGTGTCCATGGAGACAATCCAGCGGCCTTGACCCTGATAAGGGCAATCAGAGACGTGCTCCAAACTGCAGGTATTGAGATAGTCCCAATGGGGACATTTTTATAAGTCAATCGCATTATCACATGACCGGCTATAAGCCCACATATCGCATTATGGGAGATCGTGCCCTTCTTGTTGAGCTGGGTGATGAGATCAGCCCATCAGTAAATCAGGATGTCAGAGGGCTTTTTCTACACCTGGGGCATCATTCCCTACATGGTATAATTGAAATAATTCCCGGTTACCGATCCCTGCTTATTATCTATGACCCGCTTCAAATCACCTTGTCGACACTCAGGAAAGCTATCGACGATCTTCACAAAACCAAGGAGACAACCCATCTCCCTGAATCCAAATCAGTAAAAATCCCAATTGTTTATGGCGGCAAATATGGCCCTGATCTTGAATGGGTAGCCGAATTCCATGAAATCAGCACAAAAGAAGTTATTCAGCTTCACACGGGGTCCAGCTATCAGGTTTACATGATCGGTTTCATACCGGGGTTCCCCTACATGGGAGAGTTACCGGAAACACTCAATACTCCCCGGAAAAAAACTCCTCGCACTTCTGTTCCTTCAGGGTCTGTGGGAATCGCTCAGAAACAAACAGGTATATATCCGGCACAAAGTCCCGGGGGATGGCAAATCATTGGCCGGACTCCTTTAAAGCTGTTTGACCCCGTAAAAAGCCCGCCCACCCTGCTGGAAATGGGCGACGAGGTAACCTTCTTTTCCATAAAAGAAGAGGAGATGACACATTGGGAAGCATAGAAACCCTTGAAATCCTGTCTCCGGGACCCCTTACCACCGTGCAGGACCTGGGAAGAATTGGATTTGGACGATACGGTGTTGCTCCCGGCGGTACGCTTGATTCCTTCTCCCTGAGAATCGGGAATCTGCTTGCAGGAAATAATGAATATGAAGCCTGTCTGGAAATCACATTAATGGGATTAAGGGCAAAGGCGCTTACTGATCTGCTTATTGCCGTCACAGGAGCAGATCTCAAACCTCACCTGAATGACAAACCAATTGGAACATGGTGTTCACAAATTCTCAGGAAAGGCGAGACTCTTTTCTTTAAGGGTCCAAAAAACGGTTGTCGCGCCTATCTTGCCCTGGGTGGCGGGATCAGCATAACGCAAATAATGGGAAGCAAATCCACAAATCTTGGTTCCGGATTTGGAGGGCTGGAAGGAAGACCTCTTAAAAAGGGCGATGTTTTACAGTCTAACTCACCTCACACACACTTGAAAGCTGAAGGCAGAACGCTTGACCGGAAATTGAGGCCTTCATATACTGACGAATGGGTTCTCAGGATCATTTTTGGTCCTCAGAATGACCAATTCACACAAAAAAGCAGGAAAGATTTTCTGGGTTCCCCATTTAAAATCAAGCCTCAATCCGATCGTACAGGGATCAGGCTGACAGGGCCAGCAATACACTCAAAGACAGGGATGGAAAAATCAATTATATCAGAAGGCGTGATTTCCGGGACAATACAGATCCCCGGGGATGGACAGCCTATTATTATTCTAAATGAGACGGTCTCCGGCGGATATAGAAAGATTGCCACAGTTATTGCCGCAGATCTTCCCAAGCTGGGCCAAATAAAACCTGGAGACAGGATATATTTCAAAGAGGTTTCTATGGATGATGCATATCTGGCACTAAATAAACTGGAGGAAACTGTCAGAAAGTTCAAACAAAGTATATCAGGACCATCTCCCGATTAGTTGTAGTTAAAAGATAATCATTTGCACTACAATAAAGTCAGATGCTCATCTCTAAGGTCTGATATAAACATGTGCCCGGGTGCATGTGTAATGACCAGGGGGAGCGGTGTTGAGGTAGCTGCAAGGATAGTTGTTACACCACAGGCCCAAAATACGGGAATCTCATCCGGACGAATGGTTACCGGGTCACCAAAGTCCGGCCGATTCAAATCATCTATCCCGATTCTTTCCGGGGAACCGAGGTGGACTGGAGCGCCGTGAGTAAGATGGAAACGGGTTGTGATCTGTACGGCACGCACAGCCTGCTCAGGTCTCATTGGTCTCATTGTAACCACCAATGGAGCAGAGAATGGGCCCGCGGGCTGACAATCACGGTTGGTTATATACATTGAAACGTTCTTTCCCTCCTCCAGGTTCCTGACCGGGATCTCTGCCGCCACCAGTGCATCTTCAAATGAAAAGCTGCATCCAAGGAGAAAACTTACCATATCATTACGAAAAACATCCTTCACATTATCCACTTCCCCCTCAAGTTCACCTTCTCTGTAAATCCTGTATCGAGGCAGATCTGTCCGCAGGTCGGCATCTGAAGCAATTTTCGGCTCAGCTTCCCCTGCTTCCAGGACATCCAGAATAGGGCAGGGCTTGGGGTTACGAACACAGAATACCAAAAAAGAAAAAGCCAAATCCTTTGGTACCATGACCAGATTTGCCTGTACATATCCAGGAACAAGACCGGAGGTTGGTGTTGTCCATTGACCGGCCCTTATTTCATTACGCAACTGGGCAGGCAACAAAATCTTTTTCATTTTGTCTAAGGCTTGACTCATATAATTATATTTGCAATAGTTTATTATTGACAAAATTAGATCACTATTTCACAAATTAATCAAGAAATATTCAGGTTATGCATTTTGATCAGGCCTTTTAATGCATAAATAATCAGGATTGTAAATATGGATAAGACTAATTCCACACCTGCACCTAACTTTATTCGCAATATCATTGCGGAAGACTTAAAGGCAAACAAAAATGATGCCAGAGTCCACACCCGATTCCCTCCGGAGCCGAATGGCTACCTCCATATTGGACATGCCAAATCTATCTGTTTGAACTTTGACCTTGCCGCTGAAAACAATGGGCTTTGCAATCTGCGATTTGATGATACAAATCCCGGCAAGGAAGATATTGAATACATTGAATCAATAAAGGAAGATGTCAGGTGGCTCGGATTTGACTGGAATGACAGGCTTTACTATGCGTCCGACTACTTTGACAGACTTTACGATTACGCCTTACAATTAATTAGAGCCGGAAAGGCATATGTCTGCGATTTGAGCGCAGAGGAAATCAGAGAATATCGCGGAACTTTTACCTGCCCCGGTAAGAATAGTCCTTATCGCAACCGTTCAGTGGAAGACAACCTGGATCTGTTTAAACAGATGCGGGCAGGGGAATTAGAGGACGGCTCCTGCGTACTTCGCGCAAAAATTGATATGGCATCCCCTAATTTGAATATGCGGGATCCGATTATGTATCGTATTCTTCATGAAGAGCATCACAGGACAGGCAATAAATGGTGCATATATCCTACCTACGATTTCACTCATGGACAGTCGGATTCCATCGAGGGGATCACTCATTCCATTTGTACACTTGAGTTTGAAGATCATCGCCCGTTATATGACTGGTTTATTGATGAATTGAATATCTTTCATCCACAACAGATTGAATTTGCCCGCCTGAATCTCAGCCACACTGTCATGAGTAAGCGAAAGCTCCTGGAATTGGTAGAGCAGGGACTTGTCACAGGCTGGGATGACCCGCGTATACCCACGATATCAGGTATGCGCAGACGCGGCTACACACCGGAGTCAATCCGATCTTTTTGTGAGCGTATTGGAGTAGCCAAAAGAGACAGCATGGTCGATATTGCGCTACTCGAACACAGCATCCGCGAAGATCTAAACAAAAAAGCCATGCGTGTAATGGGTGTGCTGCATCCTCTCCGGGTAGTCATTGACAACTATCCGGAAGACCAGGTTGAACAACTGGAAGCCATAAACAATCCTGAAGATCCTGGCATGGGAACCCGGAAGGTTCCGTTTTCACGTATACTCTATATTGAACAGGAAGATTTCCTTGAAGATCCGCCGAAGAAATTTTATCGCCTGGCCCCCGGCCGCGAAGTACGTTTGCGGTATGCTTATTTTATCAAGTGTGTGGATGTAATTAAAGATAAACAGACTGGTGAAATAGTTGAGCTGCACTGCACCTATGACCCGAAAACACAAGGTGGAAACTCCCCGGACGGTCGTAAGG
>Ga0233411_10000290_pt1 | contig 16097 bp, 11 predicted proteins | sample Na_anoxic_2_MG_FD_179799 | JGI IMG/M metagenome (GOLD analysis project Ga0233411, IMG submission 179799) | Seawater microbial communities from Saanich Inlet, British Columbia, Canada - Na_anoxic_2_MG | ecosystem: Environmental > Aquatic > Marine > Inlet | place: Canada: British Columbia...
TGGTTCTTGATGGCCTAACTGGTCGGTGGGATACAAGAGACGGTATTTTGATTTCCGATATGCTCGACAACTCCCACAACGAGGAAGTCGGTGTGAAGCATGGTAAGAATAGGACGCAAATATGGAAACGCCGTAGGCACCTTTTGATTGAGGAGTACCAGGCTTTAAAGGAAGCCATCTTGGAACTGGGACAGTAGTCCCACGAAGGAGTGATTATGTTGCTGTATATTCCAGTATTGTTAGTCTTTATCTGTCAGGAAGCAGTGGGGTTGATCATATTCCCTGTAGTAAACCGATATCTGGGTGCCAAGGATAAAAAAGGGGTTAGGCAAATTTTAACCGACATTCTCTCCTATGAAAATAACTCCACAAAATATTAGAAAACTATCAAATGAATTGCGATCTTATTTAGGAGAAATATTTTTTGCCGAACATGTTGATTCCTTTTCGATTGATGGCCTTAGTCTTAGAGACGGTTTCATAAAAGAACAAAATGCGCACCCTCTTTCTTTAATGTGGAAAACTTTTCTTAGAGACATCTCTATCTGCGAGCAACGAGGTACGCTTTCATTAAATTCAAATTCAATTATTTGTTTGCACGCATTGATGTGTTTGAAAAACTTAAAAGATGTAATAAATTTAGAGAGACTAATTAAGGACCTAAGAATTAAAGAAAAATTCTACTCGACCATTTTTGAAGCACGAATAGCATCCGAATATCGGTCAAAGGGCCATAAAATAGAAATTCAAGATGAAACAGGAATAGTTAAGGGTGGAATTTGTGATTTTCTTGTTACCATTGATGAGCAAAATATTTATATTGAATGCAAGAGTTTGAGTGATTTGCTTCAGAATGAAAGGAAGCAGTGGAATGAGCTTATCATTAGAGTTACCAATATGCTCGAACAAAAAAACTTGAGTTGGAATATTGAGATTTATCTAGGCAAAGAAATCGGATCGAAAGACGTCAAAACAATTTGTTCAATATTAAAAAAGGATATTAGTTTAAAAATAATCGAAACTCGTTATTTAGCAGATAATTCAATCATAATTAAGAAAGAAGAAATTAAGAAAGGAATCTTAGATAAAATAAATAAAACTTTCTTAATTAATTCAAATGCATTCGGCGAGAAGGGCCAAACAGCATTTGATGAAAATAAGTTAGCGAATCTATCAAAAAATGGAATGCAACTGACGGATAATCAGTTTGATCTCGCCAGCGAAGGCTTATTGATAACGGAATTTAAAATGCTTAATGGAGGAGTTCCTTCTTCCTTAAGTGCTTTCAGGGTTTCAATATTTCCACATGCTAATTTTGATTTAACAAAAAGAATAATTGCAAATTTAAAAAAGGGTGCAAAACAAATACCTAAAGATGAAATGGGGATTGTACATATATCCGTACCAAACACGATTGCAAATCATTTAGTACCTATCGTTGATAGTTCTTATAATGAGATATATGGAAGGTTAAAAAGGAATCATGGTCGTATAAATGCTATTGCCTTATATGGGCAATTTTTTGAAAGAAACCCGTGGGGACCACTTCTTTCTTTGCATTATCTAATCCCAAATTTGAAGCCTAATAAAAGTCTCCCTAAAAATTTCGAACTATTGGGCGTTGAAAACCTGCATATTGAAATTCCGCCTGAAAAAGGTACAGTTATATTCGAATTTATGATGGATCCAATGTGGCGTCCGGGATTAACTTATAGAATTTTTCATCATTCTTCACCAGACGGCAACTATCAGTTAAAGTTACTAACGATGCCAGAAAATAAATTAAGATTGGAGATAGTGACACCTATAATTGGAAGACAGTTTCTTTTAAGTGATGAGCCTATAAGTTTATTGCCAACCCAACATTATAAGTTTGCTGCAAGATGGGGGGAGGGTGAATTCACAATGTTCATAAATGGTAATAAGATTGCAACTAAAGAAATTAACAAGTCGTTCAAGCGGATTTCAAACCGCTTCGCGATTTGAAATCCGCTTAACTCTGTGTTAGCCCCATCCACTAACGAATGTCGCGGGAGGGCGGGAGAAAAACGATACTGTTTGGCTATACTGGAATGAGTGAACATCGGTAAGGCAAAGATAAAGAATCACGAATGAACAAGACACTTTGGATTGAGCGGATAATGGCAAGGCAATGAGAAAGAATCGCAGCCGAGCGAGACACGCTGGAATGAAGAGATAACGGCAGGCCAAGGAGAAAGAATCGAAGTCGAATTGGATATGTAAATAATAAAATAAAGATCTGAACTTTTGTATTTTCCGCTGAAAGTGAATAATTATTACAGATTACATTAAAGGCTAAAATGAATAAAGAAAAGATAACTTTATCACAACTTGAACAATATCTGTCTAAGGCTGCGTGGATACTTAAAGGCCCTGTAGATGCATCTGATTTTAAGGTATACATTTTTCCTTTGTTATTCTTCAAGCGGATCTCAGATGTTTATGATGAAGAATATGTTCAGGCCCTGGAGGAATCAGATGGTGATATGGAATATGCATCCTTGCCGGAGTTCCATAGATTTGAAGTGCCTGAAAATTGCCATTGGAAAGATGTGCGGGAAACAACCACCAATGTTGGGTTGAAAATCGAAAAGGCTTTGCGTGAAATTGAAAAGGCTAATCAGAGATATCTTTATGGTATTTTTGGTGATGCCCAGTGGAGTAACAAAAATAAACTTTCCGATAAGCTGCTCATTGATCTGGTTGAGCATTTTTCTCAATATACTTTAGGCAATGAGAATGTAAACCCTGATATGCTTGGTCAGGCTTATGAATATTTAATAAAGCATTTTGCAGATCTAACAAATAAAAAAGCGGGTGAGTTTTATACCCCTCGTTCTGTTGTGCATCTGCTTGGATTGATTTTAGATCCTAAAGAAAGTGAAAGTGTTTATGATCCTGCGTGTGGCACTGGTGGTATGCTTCTGGAATGTGTTGATCATCTTAAAAATAAAAAAAAAGATTATCGAACACTCAAGCTTTATGGCCAGGAAAAGAATCTTACATCAAGCTCTATTGCAAGAATGAATATGTTTTTGCATGGCATGGAGGAGTTTGAAATACACCGTGGAGATACACTCCGTGATCCTGCCTTTTTTGCGGCTGATGGTTTGCAATCCTTTGATTGTGTTATTGCAAATCCTCCATTCTCCCTAAAAGACTGGGGCGCAGAAAACTGGGCTAATGATCCCTATGGCAGAAATATTGCCGGAGTGCCTCCAAAAGGCAATGGGGATATGGCCTGGGTGCAGCATATGGTAAAATCCATGAACAGCACTGGCCGAATGACTGTGGTTCTACCCCATGGCGCTTTGTTCCGAAAAGGCGCTGAAGGAAAGATCAGGAAAGCTCTTTTAGAGCAGGATTTGTTAGAGGCTGTTATTGGTTTAGGTCCGAATATTTTTTACGGAACACAACTGGCAGCCTGTGTAATGGTATTTAAACAGAATAAAGATGCATCAAAAAAAGATAAGGTTCTGTTTATTGATGCTTCTGATCAGATACGGGTGGGACGAGCTCAAAACTTCCTGGAACCTGACCATGTGAATCAAATATTCCATTGGTTTACTGCATATACTGATGTTGAAAATTGTGTAAAAGTTGCAACCATTGATGACATTCAGGAAAATGACTGCAACCTGAATATTCCGCTTTATGTTGAAAAAATTATTGAAGACAATCTTCCTTCTGTTAAAGAGGCTATGTCAGAACTTAAAGTCGCCTGGGAAGAGAGTTTAAAGGCCGAAGAGAAATTTAATAATATTTTGCAGAGGTTTATGGATTAATAATATGGACTTTAAGAAGTTAGTTCAACAACCTGAAGGCAGGCGTCTGGAATTTAAAGAAAAACTTCCTGCTAAAGCTGATCTGTGCAAGACAATCATCTCCTTTGCCAATGATGCTGGCGGGACTTTATTTCTTGGTATTAAAGATACTCCACGCGAGGTTATTGGACTGCCGGAAGATCAACTGATGCGTATTGAAGAGAAAGTCAGTAATTTGATTTTTGATAATTGTCATCCAATTATCAGTCCTGAAATATCTATAGTAAATATTGATAATAAACTTGTTCTCCAGGTAAGGATATACCGTGGCAGTAATATTCCCTACTATCTCAAATCAAAGGGAAAACATAAAGGCACCTATATTCGAATCGGTTCTTCAAACAGGCTGGCTAATGATGAGATTGTTACTGAAATGGAGCGACTAAAGCGGAATATCTCCTTTGATAGTGAAATTATTTTTGATATTGATTATTCAGATCTCAATCTTACGAGGCTTAAAATAATTTACAAAGAAAAAACAGACAGTAATTGTGATAAAGCGTCCTTACAAAAGTTGCATGTAATAAAAAAGCGCCAGAATAAAACAATCCCGACAAATGCATTACTCCTGCTCTCTGACGATGATCGCAAGTCAGAGTTTTTTCCCTACGCCAAAATAGAGTGCGGGCGATTTAAAGGCACATCTGTTGATACTTTTATTGATCGAAAAACACTTGACGGAAATATCCTTGATCAGGTTGAAAATGCCTATGAGTTTATACTCCGCCATATTAACCAAAGCGCTGTTACTGAAGGCGTCTACACTGAAACAGAGTGGGAATATCCCGTTAAAGCGATTCGGGAAGTGATAAGAAATGCTGTAATACATCGGGATTACTCACTTACAGGGAAAGATATAAAAATTGCCATCTATGATGACATGGTGGAAATAACCAGCCCTGGTAAATTACCCCCATCAGTTGAATACGCTAATATGGACGCACGACAGTCTGAAATTCGCAATAAAGTAATAGCTCCTTTTTTTAAGCATCTTGGTATTATTGACCAGTGGGGTAATGGATTAAAACTTATCGCAGATGAACTTAAAAAGTATGATACGATTGAATTAAAATGGTCTGAAGTTGGCTTGCAATTTCAGGTTCAGTTTATCATTAAAGATTTTAAGAAAAAGAAAACAACCAAACAGCGACCAAGTAGCGACCAAGTAACCGATCAAGTAATCGATCAAGCAACCGACCAGGTAAAACGATTCTTAAGCCTGTTAAAAGGTGAAATGTTAGCAAGTGAGATACGTTCATTATTAAAACTGAAACATAATCCCACATTTCGAAAAAACTATCTCCTGCCGGCGCTTAAACTGGAATTCATTGAGATGACACAACCCAATAGCCCCAAAAGTCCTACTCAAAAATATCGATTAACATTAAAAGGTAAAGATTTTATAAATAAGGGAAATAAGAAGAAATGACCCAGCAGGAATTGGGAAAATATCTCTGGGGTGCGGCAACTGCTTTGCGCGGCACCATTGATGCCGGAGATTATAAACAATATATTTTCCCCTTACTTTTTTTTAAGCGGATTTGTGATGTGTATGATGAAGAGTATGAAAATGCCCTTAATGAGAGTGACGGTAACCAATCGTTTGAGCGGACGGAGCCGCTCAACTTGTCGTTAGCCTGATTTTGATAATTCAATAATGGATAAAGAAAAACTAATACAACAAGCAAAGGATCCGAGATATATTTCTGGAATTCATAATTATTGCGATAGATGGTGTGAACGTTGCCAATTTACTTCGAGATGTTTGAATTGTAGCTTGGTTGAAGAAGAATTTGGTGATCTAAAGGAAATTGATATTCAGAATCAAGAATTTTGGCAAAGATTTACTAATCTGCTTCAAAGCACATTCGAAATGATTATAGATATGGCAAAGGATGCAGGAATTGATATCGAATCTTTTGATGATGAGAACAGGGTAAGTGATGATTCAATCACTCAAAAAAATAGGGTACCAGATCTATTGGTACCTTTAGCGGAAAAATATATAGAATTCGTGGATAGTTGGTTCAAATCTAATGAATATCAATTATATAATAAAGATTATCATTTAAAGCAAATTCGACTCCTTTCAAAGAACGAAAACCCTGAAAAAGAGTTGTCTGATATTATGGATGCTACTGAAGTTATCGGGTGGTATCAATATCAAATATTAGTTAAAACAAAAAGGGCAAGTGAAAACACATCAGAAGATCTACTTCTATATGAATATGAGTTTTCTAAAGATGCTGATGGTTCAGCAAAAGTAGCCTTAATTGGTATAGATCGCTCAATTTCTGCATGGAATGTTTTATCTTTTTATTTCTCTGATAATAAGAAGGAAATAGTGAAGATGATCATTCTATTAGAGAATCTAAGAAAAAGAACTGAACTCAATTTTCCAAATGCGAGAAAATTTGTAAGACCCGGATTCGATGATAATAAAGAGATGCTAATATGCTCTTGCAGCGGCTCGCAAAAAGCCGCGCCCTCTGAAGAGAGGCGTTAGAGAAAGAAAAATTAAATTTGGAGTAATATTGATTGATAAAAAACAATGGATAAAAGACTGGGGAACTGAAAGTAAAAGCCAGGAAATCTCCATCGACTTAACTGAAACTTTTGAAGGTTTTCTTTGCTATTTACAAGATGTCAGAAAATTAGCAAAGAAAACTATAAATCGACATAAGACATCATGTCATGCTCTTGGTGGTTACATAATTCATGATCTATTTGATTCTTTTTCACCATCAAGTGAAAAAAGTAAAAGAGGGAAAGAATTACTTTTTGACTATATCAATAAAAATGAAGGACCGTTGATAACTCAAGATCATGAGAGCTGGCAAAATGAATATGATGCGACATGTCGACAATTGTATAAATACTTAAATCTATAGTAAGTGCATGCAGACCGACCACACCCGCCGTTCGTACCTCACTCTGGGTACATCGGCTGATGCTGCCGTTATGCACGATACCGAAAAAACAATACAATGGCCCTTTGAAAATTCGAATTATTGAGAATAACCTCAATGACAAACATGCAAAAATTGCCGAATCCCTCGGAAAGATTCGATCAACTGACCTCATTTACGCGCACGGTAAATGTTGCCAATCTGCCACAAAACGTAACTCGGGCAGTGAAGTTGTTGGTGCTCGACTTGATTGGTGTGGTCGCGGCAGGCAGCAAGCTGGAGGCAGGACGGATCGCTCGCGATCACGCAGTCAATCACTGGGCCTCGGCGCCAGGAGTTCCTTCCGCACGGTTACTATTTGATGGTCGATCCACCTCTCTCCCTGGTTTCGGCTATGCCATGGGAACCCAGCTTGATAATCTTGATGCGCATGATGGCTGGCACCCATCCAAAGGTCATGCCGGCGCCGCTATATTTCCTGCGCTATGCGCTTTCGCAGAAGCAGCACCAAATGTCTCGGGGCAGGAAGCACTGGCTGGAATGGCAATTGGATACGAAATATCGTATCGAGTAGCCAGTGCCTTACATGCAACAGTTCCCGAGTATCATACCTCCGGGGCATGGAATGCCCTTGGTTGTGCAGCAATTGGTGCTCGCTTACGCAACCTTGATGACACCCAATTTCGAAACGCACTGGGGATAGCGGAATTTCACAGTCCGCGGAGCCAAATGATGCGAGAGATCGCCAATCCCTCCATGTTGCACGATGGCACTGGCTGGGGTGTGCCAACCGGTGTTTACGCTGTACTTGTTGCTGAGGAAGGCTTTCACGGCGGGCCGGCTGCAACCATCGAATTCGACGATTCGGCTTTTGCCTGGGAGGATCTTGGGCAGAACTGGTTAACTATCCAGCAATATATAAAACCCTACCCCGTTTGCCGTTGGGTCCATGCCCCCATCGACGCGGCACTAAAACTAAGACAGGCGCACTCGCTGACTTCGGATATGATCGAAGCGGTTAAAATTGAAACGTTTGCCTTTTCGGCAGAACTGAGTGGCGATGTACCGCAGTCTTCGTCGGTGGCGCAGTACTCGCTTGCCTGGCCCGTGGCAGCCGCTCTGGCTCGCGGCCGTGTTGGTGTGGACGAGGTTATCGAATCGAGTTTTTCCGATCCTGAAATAATAGCGCTTACAAATTTGATCGAGGCCACCGTCGATCCTGAATTCGAATCGAGCTATCCTGTCCAGCGACTGGCCAATGTAATCATCACGCTGAAGGACGGCAGAGTTGTCGAAAGCGGCAAAACCGAAGCATCAGGTGGCCCGGTCCCGCAGCCCACTGAGGATGAAGTGATTGGTAAATTTCGTGCCTACGCGAGTTCGGTACTGCCCGATAAACGCGTGGCAGAAATTGAGTCTTCGGTACTGTGCCTCGACGATAATGGGGCAGATTTCAAGGCGTTACTGGATTTGATAACGCCTGGTATTAGTGACTAATAGTCAAAGCATCAACGGATGCCTAATACAGGCAATTATCATAACCGAAATACCAGCGCGCATAAAAACGCATGCAGTCGGACAAAGTGCCCGCTGCGCGCACACTTTGCCGCTGATGCGAGGCGTTGAAATGACATGTTCGGAGAAATTATTATGAATGTAGATTTAATATATTTTTCAGGAACAGGCAACTCGTATAGAATTTTAGATACATGCAAAAATATATTTATTCAAAACGGTTGCAAAGCCACACTTTCTTCTATCACGGACAAATCTAATATTAATGAAGACGCCCATTTAGTTGGCTTTTGTTTTCCAGTTTATGCGTTTGGGATTCCACGAATATGCAGGAAATATTTATTAAGTTTATCGAAATCTAAGGATCCAATAAATACTTTTGTATTGATTACAGCAGGTGACCCAGACGAGTCAGGTTTTTCCGTTAATGAAAGTACAACAATTTTAAAGAATAAAGGACTTAATGTAACATATAGTGATGTTATTCATATGCCTGCAAATTGGACAGTATCAATGAATCCGCCATCCAAAGAAGAGGCTCAAATAATAATCAATAATGGCGTAACAAGAGCAAAGGAAATAGCACAAAACATTCTTAATGGCGGGCTTCACCATCATGCTTTTAACTATCCATCCAGGTATAGTAAAATTGGGTTTTATAAAGATTATTATTTGTTCAAATGGTTAGGCCTTAGTAATTTGTGGAGAGACTTTAGAACAGATGACACATGCGATTCTTGCGGATTATGTGAAAAATTATGTTCAACTGAAAGTATAGAAATCGTAAATGGAAAACCTAAATGGGCAAATACGTGTGAACAATGTATGCGATGTGTAAATTATTGTCCGAAACAAGCAATTTATCAAAAAGGAGAAGGCAGTATAAAGGGTAAAAACACATATTACGAACCTACTTTTAAACCACTAAAAATAAAAAAGCAAAAAGCATAACGAATGCTCCGGGGGCCCTTCACCACATCATTGATAGAGGCATTGAAAAAAAACGAATATTCGAAAACAATGCCGATAGGGATAATTTTTTGCTCCGACTCGCAGGTATCCTGAAGGAAACCAAAACAGATCTGCAACCTTTTGGGAATTCTCAAGATCCACTGACGGTGGGGGAAACATTTGAGAACATCTTCACATAGCCATTCGCCGAATTCGATAACTTGCTTCTGAAGGCAGGAGATGCAGAAATGGCGACGTTTACATGAATACGGCAGCAAATATTCATGGCAGCATTTTCCACACTTGATCCTTGCTAAGTGTTATGCAGGGTGTTGGAGGCCAGGTATCGATAGTGTAGTTTCGGTTTATTGGGTTTGGCATTCCAAATTCTTGTCGCTTTATTTTGAGATGAATGTCCCAAAAAGAGGAATTCGGTATCTTCATTTTGCTACACAATTGGACTTTTTCTAACTCTCTACGCCATTTAAACTTACTGGGCCTCATTTCCTGAACCTTCGATACACCCTCAAAGGAAAAATCAGTCCGAAAAAGGGTACCATATACATAGCGGCCAGGGTTGGTTCCCTGGGTCCGAAAAATTCTGCGGCAAACACCAGCACCAGCACATTGTTGACGTTGCCGATGGTGATGACGGCGGCCAGTTGATTTTCAACAGACGATTTCAAGAATCCGGCCAACCCGGCTACCAGGTATATGCCCCCAAGGGCAACGGGGCCAGGGTAGCTTCAAGAATGATGGCCGGGTGTTTGTGAAAAAAAACGCTGTATTTGGAAAAAACCGCCAGGTTAATGGATGCGAAAACTGCAAGGGAAATGGGATAGCGGCGCTTTATAATGGCGCTGATGAGTCCCGGCCACAGGCGTTTCAGTGTTTCCACTATGATGACCGGTACCACAATGACCAGAAGGAGCATTTGCATCATGCTCAACAGTGAAATGGCCATTTCGTGTCCTATCAGTATCTTCACCAGGGCCGGCAGGGTGAAGGGGACGGAAAGGGAGGTGACCACCACCATTACCAGCACCGACGGTCCGTTGGCCCCCACCAGACCGGAAATGAATGGCGCCACAACACCGGTTGAGACACCGGTCAACAGCAGCGCCCCGGTGGCATAGGCGGGTGCGATCTGAAGAAAGAGGTAATAGACTATTATCGGCAGCAGGATCATCTTGAAACAGGTCAGCCATAGCACCGTTCGGCTGTTGTTACGGATGAGGTGGCAGATGTCGTGCAGGTCAATGGACAGAAAACTCAAAAAAAGAAGAAACATCATGAGGTAGAGCGGATAAGGTTGAAAAACAGAGGAGAGGTCCGGAAAGACAATGCCGGCAAGCATGGATGAAAAGATTATTAGAAGGAGTATGAGATCATTCAGCCGGAGCATCCATTACCTTAACGCTTCAAATAACCAGTCACAAAAAGCTAATGTAAAATTTAATAAAGTAAAAGCACTTCACCCACAGTTAACCCTATAGTTGCATAAATAACATGGCAAAGTGGGCTTAAAGACTGGGTATTATAGACTTTATTAGCCTTTTTTGCGCGATAGCTGGAATACACTCCAGGTGACATCCTGAAAACAACGAAAACCAGCCAAGTTATTTACCCGACGGGAAAGCCGAGGATACCACATCTCTGTTGTTGTCAAGGGTTTGCGGTTTATGCTATCTCATTATACTATGAATTAGAGTTACTTAACAGTTCCGGAAAAGATGACATATTTAAAGACAAAAAACAAAATTTATCAATAAAAAAGGGTGGATTGAAGATATCGAGGGACTTGTAATCCCTACGATATAATTCAGAATGCATTAAGCCTTGATATCGGTCATAAGGTGCGATCTTCATTTTCCACCCCCGCAATGAACCCGGAAGGAGTGAAGGGCAGGGCAACCGGGACTTGCCTTTTCCCCTGGCCTGGGTAGCCCTTCAAGCTTAAATTGTGCCTATTCTGTGCCCACTGTGTCTAATATATTTTCAGCTGTTTACCTTATGCCACTGCATTAAATATGCCCCGCTCTACCGACCGGAAGTTTTTGAATATACGGAATATACTTTCGGAAAAGGCTCTGTGAAGTTGAGGTTAACCATTCCATCAGTGTTTCCCTAACATATATTATCTGGAAACCAAAATATTCAATATTATGGAATGCCATATATTACAATAACATTGCCTAAACGCATGCATTTTAGCTTATTTTCTTCATCAAAGCAATTATTGTAATCAAATTCCAGATATCTTGCCACGAGCACACTCTACGTAAATTACATCCTCGGTGCGGTTATGGTTTGGATATATCAGGATCTCAAGGCCTTGATATTTGCCGAAGGATAGCAGTAAGCCCAACAATTGCCTGCTTTTTATGGCCCCCATATCTTGTAGTCACTTCGGAAACTGAAAAGCGGGGAATAAAATCGATATTCTGCAATTTTTCAATGAATGATTCCCGTCAACAATGATAGCGGAATGTACACTTTCGTACTATTAAAGCATATCTATGGTAGTATTAACTATTTCAGGGGCTCAGCGTGTTAGGCATAGGATAATTATCATGGAACGGTTTAATCAGCGGCGCGTTCGAACGATAATGATCGGTGAACGCCAGAATTCAAGAAATTGGGCTTCGGTATACACTTTGATATATTGGGTCCTTGCAGTTGTTGCTTTTATTAAATACAGGTTTTACCCGTTCTTTGCCCCAAATCTTATTCCCAGCCCTCTTCGGATTGTCTTTAAAGTTCTGATTCCTTTCAGCAAAATACCTATCGATAGCCTTCATGCATTCTCCAACCGAAGAATAATCACTGTTGTGAATGATTGCTCTTGCCATCCCACTAAAGACAGATTCAATAACGTTTAAGAACTGAGCACATGTTGGGAGTGGTGCCAACGCTATGGACGGAATTGTCCCACCTGATTCCAGGCTATCGCTATTAGTTTCCTCCACTCTCTCTTTGAACTTCTTTGAGGCGTGCCATGATGCCGCATCCCAAGAGAAATATATGCGGTCTTCATCTTGATATTCATCGATAAGCACCTCAAGTAGTTTTATCATTTCTTCGGTGTTCTTCTTATCAGAATAGAAATGTGTGATTTGGTTGGTTGAGAGTTCTAAAGCTGCGGTTATAATTAAGCTGCCTTTGCTTTTCTGCCATTGGGGAACTGTCCTTGTTTCACCACGTGGCACCAGCGATTTGCCGCCCTGTAGTTTTATGGCAAATGGGCCATATTCATCTACTGAGAAGAACTTTTCTTTCGGACCCAGGTTCCCCAGTATATCATGAATTACTTTGATCTTCTCTCTATATTCTGGATCGTTGCTCGTTAACACTACCCTTGCATTCCTGTACTGATAGCCTGCATTTTTTGTGATTTGCCTAATACCACTCAGACAAATTTTCAGCCCCTTCTCAGCCATGACACTTTTGATATCCTTTTGTCGCCAGGAGGTACGGTTGAACCCGTAGGTGGAGGGTGGTGTATGCAGGATGGCAAAGAACTCATTTATATATCTTGGATCTTCGTGCTTCTTCATTCCCTTTCTCTTGTCTTTTAATAGCTCATTTACACCCATCTTCTCAAATGTTTTGATATGTTTCAATACATAGGCCCGAGATACCAAATAGTGGTCTGAGACTATGTCTATGGGGATTCCTTTTAAGTATGACAGCATTGCAAGCGCCCGCTTCCGGTAAATCAATGGCCTCCCTATAATGCAATTGCGAAGTGTCCTGAGATCGCTATGAAGGATATCAGATGATAGAGCCTGTTGTAGCTCCTCGTATCCAATCTTTCCTTGCTGAAGCTTTCGCATCCATAGTCTATCTTCGTCAGGACTATAGCTTTTCTCTTGGGCTGCTCTCTTTCTCATGTTTAGGACAGCCATCAATCTGTTACTGCGCAGAAGGCGGTGTACAGAAGAGATTGTTAGTCGGATCCCAGGAGTAACCAAACCTAAACTCTTTGCCTCTGAGATGGTGCTAGCCACGGTACTGAGATCTAAGGTCTCTACCAGGTTGACGAGGTTCTCAGATGTTATAGTGTCGATTGATCGGCTTCTGCCAACGTCACTTCGACGTTGAGGATATAGCGATTCAATCTTGCGTTCCCCCTGTTCGTAGCGTCTAGTCCAATTGAGGATAGTCCCGCGCGAGACATAGGTCCTATCAGATTCTGGAATGTTCCAAACGCCGCTACACTTGCTCTCCAGCAGTCTCTCTTTTTCGCCAGGTTTCAGATCTCCCTTTTTGTTTACAAAATCACTTATGATGCCATACCGAAACAAAGCAGTCTGATGGGGACCATCCGCACGGCTCTCGGTTTGTGCTCTCGGTGCGTGATTGAACGCTTGCACTATCCCATAGGATCTACTCTTATGCCTAATTTCCACCTTTTCGGGCGTGGCCTCATGATATAGTAGCTTGATTCGTTTGCCGACCAGGGACTCGGGCGCTCGATATAGGTTACCGAATAACGCAATGGTTCCGTCATTGGCAACTTTCCGTGATGTTGCCATTCGAAAGAAATCCCCTATGTTCTCTGGGGCTTTTCGTAAACACTCCATTTTCGAGGTGAACCGAGAGAAAGGTGTTTGACCGGTCGCACTGTTCTCTTTCTGGTGGTATTCATTCTTGAGATATAGATCCAGAGCCTGATTAAGCTTGCCCAATGTTGCGGCTTTGGCAGATGGGAAGAAACGGCCCCGCATAGTGTCAGCCCACATCTCTATCTTCCCCTTGCCCTGTCGCATATAGGGCCGAGGCTTGATAAGCTTGATTGAAAGAGATGCCATGGTACGCTCAAACTGAGAGCTGCGAAGTGCAGGGCCATTGTGTACATATAGATTTCGGGGAACGCCTTTTCTTGCCAAAGCGTTCTCTAAAGCACTAAGATACGACCCCAGTTCAACTGACAAGTAGAATTGAGCATATATGGTAAATCGGCTATGGTCATCCAGTATGCCAACCAGATGTGTCTCTGTTTGGCGGGCACCCATAACGAGCATGGGGCCTTGCACTATAATGCTTTGCCATAGGTCATTGGGTAGTTGGGCTTCCCATCCATGACGATCCAATAGGTATGGTTCAGCAGTATGCATCAACTTGTGTCTATGCAAAAACCTGTAGACTGTTGTGGTTTTCAAACTCGTGCCAAGGGAAATCAGATTGCGCTCGTGCATCATTTCAATCAGATGGGGTACGGTAGCTGCTGGGATTTCCCTTCTTAGAGCAACCAATGCATCACAGGTATCATCATCCATCGTCCGGCTGCGTCCTTGATCGGACCGTTCCCTAGGAATAAGGGATGGTAGGCCATATAGCTTGTACAAGCGTATCCAATGCCTGATGGTCTGCTTACTGATCGTAGTCTTCCGTGAGAAGGGGATCTGCCATTTGCGCTCGCACTTTTCACTGATCACACGCTTTCTCTCGGCTCGACCCATACCAACGTTGCTGATAAAGTCGCTGATTACCGAATAGCGGAAGGCGGCAACCTGCTCTTTCTGGTGTACGTCCATCATCTGCCTCCGTCAATGGGGTTCTTGCCTTTCCTGAGCGCACCCGTAAGCACGCGTAGGGAGTGAAGCTCTCCTATTGATAGTGGAAGGCAAGAGTGGGATTCTATCCAATCAGTTGGGCTTAGGAAGAGGATTATGAGGGTGGAACAGCTGTGATGCTACCATAAACCTTACTTGCCAGTGTCCTCGGTATCAATGACCAGATAAATAGCCCGGAATAAAACCGATAGTCTTCATTTCGAGCCCATAAAGAGGATACCAGATGTTGTGGTGGGTCTATCTGTCTTCAAATCGGTGCTTTCTTGCCACTATCTCAGTTCTTTGAAACGTACGGGTATCAAAAAGATATCAGAACTCAGACATCACAACCAGGTAATTATTCAACAGTTATTTTCAAACCTGGTCAATCCTGTCCCTGATACACGATACTAACGTCTCAAGTTCATCCTCATCCAGTTTCACCAGGAAATTCAGGTCGGCATCGGTCCCTAATAGGCCTTTTATGATTTCAACTAATTTTTCTTTGGTTATGTCAGAACTGTGCCCTAAAATGTGACCATTATATCTCTTTTTTCCTGAAATAACCTAATATTTCCCAACATAAAAAGCAAAATAAATACTTGCAATATTACCTATTTATTTGACATCATTGGCTTTTCTGGGTAGGCTTTTTTGGTCTTATACTCCTTTTTAATGTTCTAACATCGTTGAAGGTTGCGCACGTGGCAGTCAGGCCGATTACCTTCGGAAGGAAAGAGAATTTGGGCCGGGCGTCAGTTGGGTGTTTCCTCATCAGATATTGCCAGGGTATTAAACCGTAGAAATATTGAAGTAAATTAATCCAGTTAGTCAAAGACGTCCCTGAAATATTCCTAAATAAGTTGACAAATTGATAAGATTATCGAATTAAAGAGGACCTGTTGGGGGCCCTTTTTTTATGCAAAAAATGAGTGTTAAAAAAAGCAACTTTTTTATTATTTAGATATTATATACTTGACAAAATATTTGATTAGAAATAATTTTCTAAGAATATTATTATATTAGAAAATATGTCCCCCTATCAATAATATATCCAAACTTGGCACATAAATTTTTCGGATATCACGTCTTCACCAGAAGGTCGCGATACATTGGATTGATGAAAATTCATGCTCTACGAATTCGTAAGAATCCGCCTATAATCGTATGAACTAAAGAAAGTAAAAAGATTAGTATTGGAATAAGTCATTAAATTTTTATAACGGTTGAATACAAACAATCATTCAAAAAGGAGTTACTATTGTGCAAAGTATTGACTACATTAATTTGGAAAACGAATTTGGTGCACACAATTATGC
>Ga0233411_10000293_pt1 | contig 15921 bp, 14 predicted proteins | sample Na_anoxic_2_MG_FD_179799 | JGI IMG/M metagenome (GOLD analysis project Ga0233411, IMG submission 179799) | Seawater microbial communities from Saanich Inlet, British Columbia, Canada - Na_anoxic_2_MG | ecosystem: Environmental > Aquatic > Marine > Inlet | place: Canada: British Columbia...
TCGGTCAGGGCTAACCGCTGCAGGCCCATATCCTTTGCAGCCTGACAGATCTCCTCAATAGTAGCAATTCCCCAACCCCTGGAATAGTCGGAATGGGTGTTGAGATGAACAAAACTCATGATGCAATTTTTCACCACAGAGACACTGAGGTCACAGAGAAATGATTTGCTATTTTGCTTTTCGCTGAGACGCCGAAAAGCAAAATCCATTCATCTGCAACGGGTAAGTTTACTAAAAGCGATGCCCTATTCTATAATTGCTTAGCATGGGCTTTTGAAGCCGCAGCTTCAGCTGCCGAGTGGTTTTTCATTGCCGGTTATCAATCCCGACCAGTAAGGCGGGGCCTCTCAGCGGCGATGGAAAAAGATATCCTCCTCCGCGTTCTCTGTGTATCGAGCGAAGCGGGCGGTGATGTCTTACTCACGCACCTACCCGCCTAACAAAATCGGAATCATCCCGCTACAGCGGGAAGGTTTAAGGAGTTAATTAAACGTCTGATCCCCTGTTTTAAAACAGGCACGTTGAAATTGATTAATAGGCCGACCTTAAGGTCAGTCAATTTTAAATAGGTCAAGAGCTGCGCATCATGGATTGGTTTCAAACTATCAACGGACTTTAATTCAAGAATTACAAGGCCTTGCACCACAAGATCTATCCTATAACCACAATCAAGCTCAACACCTTTGTATTCAACAGGAAGCGCTTGTTGCCTCCTATAATGCATTTGCCTTAAACCAAATTCATGGCAAAGACATTCCTCATAGGCAGATTCCAAAAGTCCCGGGCCAAGGGCTTTATGAACTTCGATGGCGGCCCCAATTATTTGACCTGTAAGATGATTTATGTCCATTTTTATGATTCCCTCCTGAAATCTTTCAGCGCTGAGTATTTTCATTTGTCGGTATCTCCCGACAAATGAAAAAATCTTTTCTCTGCGAACTCTGTGCCTCTGCGGTGGGTTTAAACTGTTCTTCCATATTGAATCACTTCTTCACCATACCGTTCCCTGATGCGATCCATAGCCCGGGTGACTGAAGATGTTTTCTCTTTATGAGGTGATGGGGTATGAAAAAGTAACAGTTGAGAACTTTCAGGTGAAAAGTCCCAGAACCAGATCTTGATAAACCGGACCCGAACCCTTCGGCTGCAGGCCGTTAAAAACATCTTCTCCAAGGGGAGATAAAGATCAAAATCCCAGAAACTGAGATGGGGCAGGTTGATTTGACGTCCGGTTTCTATCTGGTCGGAGTACCTGATCAGGAGACCTGCCTTTCGAGGAAAGCATGCCGTGATCCGCATCTGGTGGGAGCACTTTTCTACCAGCCTGTAAAGGGCGCTTAGAAGTTTTTGATCATCATTTTCATCCTGTGCAAGTGTGATCTGTTCACTCACTATGGGTCTTTTGAAGGCCGGATAAACCGGAGTAGGGTCGATGCCTGAGGCCCTTTGATGGATCAGACAGGCCTGACGACCGAAGATAAGTTTCATGTTCCCTGTATCCAGGATGGCCAGTTCCCGGATTCTGGTAATGCTTAGCTCTTCCAGGAGGATCTTCCGCCGGGAATTGCCTATGCCCGGCAGCATGCTCACCTTTAAAGGGCCTAAAAAAGATGCTTCCCGGCCATGATCCACATCCAACACCCCCGCCGCAGACGGCATAATTTTTGAAGCAATGCTTGAAACCATCTTGTTGCCTGCCACACCCACCTTTCCAGAAAGATACAAACGTTCTTTAATTTCCCGCTTGAGACGATAGCTCACGTCCTTGGCTCTTCCCCAGAGACGTTCTGTGCCTGTGAGATCCAGATAGATATGCCCTGGACGGGACGGCTCCCAGAGAGGGGTGTATCGGGTTATAATTTTGGCCAGAGCCTGACAGGCCCTTTCCGTTAGACCGGGATCGGGCGGCAGGATATTCAGATCCGGGTACAATTTCATGGCTTTCCCAAGAGACATGCCTTTGAAAACCCCCTCTTTTTGAGCCTCAGGTGAGACTGACAGGATAAGGGCCCGTTCTGATTGAGGTGGTGCCACAACCACAGGGCGATCCCTGAGCCCCGGTTGGCAGATCCGTGCCACGGCAATGAAAAAGGCCGGTATGTGGAAGTGGACGATATGGCGGTGCAAGGTTCAAAATCTCCTATCTGTAATATCTCATAACCCCTTTGACCAATCCCTCGATCCTGAAGTCCCCTTCTTTGACACGGATCGATTTCATCCCCGTATGGGCCGGCCGGAGTTCCACGTGATCTTTCCTGTTGTAGTATTTCTTAACCGTTGCTTCATTGTTGATCAGGGCAACCACGGTCTCGCCGTTCTTTGCGGTAGGTTGTTTCTTCACTACCACGAAATCCCCGTCCAGGATGCCATCCTCCTGCATAGAATGCCCTTTCACCTGGAGAACAAAGTAATCCCCCTTCCCTGTCATAGATGGCGGGACCTCGATGGCATCTACATTTTCTATCGCTTCAATTGGCTTTCCGGCTGCAACCTTTCCGAGAAGAGGGAACTCGAATCGCCTAATTTCTACAGGGCTGATTACCTCAATGGCTCGTTTCTGATTTTTTTTACCAGGGAGGCGAATATAGCCTTTTCGCTCCAGAATTTTGAGATAGGTGGTAACCGTATTGCAGGAACTAAACCCGAAGTTGGAGCAGATCTCGTCAAAACTTGGAGGCCTTCCCCACTCCTCCATGTAGCGGAAGATATAATTCAGAAAATTCTTTTGTTTGTCTGTTAATTTCATATTTACCTCCTGAGCATCCAGATTATCAGGTTCAGGGTTCTTTATCAGCCTGTACACCCTCCGGGTTAATTTACGCCTGCCTGTGCAGCGGTATACCGGTGTCAGTGAATCCGTATAGCCAAACATTATCCTTATACTGTATGTTTTACTGAAAGTCAATAAATAAATGATGTTCAAAATTCCTTCCCAGGTCCGGGAGTTTCCTCTTCTCAGTCTTCCACAATACAGGCTGGATATTCAGGTTCCGTAAAAATAGAACCCGGCCTTATAACAAATCATTCCAAAAGAAGGATGAAATAATCTTTTCTCTCCGGCTGATTTATTTCGGGAGATCGATATTGAGTATTGAAAAAAATAACTGCCCGGAATGTCCGCTCAATGTGGCAGGCTGCCGGAAAAAGCTTGAGTTAAAGACTTGACAGTGTGCCGTATTGATTTATGTTTAATACTTAGCTGATCGTAACTCTACTCAGGTGGATAGACTGAAGGTAGAAGGCTTTTAGGGACAAACCATGCACGATCACACAAAACTTAGGGTATTTGAGCTGGCTGACGAGGTAGAAGTTAAGTTTATCGAAGCGTTTGGGCTTCTTACGCAACGAGGATTCATCTCTGATTGAACCAAAGATAGTCGAAACAGACAAGGTCTTGAATGGTTTCGTAATTGAGGAGTTTTTCATGCAAATTAAACAATTCAGGTATGCATCGGACAACCTGGCCTATCTCATATATAATGGGCAACACGGGATAGCAGTTGACCCAGGAGCTGTAAATGACATTCTGGCATTTCTCAAGAAATCCGATATTAAACTGGAGTATGTTGTCAATACCCACACTCACCCTGACCATACCTCCGGCACTGCCTCGATTATAAAAAAGACAGGTGCCGAACACATTGATATGGCAGCCCTGATCAAGAAAACTTTTCTGGAGCTGTCCGGCAGCCGGATTTATGTGCATCATACACCGGGACACTCAGAAGATTCGGTAATTTTCCACTTTGATAATATCCTGGTGTCAGGCGATACTCTTTTTACAGGCAAGGTCGGTAAATGTTTTACCGGCGATCTGAAACGTTTTTTAGCGTCTATCAAACTCATCATGACCTTTCCTGATGATACCGTTGTTTACGGCGGCCATGATTATGTTATGGAATATATGAAAACTGCAAAAACGATTGAGCCTGACAACAGTGCCATTGATAAATTTCTGGCTCAATATAATCCCGGACATGTCTATTCCACTCTCGGTGACGAATATAAAATCAACCCCACGCTACGGTTTAATACCGATCAATTGATCGAGGTATTAAGAGACAAAGGCCTTCCGGTTGAGACTGAATATGACCGGTGGCGATCAGTAATGTCAATTGTTTAACCTGATTATTAAAGGAAATCCAAATATTTAACATTCAAGGGGACCAGTCATGACAACAAGGCTGATCATTATCGGGGGCGTTGCAGGGGGCGCAACTGCAGCAGCCCGTGCCCGCAGACTTAATGAAAAAGCAGATATCATTCTTTTTGAAAGGGGAGAATATATTTCTTTTGCCAACTGCGGCCTGCCTTACTACCTCGGGAATGTAATAAAGAAACGCCGTAAGCTCCTTGTCACAACATCCGAAGCTCTCATACGCCGTTACCGGATTGATGTCAGAACATTCAGCGAAGTTGTTGCCATTGACCGGGACAGGCATGAGGTGAAAGTAAAAAACCTGAAAACCGGTGACACCTATAGAGAGCCCTATGACAAAATAATTCTCTCCCCCGGCGCTGAACCCATCAAACCACACCTCGATGGGATAGACCTGGACAATATTTTTTCGGTTCGCAGTCTGTCAGATATTGATCACATCAAAAATCTGGTTGATGAAACAAAACCGAAATCAGCGGTAATCGTGGGCGGTGGTTTCACAATATATCAACATACTGTTCGTTAAAGGCATCCGCTGCCTGTTAACGCTTAAATTTGAGGATTGCCAGATAATTAACCTCTGTATACTGAAATTGGCGATCAGGAGAAGACCCTATGTGTGGGATTTGCGGGATAGTTTCCAAGTCATTTTCAAAAGAAAAAATAACGTCACTCCTTTCAGGAATGGGCGGAGTGCAGCGACACCGCGGACCGGATGATAAAAAGGAAGTTGTTTTCTCCCTTGCCGACGGGCATATAGGCCTGGGGTTTGTAAGGCTTTCCATCCTCGACCTTGATACCGGCATGCAGCCGATTGTATGCCCGCAGGACGGCTCAGCCATCATCTGCAACGGGCAGATTTATAATTACCCCGAGCTCAAGCCCGAGGTGGCTGAAGAAACGTTTCGCTCAAAAAGTGACATCGAAGTAGCCCTGCACTTATTCCGCCGGAAAGGATTAGACTTTCTCCAGTACTTAAATGGAATGTATGCCGGAGCAATCTATTCACCTAAAGATGAAAGACTGATTCTTTTCCGGGATCGTTTCGGCATCAAACCGCTTTATTATACGCAGATCAGGGATACATTCCTTTTTGCCTCAGAGATTAAACCTCTTCTATTGGCCACCGGGATGCCGGCTGAACTTAATACCGATGAGCTGGCAACATATTTCACCTACCGGTATCTTCCCGGTGAAAAAACTTTATTTAAGGGTATTCATTGTCTGGCCCCGGGATCTTTTCTGGAATACAACCTTGCCGACGGCAGATTTTCTGTTAACCGATACTGGCAGTACCGGCTGGACACTGTTAATAGTGGCCTGTCAATTGATGATGCATCTGAACAGTTTATTGACCTTTTATCGGATGCTGTAAGAATAAGACTCAGGGCCGATGTGGAGGTGGGATCACTCTTAAGCGGCGGGATTGATTCTTCGGCCGTCGCCTCCATGGCCACAGAACATCATCCTCACATGAAACTGTTTACCATCTTTTTTAAGGAAAACAAATATAATGAACTACCGCAGGTGAAAGAATTTCTGAAGGCTAACAGCCGGAGGTTCAAATCATCGGAACATATCACCACGCTGTGCCGCCGGGAAACCTTAGACAGCCTGCCGGAAATTATCAGGTCATTAGAAGAGCCTATCTCTCTTGGGACAATTCTCCCCACAGACCAGATATGCAGAATGGCAGGAGAACATCTAAAAGTAGTGCTGACAGGAGAGGGAGCAGATGAAATATTTGCCGGGTACCGTAAATTTCTGATTGAATCGGCAGCAAGTCAATACCATAGTCTTCCTCCCCACCGGCAAAAAGCACTGGAGATCGAATATCCTGAACTAAATCAGTATCTCACTATTCGGCATAGTGACCCTGTAAAACGATATATACAGAGTGAACTTCTTTTTAATCCGGGTGAACTAAGTGCCTTGCTGGGGAAAGATATTGGCGAAGTTATATTCCCGAAAGACGCCCGCCCTTCATTTTCCGGTCGGGAACACCCGCTGAATGCCGCTATTGCCATGGAAAGCCGGGCCCGCCTGCCTAACTATGTCATTCTTCGTCTTGATAAGCTTTCCATGAGGCATTCCCTCGAAACCCGTACCCCTTTTCTCGATTTCAGGCTGGCAGAATTTGCAGCTACTCTGCCCCCGGATTTCAAGTCTAATCTTGAACAAGGAAAGGAAAAATACATCTGCAGCCACGCCCTCTATAAATACGGTATTCTTGACGCTGCCACATCCGCAAGAAAAAAACAGCCTTTCACTATCCCTTTGGCCGAGTGGCTGTCTAAACCTGACCGGCTGCCGGGATTTCTTCAGGAGATCCTTTTTGGAAATACCATTAAAAGACATGGCATACTGAACCCGTCAATGATCACAAAGGATTTGAAAAATATTTCAACCACCGGCATTGACCCGAACACTCTGGTTTCAGCGGCAGACAGGGTATTTTCAATTATCATATTTTCTTTGTGGTTTGAGGAATTTTTTACTGCCGGTACAGCATATTAACCTGGCAACTAAATAGTCTAACTCCGTCATGCCGGACTTGATCCGGCATCCAGTACCCTCCTGGATTCCGGCTTTCGCCGGAATGACAATATTGAGGTATTTAATTGCCGGAGTAATAATATAACGAAATGAAAATAAAAATGAAAGAATCGGAAGTTGCAGAAAAACTGATACAAAACTATTCCAATCTGCTCCTTGAGCATATCTCGGGAAAGTTTCCGCTCGGGCCGAGGACATTCGGCTTTGAATATGAGTTTCTTCCTCAAGCACCTATTGATCTAACCATGATGGAACAACTCTATGATTTTTTACCCCGTAACGGCTTTCATTGGAGAAAAGACGGCTTCCGAAATGATTTTGGGCTGGGTGTTACTTTTGAGCCCGGTGGGCAAATCGAATATAGCAGCATGCCGTTGCTGCAGGAAGACACCGGATATTTTGAACAGGCACTGGAGAATATTGCCGCCAATAATATGGACATTGAAAAAGCTCTCGGCATTAAATATGTCGCTACCGGTTATATTCCTGGCAGAAAAGATTCCCCGCTATGCCTTGATTCGGAAAGATATATTTCTCTCCATGACCGAATGTCATTCAGCGGTACCCGTGGAAGGGAAATGATGAAAGGCACCGCATCAATTCATCTGCATGTAGTTGTCCGAAGCCTTAAAGAGCTGGTCCCTGTTTTTTTGAAGCTTTCCAGAATGAGCAGGTCCAATGATTTTAAAATGGGACGGCATCGGCGCAATATATGGGACAATACCGATCCCTGTCGCTGCGGCTTCCCCTACGAAGGAATAGATACCAATTCATCGCCTTATGACCTGATCAACGAATTGGTAACAGTTGCTGTTTATGCGGATATCCTGGGAAAAGATGTACCTTTCTGGAAAGCGGCAGATAAAAGTTTTGATAAGTTTTTATATCATTTTACAACTGTCTTTACTGATATCAGGCTGAATAATAAAGGTCCCACATTTGAACTGAGGACACCCGACAGTGTGCCCGGTGAGGACTTTAAATTACTATGGAAAAGGTTTATTCAGTCATTAAAAATCAACAGGCTCAGTAATTAAGAGGGAAAATGAAAAAAGTAACAATGTATTCAACAGGAAACTGTCCTTACTGTGTTATGGCCAAAGGACTGCTGAGAAAAAAGAAAGTCGATATAGATGAACTTCGTATAGATATTGACCCAAAGTATATCGATGAAGCGATTATAAAAAGCGGGGGGCGAAAAACAGTGCCGCAGATATTTATCGGCGATTATCATATTGGTGGATATGATGACCTGTGCGCCATTGATGACAAAGGAGAACTCGACCCTCTGTTGAAAGGCTGAGACCGGTCTTCACCGCCAAAAAACCTGAAACTCAAACTTAACTCCTGAGCTAAGCCCCCGGCTAAGCCGGGGAGAATGGCAAAAGCTATGCTGTAGTATTTAACAAAAAAGCTCCTCGCCGTAAGATAAGCCGGGGCTGTACCCGTGCATAATCAAAACGAAAGGAGCTTATCACACACAGTTTAAAATCGTTTTGGAACCACATCTCCTTATACGATATTGCAAAACGAGAGTTCACCTGGGCGATGGTTATGGGCGATCGTTTGGGTCGGGTGCGGGCGGTGGTTCCGGTGTGGGCGATGGTTCAGGTTCAGGTTCAGGTTCGGGTTCAGGCTCAGGTTCGGGTTCAGGTTCCAATAATTGAACCATCATCCACCAGAAAGCCTTGCCTTTTTGATAGCAGTTATAACATTGCGAATGCGCGCAATCATCACAGCTCGGACAGCTGTTGACAGCACACCACGTTGAACACCATTCACACCAGTCAGACCCATAGGGGTAATAATTGCCATAAGGATCATAACTTTCAATATCTGCAAAGTCGAAAAGCACTTTTTCATTTTCCAGGCAGAATAATCTAATAATGTTGTTGTTGGCATAGAGCGTTCCGTTAGGTCCGGTCCCATCGAGGTGTCCTGTCATATAAACAAAAATAACATTCGGATAATCTCTTTCCAACTGGCTCATTCTATTGAGATACTCATTTACCTCTCCGGCACTGTACCATGAAAGCTGCCCGCACCAGGACCATATCACCAGGTTTGTTTCCGGATGATTATTTAAATAATCCCGGGTCAGGGGATCCCAATTAGGATCACCAAGGTCAATCCAATCATCCTCATAGATATTAGGCGGGCCATAAAGTACGGAATCTTTATTTTCAAGCATAGAAAGCCCTGTAATAAGCTGGCTGCCATGGGATGTATGACCATAGTAAATATTAAATGTCGAACGAACCGTAGAGAAAGAACTCGCCGGGATAGAAGGCATGTCTGCTGCTGCGTTATGATCTGCTATTATTTCTTTTGTTTCTTCTGCAAATGAAAGAGATGGACCCGTATATAATGCCATCACGATACAGACCCAGAGGAATGCCAATATTTTGGTGTGTATGGTAGTTCTCATTTCCCCTCCTTTTATTATTATTAACCTGGCAACTAAATAGTCTAACTCCGTCATGCCGGACTTGATCCGGCATCCAGTACCCACCTGGATTCCGGCTTTCGCCGGAATGACAATATTGAGGTATTTAATTGCCGAAGTAATATATGATAAAATTAAATACAGGAAATCATTTTTGTTAAACATATATGAAAACACCATTGTATGTCAATATATAAGAGATCTAATGTATACGGAATCATTGGAATATTCTATAATTATACGGTTTTTCTATACCTTTTGACCATGATATTATAAAAGCAGTTGGTGCCGCTCGTAAGATTCTCATCACCGGGGAGGTCTGAGACGACCAAGAGTAAAACCCCGCAGCAGGAGGCTATCGGGTTTCCCGAAGAGGAAATCTTGAACTATAAAAGGATTTATTATAATGTCTATTGTTCTAATTAAAATGTGACATAATATTTACCTTAATAGAGAGAGGACCATTGTATAATGCGATAATCCAATTGGAAGGTGTCAGCCGATATTACGATGGTAACTGTGTGAAGGCGCTCGAAGATCTAACTCTAAGGGTCGATTATAAGGAGTGGCTGACTATCATCGGTCCGAGTGGCAGCGGAAAATCTACCCTTCTCCATCTCATGTGCGGATTAGATCGCCCGAGTCATGGACACGTATTTTTTGAGGGAAAGGAACCTCGTTCCATTCGTGAATGGACTCACTTGCGTTCACGCAAAATTGGTTTTGTCTTCCAGTCTTTTAATCTGCTTCCAACATTAACGACATTGGAAAATGTTGCGCTTCCCATGTTTGAATTGGTACACAGTGCCAAACAGCGTCGTTCTAATGCAATGGATTTGCTTGAACGTGTGGGGTTAGCTAACAGAGCACATCACAGGCCTCCCCAGCTATCTGGCGGAGAACGTCAACGCGTTGCCATTGCCCGAAGTCTTGCCAATTCGCCTACGCTGATTTTGGCTGATGAACCTACTGGTAATCTTGACTCTTCCAGTGCTAAAAGCATCATGGGATTATTGAAGGAAATCCACATTAAAGAGAAGATAACTATCGTTTTGGTCACCCATAACCCCTCGATGATGAATTATGATGACAGGTTGATTAAGATCATCGACGGCAGTATTGTGTAATACGTAATACGGACAAGTGTAGAAATGCGGTTAATCAATATTATACTTCAAAATCTGAGTAAGAGACCTTTGCGATCCACATTGACTACTTCGGGTATTGCATTGGCGGTAGCAAGCTTTATTGCACTGGTGGGACTATCCCGTGGCTTGGAATATGCCTGGATGAAAAATTTAATGGATCGGGATACTCACATTCTTGCCTATAGCGCAGGTTCAGTCGAACTGTTGACCGGATCTATGGATGAGGGCCTGTCTGATGCATTGTTGCAAATAGACGGTGTCAGAGATGTTGCCGGTGAGTTAATCGATCTTATTTCCCTTGATTACGGACTGGCTATCCTGATTAGTGGTTGGCAACCGGATTGCTACCTGTGGCAGTCGCTTCAGATAAAAGAAGGGCATCTGCCTACATTGCAAGAAAAACAAGGTGCGGTGATAGGCCGGCAATTGGCGAAAAGTATTAATATCCGACCGAAAGATAAAATCACAATTCGAGACCAATCGTTTGTGGTAACAGGAATTTTTGAACAGGGCAGTGCCATGAGCGATGGGATGCTCATACTCTTCCTCCCTGCCTTCCAGGAACTTTTAGGGCGACCGGGCAAAGTGACGGCCTTTAATCTGAGGTTGGAGCATCCCGAAAACTTTAAGAATTTGGAAAGAGTTGTGAAAAATCTCTTCAATCGTTTCCCCGAAATACAATTCACCGAGACCCGACAAATTACCAAAAATAACAAAGTCCTCAAGATACTTCGGGCCATGGCATGGAGTACCTCAGCTATCGCCCTGCTGATGGGTCTTTTTATGGTGCTGAACACACTAATGATGTCCGTTAATGAACGAACGCGAGAAATAGGAATTCTATCGGCCATAGGATGGTCGTCCAGCCGGATTCTGACTATGATTGTTATCGAAGGTCTTTTTATGGCTACAGGGGGCATTTTACTGGGTTCGGGTTTGGGTATCGGGTTGCTGAAGTGGTTGGCTGGCCTGCCTCAGGTCCAGGGTTTTATCGAACCTCAAATTTCATTAAGTTTGATTCTTGAGGTCTCCGCTGCTGCAATTTTTTTAGGTATAGCGGGGAGTATTTATCCGGCTTGGCGGGCTGTCAAGCTCAATCCGATTGATGCTTTACATTACGAATAATGAATATGGAATTATCTTGTATTAATAAACCGTGCCACAAAGAATCATTTTCTTGAGGCTGGTAAAGCGGTCTCTGACGAAGTTCGACTCCGAAAATCTACATACGACAAAGGAGGATTCTCCTTTTTATTATTTTCCCTGATTGAAAATCATAAAATATCCAATCATGCGATTGTGCTGGCATACAATTTTGGTGCAGCCTGTCAGAATGCAGATGATATTTATGACAGAATTGAGGATAAAGAGCAGGGACAATGCACGTGCCCTCTGAATCATATCCTAAAAGATATAGACAGGCGCATGATTTACAATACAATTGAAAGCTTGCCGCAACCTTATAAAAACATCTCATATGCCCTTCAAAATGCCTGGATAATCCACTTGCGAGATGCGTTGAAATATTATGATTCCGGTAGGCTCGGTGGTTTATGGCGATACAACATTGGCCAAAAAAGACATCGGGCATATCATTAGGAACAACCTTAAATTGTAATTTTGATTAAAAGATTGATATTCCCCGTTCAAAGTTTGATGTTAAGTTTTCACAAAACTATGTATCATTACTTTGTGAAAGATCTACAGAAACTACTTAATAACTATATGGGTCCGTATTTCTCAGACCCATCACCCCTGGTTGATCAGCACGCGTAAATTACAGTTCCAGTAGGTAACCACATCAATTGATTATATATTTTAACCATGCAAAAGTTCAACAAAACCATATACAAAGGGATTTCACTAATCGCACACCCAGTCTTCGTTTTTCCTGTTTTGACAATTATTTATTTTGAAAGGAAGCACCTTTATTCCTTTCTTGCAGTCTTGGGATTTTCTTTTCTTCTCCCATTCACATTTTTTCTCTATCTGTATCGTACCAAGAAGATCTCCAATTTTGAGGTCACAGAGCACAAGCAAAGAACCAAACTTTATTTCGCTTCCTTGGCTGGTCTCAGCCTTTCAATCCTTTATCTCTATATTTTTTCCTCCACAGAAATTGTTATTGCCTTCAGAAAATTACTTTTTATCGCTTTCTCCCTGATCCTTATAAATTTTAGAGTCAAAATCAGTATTCATACTGCGTTAATCACAGTTTTCTGTTTTTCACTTGTTCGTGACTTCAACACTCATCCCGTAATTTTCCTGCTTGTTCCTTTGGTTGGATATTCTCGATTGAAGCTAAAAAAACACCATATTTTGGATATCATACTTGGAGCCCTGATTCCCACATTGTTTTATCTGATGTAGCGGGTCTCAATCCGCTCAACAATAGAAATCCATTATCTATCAATGCGTCTGCACATTTCTCTCCCATCTCTTGATACATTCGTAAAAAGTCGAAAAACAACATTTCCTGTCATTCCGGCGGAAGCCGGAATCCAGTTATATTAAATGCTTACAGCTTGTCTGGACTCCGGATTTCACCGGAGTGACGACTTTTTACGGAACTGTCATCTCTTAGAGTCCTGAAATCAGGACAGTTATCCGAAACACTTGTGTTTTTTTATATAAGTGATACAGTTAACTCCTGTTATGCCGCAGGCCAGCAAACACAAAAAATCATTGAACCACAGGGATAAATGATACAACTGACACTCATTTGATGCGTATTTAAAAAATAGTAATTTCTCTTCTTATACATATTCAAATGAACATTACCCCCGTTTTCATTGCTCCCCTGTGTTCTGATTATTCTGAACTCTTTTCTGAATCTGCTTGGTTTATCCAATAGCTGCAACCAGACAGGTCAAAAGGACTCTTATTATTATGTATGATTTTGCATATAATTACCCATACTTTGGAATGAGCCTGATTATTTGTATTTTTCTCTTTGTCTGTTTGTTTCTTTTGTCCGCTCATAGGAAAATCATATTTTTCTCCGGTTTATTATCCATCCCTTTTTGTCTTTATGAGTTCTTTTTCATCCCTTCATATTGGAAACCTGCTCAAATGTTTGGATTGATAATCTCACCATCTGATATTTTATTCTCATTTGCCACCGGTGGAATGGCATGGGCAACAACTTCATTATTTATAAAAAAAAGAATTCAATGGAATTTTAATGTTCTCATCTTTATGAGACGTTTTTTAATCTGTTCGCTCCTGGGTTTTTGTATATTTGTTACTTTGTGGATTTACGACTTGAAAATAATGACATCCGTATTGCTGTGCATCTTAATCGGAATTATTGGCATCTCTTTGAGGTGTCGGGAGTTGGGGATTGAGCTTATACTGGGAGCATCAGTGTTTGTACTTTATTATATGTGCATTTTAAAACTCTGTTATATCATCTGGCCCCATTTTTATGGGCACTGGAATATTATCAACTTATGGGGGCTTTCCTTTGCTGGATTGCCATTGGAAGAAATTGTTTGGGCATTTGCTTTTGGGATAATCTGGCCCAAATTTTCCATATATGCTCTCAATGGGACATTGATCCATAATGCCACATACAGTACCAAGTCAGTCTGATTAGACCCATGTCTGGTGAATTCCGTGCCCCGAGAATGGAACGTTTGTTTAATGTCAGCGTCAAGGTGTCTGTAACCCTACAACGCCACTTAGGTTTGAAACTCTAGTACAATGTAAAACATAAAGCTTCGCATTTTGTGCAGTATGTGTTATAGTCGTCCTCATCAGATAAGGAGGGCGATATGGCACCACGATACAGAGTAACATTGACAAAAGAAGAGAGGGAAGAGTTGGAGGCTATTTCAACTAAGGGAAAAAGGGCAGCCCGTACCGTATTATATGCCCGAGCATTGATCTTGCTCGATGCGGGAGAATATGGTCCGAAGTGGGTGGTTACCAAAGTTGCAGAAGCCTTAGGGACAACGTCTCGAAGTCTTGAGCACCTAAAAAAGCGATTTGTTGAGGAAGGTCTTCCTGCCGCCATCGAACGGAAGAAGCGCATGACTCCTCCGCGAGAGATTCAATTCGGAGGGGAATTTGAAGCCAAGCTTTTGGCCATGGCATGTTCGGAGGCGCCTGAAGGTAGAGAACGGTGGACAATGCGGCTATTGGCTGAAAAAATGGTTGAATTGAAAATCGTACCAAGTGTTTCCCCAATGACGGTGTGTAACACTTTAAAAAAAATGAAATTAAGCCTCACTTAAGCAAATACTGGAAAATACCGCCCGATCAAAATGCCAGCTTTGTAGCGGCAATGGAAGACATTCTCGAAGTTTATGCGCGTCCGTATAACGCGAAGCTTCCTGTCGTATGCATGGATGAATCGAGCGTGCAGTTGATCGGGGAGGTTCATGAGCCTATTTCCGTAGCTCCTGGCCATCCTGTTTTGATGGATGACGAATATGTTCGCAAGGGAGTCGCAAGTATCTTCATGGAGGTAGAACCTCTTGGCGGAAAGCGCAAGGTAAAAATTACTGAACGTAGGACACGGATTGACTGGGCTCATTTCATCAAGGAGATGCTCGAAGAACGTTATACAGATGCTGAGAAAGTAGTTTTGGTTATGGACAACCTCAATACACACAATACGGCCTCGCTATACACGGCCTTTTCGCCTGAAGAAGCCAGGCGTTTGGCGGAGCGTCTTGAAATACATTACACCCCTAAACACGGAAGTTGGCTGGACATAGCAGAGATTGAACTCAGCGTTTTGAAGAGACAATGCCTTGCAGGGCGAATTGACTGCATTGAAAAGATGCGAGCTGAAGTGGCGGTATGGAATACCGACAGGAACAACCGTCAAACCAAGGTCGATTGGCACTTTAGGACGAAGGACGCGCGAATCAAACTGAAACGCTTATATCCGAAACTTTAGAATATACACTGTACTAGCTTCTTTCTCCGATGTGAAAGGTAAGCCCGATGATTTTTCTATTGGATCCACCTTACCACATCAAGCGAGGTTTGGATATCGTACTGCCTGAGAGGCAGGACAACTTCAATCAATGTTCTAAGCTGCGAGAGCGTAATAGATGGTACTTTTTTCCCCAACCTGATTTTCAGGTGTCAGAGGAAGAAGTGTTTTCAGGATGTCACCTGGAGAGTATTCTATCTACCGCGCAAAAAAGGTTGAAAAAGTCTATAATACCCAGTCTTTAAGCCCACTTTGCCATGTTATTTATGCAACTATAGGGATTACTTCGGCAGTTAAATACCTCACTGTCGTCATTCCGGCGTAGGCCGGAATCCAGGAAGGTGGCAGCAAATTAAAATCTCTGGATGCCGGATCAAGTCCGGCATGACGGGATGTGGCTATTTTCGTCGGGTTAATAAGTTGCCCGATTATTACGAGTGTGTGCTAAGGAAAAAGAGTTTGAGAAATAGGCCCTTTCGAGGGGGCTTCATCAAACCACGCCTCTCTCAGCGTGGTGGGTGATTTGTGCATCAATACTTGAGCGCTACCATGATATTGTGGCCTCCAATTTGAGCCAATATTGACAATAAAACCTGTATTTTGATAATATTAAATCTATATCAAGGCTATGGCGAATCGAAACCGTGAACCTGCCAACCTGCGT
>Ga0233411_10000294_pt1 | contig 15897 bp, 18 predicted proteins | sample Na_anoxic_2_MG_FD_179799 | JGI IMG/M metagenome (GOLD analysis project Ga0233411, IMG submission 179799) | Seawater microbial communities from Saanich Inlet, British Columbia, Canada - Na_anoxic_2_MG | ecosystem: Environmental > Aquatic > Marine > Inlet | place: Canada: British Columbia...
TCGAGATCTTCTTCGCCAACGCCTTCAGGTACTATGATTTCCCTGACAGCCGCTTCCTGGCGGAGTTTCTCACGGATGAAGTTTGAGCTCTCAGCTTCAGCTTCTTTGACGTGTCCCTCTTCTAGCTTGCGCATGAAGTTGGAGTTAATGAAAGAAGCGGAGGTGTCTTGAGTTTGTGTCATATAATTCATCTCTAGCCTCCCTTCTTATACTGCAGGCGCGATACCCTGAGGGATAATCACGTGCAAGGTGTCTTTGGTTGTGTCGTAACCCAGTTGGCCGACCATTCCGTAAATCTGCTGCGTACCGGGGGTACCGCTGATTTTGGTGAAGGTTCCAGCAGTACCTGAGGTACCACATGTAAGCCACTCACCTGGAACGTACGCGGCTGCCACGAAATTGGCAGTGTCCAATTGGAATTCCGCGCCGCCCTGAATACAGGTCAGCTTGCCAACGAAGGCGCCGGAATAGTCTTGGTCACCGTCAACTGTAACAAACATCATAGCAGGAGCCTGGCCGGTGGCCAGAGCACTGTCAGCTAAGATTGCGTTACCATTGGCATTCATTACCACAACAGAACCTGCAGGAATACTGCCGGCGGCGGGTGTACCACTTGCGGGAAGCGAAGCGTAAGGACCAGCAAAGCCTTCCACAGCAAGTACAGTCATCAGACCAGCCCGCGCATTTGAATGCGGGTCATGTCCAATAATGTCGAACATCGAGTTCAGGATTGTCATTTTGCATCCCTCCTATGATTGAACCCAGGCCAAGAAACGAGCGTCTGCTGGGGAAATCCCACCAGTAACGCTCGCCAGTTTAACACTATCCTCTGCGTCCCCGAGAGAGTCCACAGAACCTCCAGCGGTCAGACGCCCAAGAATGTCTTGGATTTCTGGACCCATGGAAGAAAGTTTTTCCGCTAGCGCAGGCTCAATGATCTCACCCGTAGCAGCTGAAATCTTTTCAGCCAACGCTCGCGCAGTTTTTGTTCGATCGGCTTGGACTGTAGCTAGGTGCTCAGACTCAATTCCATCGATAAATGCTGCAGTTTTTTCTAGCACGTCTGCAGCTTGATTCAAGATATCCGCAGCCTTCATCGTTCTGCTCCTCTCAATATACGCTTAAGCTGGGCTATGCCCCGCGCAGCAGTGAGAACTTGAGCACATTTAACTGCGGTGGCAGCCTCTAACGTGGACGCTTCTTTTCGGAAGTGCCCAGCTACTTCACGGAGTTGTGCTGCCAGTTTTTGCTTGTCAGTGCTCATTGGGATACCCCCAGAAGCTTCTGTGCAAAGGCTTCAACGTCTCCGACGGTAACGTCAGGTACGCCGACTCTGCAGGCCAAAGCTATTTTTTGGAGCTCTGCTGCGATAGGAGCAGAGTACTCAGGAGGAGATACGCCCGCTTCCTTCTGCAGCTCATGTGCAGTCTTCACGTGCTGCGTTACTTGCTCAACCAGATGATTAACGCTGGGTAGCCGTCTCATTTGATTGTTCCTCCTCCTGCGCCATCGGTATCTCTACTTGAAACGCAGGGTAGGCAGACGCCAATTTCTCTGTAGCCTTTTCGTACAGTTCAATAAACGTCTGCTGTGCTTTGGTCGAGTACATTAGATGGCGCCTCGGTTAAGTAGCTCCACCATCACTTGGACTTCTGACGCACCTTTGATGAACTCAGTGGCAGCGGCATTATGTACTTGCTGTAGCGCATCGTCGTGACCGGCTTCATATTCTTCAGCCATCTTGTCATGCGCCAATTTATATCCGTATTCTGCTGCGGCGTATAATTGCTCATCAGAGTCCGCTGCTTGCTTCGCCATTACAGGAGGTGCAGAGAGCTCAGCCTGTTGGACTTGTGCATCATACGACGCAAATTTAGCAATAGCACCGTCCGCAAATGCTTGACCACAGATGGCTGCGTGTGAAATTTCAGCCTCTTTTTCTGTGCCAGCAAGCTCATTCGCTGTCTTCAGAAGGGCCTGTACTGCGTCCACCTCTGCTACAGGGGCAGGAGGCGCGCCGGCAGCTTTTTCAAGTGCGGCGTTTAAGATCGACTGGTCCACCGAAGGTGTTGCTTGTGCTGAAGCACTTTTGACATGCCCTTCGTTGGCTTCCATTGCTTTGATGATCGCGTCCAATTCCATTGTTTACCTCACTACGGGGGTTCGCAACCAATCATAGGCTGCATGTTTCTCTTTCACAAGTAAAATTCAACCTTCTAAAATGGCCCAACCCAGCCACTCGGCTAGTTTATCTAAGTCAACTTCTGGGAGGGTCACTGTACTAGTTCCAGGACAAGTCATGTTTTCCACGACGGATGAATACTTAATTCCAGAACTCAAACCCTTTAAGGTTTCTTTTGCGCCGCGAGCTAAGTCCTGACCCACTCCGATAACCGGACGCATAACATTTTTCGCTATCCTACCCGTAGCTCGTACCGCCGGGATTTTTCCAAGGCCGCGTCCTACGAGTGTTCCACCTACAGCAGCAGCTATTGGGTGATCATCTACAAAAGTCTCTGCATGGTCCAAGACTCTACGCGAGAGAGGAAGATGTTCGTACCCTAATGGAATCCCTGATTTGAGTCGAGACTGATAGTCATGTGCCATTCCAGCCATGAGCCCTAGGGTCCCCAGTGCGGGGAGCGCTAGAGACGCAGCACTAGAAGTTTTAGCGAGTTCCGTATTTATCGGGATGGGAATACCCTGGTCAGTCATGTAGTGTTCACCCATATTTGGGATCTGACTGCCCCCTAGGAGTCCTAAGCCTAACCCGGCTAAGGGTTTCAGACTTTTAAACTTCCCCCCCTGCAAACGATCTAGGCCACTCCCAATAACTTTATACGCGCCTCCGAGGAGCGCTGCTCCACCTACGGTCTTGTACAGATTCCGCTTAGCTACCTCATCGTGGGCTCGAATCGCAGCACCTCGCGTAGTATTATACTGCCCCCCTGTGGCGGGATCCGTAAGAGATAACGGAGTTCCAAAAGGGGTTTCATCCCGATACCGCTCTGGTACAAATCTTCGATTTAAGTACTGCCCCATCCCAGAACGCTTCTCTATGTAGGGTGCAGCTGACTTCACAATCTCGGAATCGATATCGGAGTCTAAACTCGATAAGGCCCCAGAGGACTTCAGTTGATCTAAAATCTGAGGGAAGTCTTCGAATAATTCTAGGATCCCTTGTTGTGCGCCTACCGTTTTATCCAATAGTTCCTCAGGGACGGAACCTGTGGGGTAGTTCTTGTACATTACAATCTTAGTCACTTCTGGAGTACTCAGTCGTATGAGTCCGGCCGCAGATAGTGACGAAAAAATTTTAGGAAGTGGATGCTTGGAGAGATCTTGGAGAAATTCTTCAGGAAAGTCTGGTGTATTTTTTCCAGCTTCAAGCGCCAAGGGGCGCATTTGCTGTATTGCACCTAGCTCTGTTGGGTCCATCTTCTCTGTCTTGGCGTCAACAGGGATCCCTTGTACTACCTTATTAATGACTGCTAGCTTGTGTGCGGCCGCTTTCTGGTGGTCCATGCGGTCAATATATTCCCCTGCACGCGCACCTGAAATAACCTCGTATTGGGTATTCTCTGCTACTTTTTTCAGCATAAATGCCGTAGCATCTGCAGGCCTAAAGACCCAAGAGATATCAAAGAACTTAGGGCTGGGGTTGAGTGCGGCTACTTTTTTGCCCTCAATAACATCGCGCATCTGGAATTTCAGGTGGTCGCAGTACTGTGCTCTGGTCGGAGCCCGGTTTCCGCAGATGCTACAAACATCGTACTTAACTCGAGTACCCATACTTACAGGAGGGAATTCACCCGCAGCAATACGCTCCGCCAAGTCGGGAGCTTTCGCATCCTCCAGGTCCACCAACAGTTCTACCCTGTGCATCGACGGATTCCAGAAGGATTTTAGGACTTCGCCTACTGCCTTCTTCGGGTCTTTGTTCACGTGATGTCTGTAGTTGTGCCCATACTTTTCGAAGGATTTATGGTGTTGGACGAGAGAATCCGCTTCTGTGATCCAAGGAGGGTTCGCCGCTTCCATGTAGGCAAATTCAGGAAACCCATCCCCGTTTCGATTCTCTCCGTAAGACTCCCACGCCCCAAGTGCCAATACATATACGATAGAATGTCCAGGGACGGGCTGGATATTCCGGAAATAATCACTCCCGACACTGGCGTGCTTCGTGAGTTTTTCGTACTGTGGTCGTCCGTTGGCCCACAACACTACGGGTTGAACACTCATCTCCCCTGTCGGAAAGTGAGAATCCAGCTCGACTATTTTGTTGAAGCCTAAGGGTGTCACTATATAACTCCTCTGAGGATCTCCATAATAAACTCACGCCCGAATGCTCGTGATTCTGCTAACTTCATCCTCGCGTCGTCGTCTGTTGTGATCGACATGACGTCCGTAAGCGCATCATCTGCTGCAACCGCAGCTGCTAATTTGTGCCTATGTGCCTGTAAGAAGGCTGGTTTGTTTAGGACCTCTGCCGTCTTGTCTATAAAAGACACCATCTTATAGTGGTGGGGCATTTCCCCAGGTACAAACTCCTGTGCGCACTTGACAATTACATTGTAAAGAGCACTGGATGCTTGTGCGTTAGTTCGTTGGGTGAAAGCACTACCTTCCGCAGATGCAATCTTAACTCCTACAGTTTCCAAGACTCCAATACTGTGCACAAGTTGGCTTATTTCTGCAGCTACGTTAAGCATTGAGTTACCTCCGGAGGCTGTGTAGCGCGACGAGTCCATCAGCAACTGGGCGCCATTTCAAGCGCCTGGCCGCGAAGCGACCACCCATGTACTCGGCTATTTTTTGAATACTAAACTCGTCCAACCCTGTAATCTGGGAAGCTACCTTATCCATCTGAAAGGTTCGACTAGCTTCTTTGACAGATTCCGGAACATAGGCTTCAATAATCTCACGCTCAGTAACCATCAGAGACCTCCTCTTAGCCATGCGCCCTCGTTCTGAGCGCGCTGTACTGCGTGTTCTGCGTCCGCTAGACCTTTAACTGTTTGAAAGTCCATCGGACCTCCCGTTAGAGCTGAATTGCGCAGAAATGAAGTTACAACATTAGGATCAGTACTTAGGGTAGGAGCAAAGCGACGCATTGTACCGTATGCCTGCGCTGCTTGCCCTGGATTTTCCCGCTCTCCCGTTCTTACTGTGGGGTCTTGTTTGATTACCTGCTCGATAATCTTCTCGCGTTTCGGATCATCTACATACCTGCTCGATATTGCTTGCGAGGACATCCCAACAAGTCGGCGGAGTGCTGCGATGCCCTCATTTATAACGCCCATCCCAACTGCTTTGCCTGCACCACCTGACACAGACTGGTCAAATGAAGGTTGCCTCTCATCTGGTAACGTTGATATTTTTTCAAAAGCGAGCTTGGCAGCCAACACCATCTTACGTTCCGCAAATTTCTCCATCTGGTCACAAGAGGAGTACTTTGCTCCTGGAGCACCTAAATATTCACGCATAATAGCATCACTCTCTCTCTTTCCAGGTGTTACAGAGTTCGCAGCTCCTATACCTACGCCCACACCGCCTAAGGTCAAAGCCGGATACTTTTTTGCAATGTCCACAGACTTTCTCGCCAGGAGGTCAACTCCCTTTAACACGCCTTTTCCGATCATTTGATCCACCCTGTCCGGTTGTCTTCTAACCACTTAAGCCCTGCAGCCTTTAGGTGGCTTTCTTTGCGGGCAGTGTTGGCTACGTTCAACAAGTCAAGTATAGGTTGTTGCACCTTTGAACTCGAGGCAATGTGGGTATCTATTACAGTTGCTATTTTTTCTCCACCGAATAACACTATATCAGAGCCCTTAGGAGATGTGTACGTCTGCAGCATCCGTAGTTCAGGGATTATATCTTCTCCCAGCAGACTCGCAGCATCCTTTTCAAAGGCTGTTCTAGCTGAGATCCTACTGTCCCCAGCTACCAAGAGGCTTGCCGCTTTACTAATACTGTTTTCCCAACGATGTTGCGCGCGGTGTTGCGCTTCTTTCATTTTATCTTCTGCACGCTTGAACAAGAGGTTTACTTCTGCTTTGGAGGGCAGTTTCTCTTCCACAACGGGCTCTATATACGCTGCGGACTTCTCTAGTGGGATCTTGGGGTACTCAACATCTCCGAAATAGTCGTTGGTCTTGCAGTACCCGTTCGTAGCTCTCGCTAGGACCTGCGACTCTTTTACGGTCGAGTGGAGTTCAGAGATCACCACTTCAGGGTCGCCTACTGCAAACTCAATCATCCGATCAGCATCACCAGCCTGCGAGCTTTTTTCAAACGTTTGCTCAAAAGCAGCAACATTGGCCAACCGAACCACCGTTCGAATCCCCTCGGGACTGAGACCTCCAGCTTGCGCCACTTTCACTGAGAGGTCATTAATCGACTCCGTGCCGTTTAGTGCAACAAAGTCCTCCCCTATTTTCTGCGCGGCGGCTTCAAACTCTTTACGTGTCCACATATCGGTACCTCTCAATGTTTTATGTCTGCTATGTTTAGTCCAAGCTCTTGTGCTTCAACCGTTGCCTTACGTTTTTGGATAGCTACAATAGCGTCGACCTCAACATCGGATACCTCATGAAGTACATTCCGGCGCTGAGCTGTATTTACGGCAAACTGACCCCACTTAAACGCTTCCTTGGCTGTAGGATCTGTAATACTGGCGTTACGTGCAGCCGTAGCTTTCACGTGGGCCATCACGGCTTGCTGTGATAAAATCTCTTCATCCGTTACCCGGATAATTTCGTTTCCTTTTTTCCAAAAGGAAAGCAAGGGAATAGGGCCCTCGAGCGCAGCCATCTTTACTTGCTTCTGTCCTACCTCGTCGTGGCAGCAGTTAGCAACGTAGTATTCTGCATACGCTCGCCATTCCATCTTATTCCGAAATGTGCTGGAATCCAGGAATAGCTTTTCAAACCCAGCAAGTGCCTCCGCATGTACGTCACTGCCTTGGATTATCTGTTCGGTATTAGCCCCGCTCAAAAACCAAGCTACCATTGTGTCTCGGAAAGGGGGGGTCGAGTAGATCTCGAGTACGTACTGATAAACTTCGTGTTCCAATGTCCCCTGCATTACACTGTAAACATCACGAAGGAAGATATCAGCAGGAGGGGCACCTGCTTCCAAGGCCTCTTGCAGTAATAACCAACGCCAGTCTGGTCGTTTGCGCTTCATTATTGTTCAGTCTGCATCATTTCTTGTGCTCTGTCAGCTTCTGTTTGCGCATTAACCGCGTTATGACTTAGAGATAGTACTACGTCACCCAGCGTTTTGAATACTGTCCTGAGTTTTTCTTCTAAGGAAATGAACTGTTCGTCCCCTACAGCCTTTTTGGTCTCTTTCTCTTTCATCCAGAGGGTAAGAAGTACACGACCTAGGTTGTCTACCCCCTTCTCTAAATTAGGGACGTACGAGGATACAATATCCTGGAGGATGGGTGCTGCCGCCAGCATTCCAATAGCTGCCGTGTCGAACATGCCCTGATCCTGAAACTGGTCTGCTTGATCAACCATCTCGGGGTTAATCTGTCCCGCTACCATCTCAGGTGAAGTTTGACCTTCATCCATCATTGGCGTGGGTGGGGGAGGCGGCTGTTCCGGAGGAACGGGAGCTAGTGCTTGAGCTGCCATTGCTGGAGACTGTTCTGCTCCGGGGGGAATCTGACCACCAGTAGCAGCCGATAACTCACCTGCACGCTGCTGAATCCCCTGAAGAACCTGAACCAGCTGATCGTTGTTCTGCTGTTGCATCCCAACCTGCTGCTGTAACTGCTCCATCTGGGCTTGTGTCTGCTGTTGCTGCATTTGGGTTTGTTGCTGTAAACCTTCAATTGCTTCCCCAATAGCCAAGTCCGTCGGACTAATAGGGGGAGGTGGAGCCTGCTGCTGCATGGCCATTGGGTCCATTCCAGGTTGCATTTCCATTCCACCTTGCGGGGACATTGCATTCGGATCTCCCATAGCAGGAAGCCCTTGTTGTTGTCCCGGCTGAGACTGGTATGCCATTGGGCTTTCTTGCATTGGAGGCTGAGCCAATTTAACGAAAGCTTCTTTTATTTGACCTCCCGAGGTCCTGTCCATGACATGGGCCGTAGAGTTCCCATGCTGTTGTGCGTCGTACAGGATTCCACGAGCATCCTCAACTGAGATGCTGTAGCTGCTCGCCACCTTTTGAAGAGCCTGGGTCACAGAATAAGCGCGACTCCCGCGCTCGATCCACCACTCATTGAGGCCTGCACTCTTAACGTTTACTTTGGTAGCACCCTTGTCTGATAAAATCTTATTCATCCAACTCAAGAGGACTTTCGGGTCTTTGATGATAGAATGTTTTTCTGCCTTGTGACGATAATCCCAAGCACTATCATTCTTCTTGAGCTTTTTAATCTCAATAAACTTGGCGGTATTGGGTACGAACACCAAGGACCCACCGGTTACGCGGTTAAATTTCTTGCGAGTAGGGTCACCATCTATGATGTACGTACCGTCATGGTACTCACTCTTTAGCTTTTTTGTTCCACCCTCTGTGGTTACCATTTCTACTTTAAAAGGCTTTGTGGCTTCAATCCCCCGTGAGGATACGTTCAAGAAAAAGCCGTAGGATCCTACTACCGGAGTGTTCCCGCGAGCAGTTGTATTAACCATCTTCCCGATTCGGGAGTTGGCAACATCTTTGGCGGTCTCAAACAGTTTTTCGCCTACTACGTCGTCTGCTGTCCATGCTTCTTTCCCGTCAGCGCTGATGACAAGGTACTGAATATTAACCTGGTGAGAGTTGTCACCCCATCGGACGGGCCTACAGTCACTTCCATCGGGGCCAGTTGGGAACGGAACTACGAAGTACGGCGCAGGTTTACTTTCTGTGAAGTACAAGCGGTACCACCCTGCTTCCGGTCCAGGAGAAGACAAAAACGTAGGTCCTTCAACTCGAATAGCCACTTTTTCGATGTGGCTACGGGTGTCGCTTACAGCATAACCCTCTTTAAGAATTGCAGAAAAAGCAGCACTAGCGCGGTTGCCGAATACTGCTTTTAGCTGATCCGGGGACGCTTCTTTTGTCAGGATCCTGAGTTCTCCTGGAGCTACCGACGCAACTTTTTCTGTTGCCTGGGCTCTCGCATACCCCTCACGCATCGCACCTGTCAGTCCCTGAATTCCGTAGTTAGATGCAAACTTCTGGAGCATCTTCGGATTTCTCTCAAAGGCTAGTTTAACGCCGTCAAGCATCACTTTAGGAGCCTTGTTACGCATCAGAGACAGGAACTCAGTTGTTGTTGGGTTCTTGGCCTGGTACTCAGCTTCTTTAAACAGCCGCTTACTATCTAACTCCCAGCGACCTTCATCACTGGCAAACCCAAACCTGCCCGAGGCATTAAGTGGGGGGGACACCAAGTCTTTAATATTCACGTCCTGCGGAACCTCTTTAGGTAGGTCACCCTGATCACCCATCTCACCCAACGACGTCTTAGAGATCTCGTCCAGCCACTCCGGGGTAAAAGGTAAAAATATATTCTGCTCTTTGCAGTAGAACATCTCCAAAGGCTTTAGCTTACTGTCGGTAAGCACAACTGGGACATAGATCGGTTTCTGTTCGTAGTTAAGAATAAAAACACCTACGCCGCTACCTGCTTCTGGGTCCGCTTCTAGTATTTTAAACGTAACAACGTGTGGTGCGAGGTTTGCAAATTTGGAATACAGAACGCCGTAGGCCATCTCGTTGAACTTCTGTTTAAATAGCGCTTCTGTCTGGTCGGGGCCGGGGGCACCCTGTGAGAACGCTTGAACTTCTGGCGACATGGACATCATATCTGGCATAGTAGTGCCTCCCTTTACATACAAGGTAATCGTCGAAACCAATTATACTGCGGAGTTACTTTAGAGGAAAGTCTATATGAACGAAAGGTGGAATGTTATCCGTTAATTACGTTCTGGAGGTTCTGGAGAGCAGTTAAGATACTAGCTTCTTTCTCGGACTCTTCTTCCTTGTCGTCCTTCTTCTCGTCTTTTCTTGCCCAGAAAGGCTCTTTCCCTTTCTTCTCCTTCTCCTCTTTCTCCTTCTCCTCTTTTGCTACCTTGTGAAGGAGGGCTTGCCCTGCAGGAGAAGCTCTAAGCAAATCCATTGCTTGTTTTACCGCATCCTTGGCGGGCTCATTCGGAGTTGCCGCGGTTTGTCCCGGAGTACCAGCAGGTTGCTTTTTAGTTACGCCGATTGTGGCTGCCGCTGGAATATCCAATACAGTTTTACCCTGACTCGAAGCTACGACTCCTGGAATATTCAGGTTGTCGTCAAGGTCGAGTCGTGGAGTAGGTGCCGGACCTTGTGCTGATCCGCCAGATATTGAAGCGCCATCTACCGACGACATCTTTTGGAGTAAAGACTCAATTGATTGTAAGGTGGCGGCTGTTTTAGCTGCTTCGCCTGTAGGAGGGGAACCGACCGCACCTGGCTGTTCTGGTCGAACTGCTTCTGCACCTACTGCTCCGGGCGTAGTGTCTACTTCGGATGTTCCTTGTGGTCCGACGATCTCAGCCGATGGTGTATCCATGGCATCAATTTCAGCTTCGGAGGTGGCACCTAAGTCAGGAGAGGCGTCGCCTTGTCCAGGAACAGTTGGTCCGCCTTCTGCTACTTCCGCTGCTGCTTTTTCCATTACGGCAATTGCTGCGTTAGAGGCTGCATCCTCATATGTTTCTTCTGCGGCAATTTTACAAGTGTCTTCGTAAATTGCTCCCCCAGTTTTCTCTGCAATTTGTTCAGCTACCTGAACGATTTGCTCGAGGGCCTCTTGTGCCTGCTCTGGGGTAAGACCGTCTTCCTCTGTCTGCTCAGGTACAACCTCTTCTGGCATAGCGTCTGCAATTTCATCCGCTGCGACTTCTTCTGCCAGTTTAGTAGGCCAAGTAACAACGCCCATACGAGTCAACTCATGAACCATTCCGCGAAGATGTGCGCGTTTAAACATTCCCATTTTAAATTCCTCCGTTGATAGAGCATTGCTTTAACGGGACTCTGCCCGTCCAGTATCTAGCTGCAAGTATACTCTGCTTTGGTTTATCGCCCAAGTGCATTGTTGTGTTGTGGGAGATTACCCACGGGTCTGTTAGGTTGAACCGGAGTCCCCGCAGGTCTGTTAGGTTGGGCTGGTTTACCCATAACTTTATTCCCTAGATGACCTACTGTCTGTCCGACTGCGCTCCCTATGCTTCGGCCGATTGGGTCCATAGCCATGGACCCTACTAGTCCTAGAGGCTTATACGCACCTAACCCTAACAGGCCTCCACCTAGGGCTCCACCGATCCGGGTAGCTTTATTACCTTCGTCGTCTAGCGCAATTCCTGCAGATTCTACTGCGGGAAATCCGTAAAACATCATCTTAGTCAGTGCTGTAGGCGTGTTGAAACTCTCCCGAATAACGCTACCCTTCGATAAGGCTTTACCTCGTGCAATTTCTTTCACGAGTCGAGTGGGTTGCCCAAACATCTCTTCTCGGACCCCTTTCCACGTAGGGGCCTTTTTGTGCAGCCAACGCTGGGCGCGCCAAAGCTTAGTACCAACTCTCCCAAGATACGCAACCTTCTCTAGTCCGAGAAGCTTCAAAGTATCTGCAGTTCCTCTATCGTATGCAGTATCCACTAGTACCTACCTCCCTCCCCCTGTCCAAACTCCGTGCCGGCTATGTACGCGGGAACAGGGTGAGTTCCATGTAACCGAGATATCTCTCCAGTATGCGCCGCGCGTAAAACTGAAGGTTTTAATCCCTGGTGTGCCATCCGTGCCATCCAATCCTCATGCATCTTAGGGACGTTGGTTGCAGATTTCATTACGAACTCTACGGAAGGCGCTCTCGGAGCCGTCAAAACTTCCTTAATTCCGTCTCTCTGTAGTGCAGTTACAACGGTAGGCGTGACACGAGTACCTACCGCATATTGATGGTACTCTCTGCCTAGGGTTTCACCTAAAGCCTCTCGAAGAGGTAGCTGCTTTACATTCCTGCCCAACTCTTTTCGGAGAGTATTGTATCCTACAATGTCTCCCTTAATGAAGCGGTCAGTCGGGTCCTCTAAAATGCGTACATGGTTAAGATTACTCTTTGCTAGGAGTTCGAAGTGTCTTCGATCCAAGTCTTTACCCTGGCCTTTGTACAAATCTTGGAGAGTATTTACCATGTAAAGGCGCCCCTGGCCTAGCCCTTTATACTTAACCACCTCATCTGGTTTTGGAATCCCTTCACTCAACACGTCTCCGCGTTCTACTGCGTCCCCCGCTTTAACTTTAAGGCCCATCCCAGGAGAAGTGTAGTGTTGATCTTTTCCGACGTATACAAAGTTGCCGCCTTGGGGCGCACTTTCAATCTTAGAGACCTTCCCGTCTTGGCTAGATAGCGTAGCTTTATTTACGAATTGTTTAGGTGTTTCAATGATCTGACGGAAGCCTGAAATGCCGTGCACCTGGTACTTATCCGATTCTAGTGTCCGCCCTCCATGCTTGGCATTCAGTGCGAACTGTGTGAGGGGTTCTGCCATAGCTTGAGCAGCTCTAACCCCCACATTAATTCCGCGTACGTGTCTCTGGCCCTTCTCATCTAAGCCTTGACAGTACTGACATACGCCGTCAGCCGCTTCGCATGTCATCGGAGAACGTACTAAGATAGTAGGCGACCCTTTAGCGATTTGGGGCTGTAGGATTGGGGTGACTAGCGTATTATGTTTGAATGAGCCTACGTTCCCCGCTAAATAGCGGTCTATAACATCGGCACTAGTAGCCTTGAGCTTGACTCCGTTTTGCGTCCCGCAGTCATCTTCAGTAATTACCAGGTCAGCCATCCCTGAGACTAATTTTTTAGAGAGTTCTCCCGGCTCCGAGATAGCCGTATACGTTTTGATCACATCCATCATCGATTGATTAGTCGTAGCCCAGTAGTCCGCGGGTTTTAGTCCTTCTGCGTATGATCGCTCAATCATCCAGGGGAGTACACCCCCTTTAGGATCCCGCGCGTATCCAAGCCCGCTTACCATGCTAGCATACTGCGTTGTATTGCCTCTCGCACCACTCTTAACCTGTAGGGTTAGTGATCCTGGGTGAGTATCTACACTTTTCGTAAGCCTACCTTGGGCTTCAATTGCCACGTCTTTTCTGCGCTTATCAGTTGTAGCCTGCTGAAATGATTTCAAAAGGGGAGCCATGAGCTTGTTACGCTTATTATATTCCGGCGTAATATCGTCTAAGCCGATGGAAAGGCCTTCTAACGTGGATAATTCATCTCCGCGGTGCTTTAAGTTTGTGATCGTAGTTGCGTATAGGTGTGGGTCTGTCCTGGCCAAAGTATTCATCCGAGACTTCAGCTCTTTTTTATTAATGGGTCCCGTAACCCGGTACTTACTCGGTAGCGTATCATTAATTAAGTATCTCCCTAATGTTTCCACTTGGGGCATTAAAAACCTCCGCCTGGAATCATTGTAGTCGCACCGGTCATATAGTCGTTAGGGACATCTTGTGCACTCGACCACTGGACATCACGGTTCAATCGGTTCTCTGGTGTATTTGCGGACCCCTTACCACTTCGGCGAGCTCCGTAGTCCGGAGTGTCCATGAGGGCCAGAGATTTAGCTAACTCTCCCGCTGGCATATGTTCGTCACCCATTTCCAGCGGATCTCCAGTCTCACTGGGAGATGGGGCTGGCGTCTGTCTCGTGGTCGTCATTCCTAGTTTAGCCAACGCTGCAGTGTATCCATCCTCATGTGCAGTACTCATGTCTCCGCCCTCTTTCTTGTGTCCGCGCAACAGCCAGGCATCTCCCTTTGTACGAAATAAGGTTAGCCTCTCGTTATCATCCCCAATTATACGATCAAACTGTACCTGATTGTTATCTGCTTTTATAATCTTTACCGGTTCCTTGTGGACCATCTCTACTGTTCCGCTCCCGTATCCCTTGCCAATAGTTTGTTTCTCGTGCGCTCCAAAGTTAAGAGCGTACTGCTCCGTGTGTGTCGGAGTCCTTACCGCTAAGACCTTTTGGTTCCCTTCAGGGAGCCGGGACTTTGGGACAGCCCAAGAATGTGCAAAGCCGGTTTCAGGATCCACTAAGCGAAGGTCCCAGTGTTTACCGGCTTTCCGTGCATGGTGCTCCTGTACTGCCATAACCCACTGCTTGTTTGCTGCTTTATCTGGAATTGCGTAGATGCGTTTCGATCGGGGTATCCCCGGGGCGAACTCTTTCTCTCTTAGGATCCGTCCAACCTCCGCTTGCTCTGGTCGGAAACCTCGGAGTTCTCTTTGGGTTAGCGGCACTGCCACACGCCCTGTTGCGCTGTTCAAAGAATACTCAGCGCGGAGTGCCCCCTTGTTTTGTACCGTAGACGTGTCTAGCCTGATTTCAGTTCCCTTGGGAGGGCGGAATACCGCACCTGGAATCTCTAAGGATTTCAGATGGTTGTCGAGCTTCTTACGTGCGTCAGTGGTACGCATCTTCTGGTTCAGCGTCCCACGAACATGGAAACCACGATCACCCGAGTACGTTATCTGGGTATCCTTGATCTCCGGCATCGTTCGAAGAGCATTCTCTACTCGGGCTACCGTGGGCTTCACTTCTTCAAAGTCTGCCTTTGGGCCCGGATCGATATCTACCCATACCTTGCGAGTTTTCTTTCCGATCGTTGGGTGAAATTCAGAAAAGCGTCGATCGGTATACCAGGCTAAGTCGTTACGGTTGCTCGCGTCATTGCGGGCTTGGAGAATCCTGATTGGCTTGCCCTTGGCATCATTGCGGCGAACTATGTCCCCCTTCGGGAGTGTGTGTATCGCCATCACCGGCTTGTTTTTGATCTGTGAAAGGATAGCCGACCGTACAGTGGGGTCTGAGTAGTATTCAGCTATCTCGTGCTTGGTCGGCTTTACTTTCGTGTGCATCTTGCTTATCCCTCGCCTCTTGACTTTGCTGCCAGATACGTACCCAGCCCTGCAGTGGCTCCTAGTCCTAGTCCGAGTAGTCCCTTTCTGTTTGCTCCTCTGGTCAGACGTCCAGCTATGTCCCCTATTATGCGGTCTCTCCCTGGTACTCCGGCGCGACTCGCGAGGTTGTACCGCTCAGGATTCGCCGCGTACGCGTCTACAACTTCTCGGAGTCCAGGGGTATTTCTTATCTTCGACGCTATGCTTCCTATCCCAATTCCCATTCCTGTTACGCCACCTGCCGCTGCGCCACCTACACCTGCTCCAATACCCCCACCAATAGTTGCCCCTCTTGGTTCATCCTCTGCGGCTGATACTTTTATCCCTTTTGCTCTCTTTTTCTTGTAACTATCTCTGGCCCATAAGTAGGAACCTAGCCCTGCAGTGGCTCCGATTCCTGCACCAATCCGGCCTCTTTTTCTAATACCTTTTTGTATTTTCTTAAAGAGCGCATCGTCAAAACCTGCCGTCGCGTTAGTTACTGCCTGGCCCAGGGCAGGGTCTTTCATCACATTTTTGGTTAATAGGTAGAGGGCTCTGCCGTGCCCTGCCACTTGACCTAGCATGGCACCACCCCCCACGCGAGCGATAGCACTGGGGCCTGTATCGAATTTCTTCGGTTTTTTGCGCGCAGCACTTAACTTAAGCAATGCGATTTGTACGGTTCGTTCAGATATTTTTTGCATGTTACCTTCCAATCTTTACTCGGGTTCCTAGTCCAATCTTACCACTCTTGTACGCCTTCATAGCGTCACCTTGGTTTTTAAAGGAAACCGGTGTGTTTTTGTCATCAACCTTAGCTGCGTGTGCCACTCCCATTATAGCCTCGTGTTGTGGGAATACCAAGAGGTCGTTCCTGGACTTGTCGCCGTACAGGGTGTTGGACAGCGTCATGTTCTTTGCTTCTTCAACCGCTTTGTTTCCCACCGGAACATGAA
>Ga0233411_10000295_pt1 | contig 15888 bp, 15 predicted proteins | sample Na_anoxic_2_MG_FD_179799 | JGI IMG/M metagenome (GOLD analysis project Ga0233411, IMG submission 179799) | Seawater microbial communities from Saanich Inlet, British Columbia, Canada - Na_anoxic_2_MG | ecosystem: Environmental > Aquatic > Marine > Inlet | place: Canada: British Columbia...
TGCCTGAACCAGGCGGGCATGCTGGGACTGAGTTGGTTGTTTTTAAGTTTTTTAGCTCGAGCCATCAAGGCGTCGTTGCTTGCTGATCCGTACCTCCCTGTAAGTAGTGCGTAGCGGGAGGCACCGCATGTGGGGGCCTGGACGTAGTGGTGCTTAAAGACTTGGCTTTTTGCAGCTAAGGCATCGATGTTAGGCGTGTGAATGTAGTCGACACCATAGCAGCCAAGCTCAGGTCTCAAATCATCGATACAGATCAATAAGATGTTTTTTTGCTCCTTGGCAGTGAGGATATTAGCGCAGAACAGAGCTATGACGATGGCAATGAGAATTTTCATGGAATGGTAATTAGAGATGAGAAAACCACCAACGAGATGACTCATTGGTGGTTTTGTGAAAGTAGTAGAATTGGTGGGAGTCGACTAAAATTGCTTGTTCACAAGTCTTTCGATTCCTTCTTTGGCAAATTGGCTTTGCGGGTAGATGTCACGAGCCTTGAGATACCATGAAAGGGCTGATCCGGTCTGAGGTGACGCGCCACCATCTTCTAGTCTCTTGGCCTTCGTGAGGGCGTTAGTGAAATTACCAACCTGACCAATCAACTGTGCTTTGGCATTGGCGATCTTAGGGTCGTCATAGTACTTGTTCTGGGTCTCGAAAATTGCTTCCCACGCTGCGTAGGATTGACCAGCCTCGACCAAGCTCTGTGACTTACCGAGGGCCTTTTCAATCTCCATGATCGAGTCACCAATCTCGGTGAGTTGCTTGATTCGGGGTTCATCGTTTGTCTGACCAAAGACGACAACAAACTTTGATTTACGAGGCTCTTCGACGATGGCTCGGTAGTTTTTATCAGCGAGGAGTCGATCAAACTCTTTGACAGTCTGCGTCAGTGTGTCGGAATCTTCTTCTCCTTGATCGAGTCGCTCATCGAGTTTATCGTTGAAGGTTTGGATAGTAGGATTGGCTGGCCAATGTTTGATGGCATTTTCAATAGCCACTTTTGCACGCGATGTGTCTTTTTCAAAGAGCGCAAACTTGGCATCGCGGACATAGCCGTCTGATGCGCGTTTGTGGGCGGAGATGTATGAGGTGGCCTTTGATGGATTATAGTCGCGGGCTTGTGTCTTGAGTGATTCGTTGAGTTCGGTCGCTTGGCCTAGTTCTTTGGCAGAAAGAGCTTCAACGAGATCGTTGGCATCTTGTACATACTGCTGGATACGCTCTTTCATGCCCATGGACACGGTTTGGACGCAGGGGGTAAACTCGCCGACAAGGAAGGCTTCGACGAGGCGCTCAGAGCCAGCGTGAATGCGGTTGCTACCAACGTTGTTCTCAAAGGCACTAATCAGTGTCTGAGATTTACGGATGGCTTCGTTAGCGGCGGCATCGAGTCCAGCAACAGTCGGATTGACTCCAAGCCCTTCACTGAAGAATTTCTCCGTGTCTGAGCCTTTTTTGATGCGCATCGCTTGATCGCCATCTTTATAGATGATGTTGTAGAACCGAGCTGACATGACCACGTGCTCAAACCGGCGTTGGATAAAAAGCTGCAGCATCATCGCCTGGTATTGAATCTTCGATTGTGTGAGGCTTATGATACCTGAAGCTTCGTACTTTTTCTTAATAGCAGTGATTTCAGCCAAGCGCTTTTGCATCACTTTGTACTCAGTCGATTGAGCCGCTTTAGATGTGGTGGTTTTCTTACCTTGCTTCACCGTAGTCGTGCCACCAAGTTCGCCTTTGCTTTCTAGTACATTGAGGTTGTGGACGAGTCTTCTGTGTTCTTTATCGAGTTTGGCGATGGCTTCTTTCTTGTTGCCGATGCCCTTCATTGCGAGTCGTCCTGAGTAGACCGAGTTTGCTAAAGAGTCACAAATACCGCCGTCGCCTGGATAGTCAGACGCGTCTTCTAACAGCGTGTAGGCTGACTTGAGGTTCGGCCCTCCAGGGTTGAGGGGGGATAGGAAATCTTGAATTTTTCCGATCTTCTCACGGTATTCTACCGCGGCTTTACTCTCGAAATCTTGGGACGCAAGATAGGCTTCAAACTGCCCACCAAGGTTGTTGTCCATCATCGAGTAGGTGCGCCCTTGAAATTGAAAGGTCTTCGCGGTGGGGTCGACAATGGGGATTTCTTCTCCTTGAGCTGATGGGGATGCTGACTCGTGGCGGTTGATGGTGGTGTTACCAGAGCCGCTGTTGCTGCCCTTTGAGCTGCTTTTGGTGAGGTTGCTAGCACCATTGGGGGGCGTGAGTACTTGAGCTGTGACCGGTACGAGCAAGCCTAAATAGAGAGCGATAGTTGAGAATGATTTCATGAAGTGAAAGGTGCGGTGGGTTAGCGTGCTGTATAGCTGGAGGCTACGAGTGAGCCTTCTTTTCGGACATCGACGACAAAGGTGTAGTTCTGTTTTGTCTCGAGGTTTGGCCCCTTGACTGAGCTAGGAACCATGATGCCGACACTCTGTGGGAGTTCTGGAGAAATAGTTTGGTCGCCAGTGTCAACTCTGAGAAAGATGAACTTTCCAACATTGGGATCGTGTTGTGCGTTCTCTACAATTTCACCAGTGATGGAGTACTCGCTGCCTCGGAGGCTGTTGCAGCTCTCAACATAGGTTGCTAGGGGGAACTCCTTGGCTGTCGGTGAGTCTCCTCGTTTGAGGAAGACAAAGCCGAGGCCGATAACGAGGACTGCTGCCACACTGCCAATAATGACAGGTGCTGGGTTACTTGATTTTTTTCTTCTAGATCTGCGAGCCATGATAGTTGGGGTAGGTATTTAAAGCCTTGGGTGATGAGTTGGAGTGGTTACACACAATATAGCACATTAGTGTTCCCACTGGTGACGACGGATGCCGATATAGGAGGCAATGATGCCAAAAGCAATTTGAATCCCGAGGACATAGAGGCAAATGGTGCCTGAGGATTCGAGCGGTGTTTCGGTGACAGTTTTGACCGCGGCTTGGTAGCGGTTATCGAGAGAGTCGATACTCCCTCCCCATGCCCAGTAGGCTGATATGAATGGGCGGGTGATCATTCCCACCGTTTCAGGTAGGGCGAGTACTGCGCCAGAGAGTGGTAATTGGAAACCAACTAAATAGATCGAAAGTAGCGATGCTTGTTCTGAGGTTTTCATTAGTGCTGAAATACCAAGGCAAATCGATGTCATGGCAGCATTTACAAGGATCAAGAACGTCATGTGGTTAAAGAATCCACTAGACCCAGCAGCCTCGGGATATTGCCAGAATTGGTCGACAAAAATAGCCATCCAGACGGATTGGACAACGATCATGCAACTGAGGAAAGTAATCTTGCTGCAGAGGTAAGCGAATGGACGCACACCACCGAATTTCTCTTTTTCTAGGATTTTACGCTCACCAGCAATCTCACGGGCAGCATTGTTTGATCCCATCAGCGAGAGTAGAACAACCTGGAACATGATGATTCCTGAGACTGCTCCACCTACTTTGGCTCGGTTTTCACCAATGGTTTGGAGTTCTTTGACGTCGCTTTGGGAAGTCATCTCAATGGCATCTGGGTACTGCTGTAATGCCTCGTTTCCTTGTGGACCAAACAAGGCAACTAAGCATGGGAAACAAAGTAGTATGGCTACTTGGAGATAGACCTGGCCGCGATCACGGAAGAAGATCTTAGTGCGCCTGCTCAGCAAGGTGGCAAACTGACTGAAAAAACCAGGGGTCTGAACCTGCTCGGGGTCTTCAATTTCGAGGTCATCTTCCTCCTCATCGTCGTCCTTTTCATCGTCGTCATCCTCGTTTTTTTCCGGGGCTGCTTTGATTTTACTTTTCTTGCGTTTGTTGCGGCGTGATTTTTTACCATCTTCCTTGTCAAGTTCCTCCTCAAACGCGTCGATGAGCTCAGACTCGTTTAGCTCTATTTCTTGAGTAACTGGCTCAGAAATTGCTTTTTCTTCATCGGTCGCTGGCTCGATCTCTGGATCCTCATCAAGAACTTCTGCAGGAATGACGAGTTTGCCTTCCTCAATCAATTTGAGTCGATTACGGATGATTTTGCTGTAAAATGCTGGGAAGTGCTTCAGCCAAGATTTGCGCCATTTCTCGGAGCTTTGCTTCGCTAGACGAGGGTAGATGGACTCAGTGTCATCTACTGAAAAGTAATGGGTAAGGCCAGCTGGCGGACCGTGGTAGGCCACGCAACCTTCGTGCAGAACTAAGATGGAATCGTAAAGTTCGAGGTGTGCCAATGAGTGAGTGACGGATATAACAATTCTTCCGTCGCGGCGGGAGAGCTCGTGGAGACGACGAACAATGTCACGCTCAGAGCGGGGATCGAGGCCAGATGTGACCTCGTCACAGAGCAGTAACTTGGGGTCAGTTACCAACTCCATCGCCAGCCCAAGACGCCTCTTCTGACCTCCAGAGAGCACCTTGACTTGGCGGTCAGCAATCGCTGTTAGGCCTGTCTCTTCGAGCACGCGGTCAATGCGTTGGTCGAGATCGTCTAGGTCACGTGTCTTGACGCGCAAGCGGGTGACAGCCTCGATTGATTCGTCTACGGTGAGTGCGTCATAGGCGATTGAGAACTGTGGCACATAGCCCAGCTCTGCCGGCTCTAGATCACCATCTACTTCCAAGTCCCGTCCCATCCAAGAGATCGAACCTTCGGATAAATGGTTGAGACCTGCAATGGCATTGAGCAAGGTAGTTTTACCACACCCAGAAGGTCCAACGATTGCCATGAAGTGGCCTGTTGGGATTTTTAGATTTACACGGTCGACCAAATTGATTGGCTCGCCGTCCTTCTCTATAGTGAAACAAAAGTCTTTTAATTCTAGCACGATACTGGGCTATAAGTTGAAATGAGTTGAAGGTTACACAACCTTAAATATTTATTTGTCACAAGAAGAAATCTTGCGCCGATGCTCTCAATCGGTAGTTTCAGCCACATGTCGCAGCGACGTCAACATAGATCAAAGAGTTCAAAAAAGCAGAAAAAAGGATTTCCAGCCCTCTGGAAATGGGCACTAGGGGCGGTTATTTTATTACTGATAGCATCCATAGTGGGCTATCAAATGGTCATCAAATTCCTGCACAGTGAGGGATTTCGCGAGAAAGTAAGCACCAAGGTCAGTGGTGAGTTGGGCGTTCCTGTGGAGTTGGGTGAACTGACGTGGAGCGGATTACACCTCGACAACGAATCCGTCACTGCATCCTCTCAAGGAGCAATTGAAAAAATAGAAGCCAAGCAAATTTCTCTCAATGTCGATACAGATTATCTCAAGCGTGATGTCTGGGAAATATCCGATGTTGTGGTCCAGACTGCATCGCTGGAGCTCGATCTCAGAAAAGAATTTACTAAAATTGACATTCCTCAGGCTAAGAAGTCGTGGCTTGAAGATATGCTGCCAGCTAAAGCTGAATTGTTAGATGCTTCGGTTGTCCGAGCTAATGCTAAAATCATAACCAAAGGTGGAGCCTATGTCGTAGAGGGAACTCAGATCGATCTAACACAAGAGAATTTTGGCTACAAAGCAATACTCACCAAGGGCGTCTTAGAGTTACCGTTTCCGATTTTAAATGAAGCAGAACTGCAAACAGCATCCCTGCGACTCATGGAGCAGAGAGTGGTCGTAGATCAAGCGAGCTTTGATGTTTTTGGCAGTGGTAAACTAGAACTAGATGGTCAGGTGGAACTAGGTTCACCAGCTCCCGATTATAGCTTTTTCGGAGTTCTTAGTGGACTAAAGTGCTCAGATATAGTCGATGAGGACTGGAGGCAAAAACTCAGTGGTGATGTCGAGGCGAAGTTCACCGTGAAACCAAAGAACGGAAATGAACCAGAGTTCAATGGAAGCATCAAAATTATTGACGGCCAACTGACTGCACTACCAGTTTTAGACACGATTGCAGCCTACACTGTAATACGAGATTTCAAGCGTTTACGATTCTCTGAATTTAGTTGTGATTTCTACCGCTACGGAGAGCTACTACGTATCAGCAACATTTATGTCCATTGTGATGGGCTCATGCGTATCGAAGGGAAACTGGAGATGAATGGAGACCGTTTGAGTGGTAGGTTCAATGTTGGGCTCAATCCTGGTACTCTCAGTCATATCCCAGGTGCTGAGGAAAAAGTATTCCTCCCCGGTAAAGAAGGCATGCACTGGGCTGTCGTCAATATTGGTGGCACTGTGGATGCTATCGAGGAAGATCTCACAGACCGACTCAAAGCTGCGGCTTTAGATCGACTGTTCGAGATGGCAGGGGGAAAGCAAGTACTCCGCTTCACCAACCAAGCTGTTGAATCACTCGGAGATTTACCAAATGCTCTTGATCCATCAACTGTCACGGATGTGATCCTTGATAACAATGTCATTCAAGCTGGACGAGACATACTCGAATCAGGAAACAAGGCAGACATCACAGATCCAATCAAAACTGGGTCTGATATCATCCAACGCGGATTCGGTGGACTGTTCGGTGGTGGCTCTGAGGATAAGGATGAGCGCGAAAATAAATCCGATAAGAAAGAATAATTAGAAATCAGGTTTAAGTTTATAAGATCGAGTGTACGTTAGAGGTATAACTTAATTTTATCGACCATGATCCACCAAGAATTACAAACCGCACTCAATGCGCAAATAAATCAAGAACTCACAGCTTCTTACAATTATTTAGCAATCTCAGCTTACTTTGAAGAAGACAATCTCGATGGCTTTGCTACCTGGATGAAGCTTCAGCATCAAGAAGAGTTGGTGCATGCTCAGAAGTTACAGAGCTACTTACTCGATCGTGGTGGGCACCTAGAGCTCGAGGCTATAGGGAAACCTCGTTCTAGATTTTCTGGCCCATTAGAAGCATTTGAGTTCTCACTTGAAACTGAGCAGGAGAATACAAGGTCGATCAATAAGCTTTATGAAATTGCTTCACGACTCAACGACCACGCAACAAAAAGCCATTTACAGTGGTTTTTAGACGAGCAAGTGGAAGAGGAAAAAAGTGTGGAAGAAGTGATTACCACCCTCCGCCGAATTGGCAATGACGTGTCTGGATTGCTTTATCTCAACGATAAGCTGGGCGCTCGAAAGGCTGAATTTCCAGCGGTTTAAATTTGAGCTGGCTAAAGGTGATATGCCTGTCCTGTGAGGCGATCTAACCGCGAAATATACGTAAGGTGGCGAGCAAGCAAAAGTGTTACCCACCTTCTGGCTGTAACAGCCATTAGGAATTCTAAATTTCAAATTAGAGCGCAGCGACCCTATTCCTACTCCTTTTTTTCTTCTAGGAGGTGGTTGGGGATTTCCATTTCGACGAAGTCATCGCCCTCGAAAATTTTCCTGACAAGATTGAAACTCATCAGAAGGAACACGCCGATAAGGAAAAATCCGAGTTCCATAAATACTGGGGAGCTCATGTAACCTGCTATCTTAGCTGCGACTTCACCAGCAAAGCCATCGAGTAGAAAAGCGCTGCCGCCGACCACGCAGAGCACGAGGAAAAAACCGCTCATAAAAAGGCAGCCAATAATGAGTGTTTTGACCCACGCTTTTTCCCACTCAGGTGAGCGCTTAGCTATAACGATGAGTGAAAACAACCAAGCTATGAATCCAGCTCCAACAATGAGTCCCCAAGTCACGAGGTTCTTTGTGGTGAAAAGCACTTCGGCCCATTCCTTGGCCACGTCACCGAGTCCACCGGGACCAACCACTGCGATAACTTTGATCGCTAGTAGAACGATCACTAAAATGAGGAAGATGGCATAACCACCGATGAAGCAGATGCGGAGCATGAGTCACTGGTGCACTGGCAATTGCCTAATTTCAACACTAATCCGCGGTGAAATAGAATCCGTACTGCGAAGTCATCTTCGCTTGTAGCCATCGCTGGTTTTGCTAAATTATTGGCGAACCATGGATTTTACAGAAATCGACCGCGAAGACTTTCGCAATTTACTCATCGAAATTGGTCAGTGTCGGATGCCATTCGGCAAGTTTGGACCCAAGGACTACCCACCAAGCGGGATACCTATCATGGATTTGCCGCCAGAGTATTTGTCATGGTTTAAAGAGCGTGGATTCCCGAAAGGACGACTTGGTGAGTTACTTGAGTCGGTCTGTGACCTCAAAGAAGTGGGGATGGATATGGTTTTCGAGCCGATGCGCAAGGTCAATGGTGGCCGTTTCAGCGTCAGGAAACGTAAACCAAACACGGATATTTAGAAATTGGGCTGGCAGATATTTTTTCAATCTAGCTTGATGGGCTTGACCCAGAGGGTAGTTAGTCGTAGGGATGTTCATGGTTCCAATTTACGAAGGCAAAGCCAAGCGACTCTATACGACTGACGACCCGAATGTTCTCCGCATGGAGTACAAGGATGAAGCCACAGCATTCAATGCTGAGAAGAAAGCTGAGTTCGCAAATAAGGGACGCCTCAACACAGCAATCACACTTGCAATGTACCGTATGCTCGAAGCCAAAGGCGTGGAAACGCACCTTCTTGAGCCTATCGATGACATCAACCTTCTAGTGAAGAATGTGGATATCCTGATGGTGGAAGTCATCGTGCGTAACATCGCAGCTGGCTCCTTCTCAAAGCGACTTGGCGTAAAAGAAGGCACAACATTCAATCAGCCAATCGTTGAGTTTTCTTACAAGAGTGACGAACTCGGTGATCCACTTATCAACGACGACTACGCCCGCGAAATGGGCCTAGCTACTCCTGAGGAATGCGCCGAACTCAAAGCTAAGGCACTTATCATCAACGACGTGATGATCGAGTTCTTCCAGCACGCTGGTCTCAAGCTCGTTGACTTCAAAATCGAATTTGGTCGCACTAAAGACGCTGAAGCTAAGATCGTTCTTGCTGACGAAATTAGCCCAGATACCTGCCGTCTCTGGGACCTAGAGACTGGTAAGAAAATGGACAAAGACCGTTTTCGTCAGGACCTAGGTGGCGTCATGGATGCCTACGAAGAAGTGCTCAAGCGCGTTGAAGCTGCTGTGAAGTAAGCGCCACCAATTTTTTAAAAGCCTCGTAGAGCCCAGCTTTACGTGGCTTTTTTGTCGTTAGAAACTCATGATGTGGGCCAGAACGATGAAGCGGATCAAACCGCGAAAAATACGAAAACTTCGAGAGGGCACGAATGGATCGTCATGGACGATTCTCCGAAGATGTCCAGCGAGTTTGACTCTTACTGCTCAAAAAAAACAGAGCCACTCAAAACACTAAATCAGCCTTTTACACATAGATTGTCTAGCAGTAAGGCGAGGACTATACCACTGGTATAGCAGAGTAAATCAGCAGTGGAATAACTGTGGCCAAGGACCAGTGCCAGAATCTTGTTGCTCCTCAATTCAAGCAGCCATTCAGCTTGGTAAAGTTGTTGAAATTCGATCGCTAGGCAGAAAACTGCTGCGAACAACGCAGACGCCTCACTACGAAGCTTGGGTTGAATCAATCTGACCAAGTAGTAAATGAAGGCTGCCCACAGGATGTCACCTACGTGGCTGACAATGAAGTGGGTTTTATCCAGCCCGAGTGATCTGCTGAGAAGGCCGGTAATGAGTGTGGTTAGAGCTGCTAGAAAATAGCAAATTCTGGACATCCCAATCTCATACCGCATCAGACAAATGGATTATGTTCCTTCTCGTGGCCAATGGTTGTTTCGTCACCGTGACCTGAACAGACGACGGTGGCGTCGGGTAGGGTGAAGAGCTTTGTTCGGATACCTTCTAGCAATTGCTCGTGGGAGCCACCAGGGAGGTCAGTTCTGCCGATCGATCCCTCCATCAGCGTGTCACCAGCGAAAACTGCACCGAGAGTTGGGAAATAGAAGCTGACTGAGTCAGGCGAATGTCCAGGGATATGTGCGATCTCAAACTCGAGTCCACCAATCGTATGACTTGCTTTTCCATCGAGCAAAACGTCTGGAGTGAATGGTGCGATTTGAACTGGCAGTCCCCAGTTCTCACGCGCTTCTTTTTGGCGGATCAATGTCTCTGAATAGGGCGAGTGCATCAAAACTTCCACGCCCATTTCCTGAAGCGCTTCGACATCCTCAGTGTGATCAAAGTGCTGGTGGGTCAGCAGCAAGTGAGTAGGCTTTAACCCTTCTTGTTTGATTACCTCATGAATCAGGGCCGGGGCGTCTACCACGATGCATGCCCCCTCGTGCTCAATGATGTAACCGTTGGTGAAAACATGGCCGCCTGTATAACTATGAATTGGCATGGATGCATGATCTCTGAGTACCGGAACGAATCAACAAAAATTTAAGTATCTTAAAGGTCTATGACATCTTTCGTCTTTACGGAGGTTGAGCTTTGGTTAGGGTGTTTTTGCCTCAACGATTGTTTGGGAGAATGCGTATGGGAAATAGGTCTGAGATTAAGAAAATTGATACATTGCAGAGTGTGGAGCTTGGTGATGGGGTCGAGATTCTTCTGCGTGTCGCCGGTCCATTTGTGCGCTCGATGGCGTTGATTATCGATTATCTCATCATTCTTGGAATCCTGATTGTGTTAGGAATTGCCACCAGTTTTATCGGTTTTGGTACAAATGAGAATATAGCCAATGGCATCATGATGATTGCGCTGTTTCTTTTATCCTGGGGGTATTTTGCCTTTTTCGAAGGAGGAAAGCGCTCCGCAACACCAGGTAAGCGATCGATGGGTATTCGTGTGATCGACCGCTCAGGTAATGCCGCTACAAGAGGCCAAGTATTTGTGCGTAATATCCTGCGATACGTGGATATGTTGCCCGGGATACCGACTGGAGCTGCTGGCATTTTTATTGGCGGCTATGGTGTGGGGCTAACCACTTGTTTGCTCTCAAAAAAGTTTCAACGCGTCGGTGATCTCGTCGCCAACACTGTGGTAGTGTACGACAAGCCAGTAGACCATATGAAGGCGTCCATACCTCCAGCCTTGAAGAAGTTAGTGCCACCTGTTGCTCTCACACGTGAGGAGCAGGCTGCGATCGTTTCGTTCCGTGAACGTGCCGGACTATGGTCCGAGGCCAGACGCGTCGAGCTAGCCGACCACGCAGCTGCAATCACCAATGCGAAAGGGCAACTGGGTAAAACTAGATTGTTAGAAATGGCTCATTGGCTCACTGAGGGGAAATAAACTGGGATGAATGCAAATCAATTTGAGGCCAAGAATGCCGAGAAGTGGCGACGCTATGATGCCAGTATGCAGTCTTTGGAAAAAGGCAAAGCAGACTACCAGACAGATGTGGCCGAAATCCCTAAAATGGTACGCGAGCGCTGTGTGGAGCTCTCGATCGCTCGGCACCGCATGTATGGGGAATCTATGTGCGAGTATCTCAACCAGCAGGTTATCCGAGGTCACAAGATGGTGGCTCGCAGCTCCTCCAGTTTTGTTGAGTCAGTAATGTACTTCCTAGCAGTAGGGTTCCCTCAGGCGATTCGAAGTGAGTGGAAACTTTTTGTGCTTTGTTGGGCATTCTTCTTGATCCCGGCAATCGGTATGTGGGCCTCTATCTATTACGACCTCGATTGGGTGCGCAGCATTTTAGGTAGTGACGGGATGGCTGGTATGGATGCGATGTACGGCAAGGGCGATGATAATGTAGTTGAGAATTTCCGAGGTGAAACGGGGGCAGACTTTATGATGTTTGCCCATTACATCCACAATAACATTGGCATCGATTTTCAAATCATTGCTGGTGGTGCACTCGCTGGTGTGGGGAGTTTGTTTATCCTCTTGATGAATGGTCTCGGTATTGGTGGGTCGATGGCTTATGTGATCGAGTACGGTGACCCAGTTAAGTTTTTCACCTTTGTCTCTGGCCACGCGTCCTATGAACTTACAGGTATGGTGGTCGCTGGGATGGCGGGAATGCGTATTGGCTTAGGAATTCTGAATCCAGGTAGAATGACTCGTGGACGAGCATTGTTAGAAAGTGGCAAGCGCGGACTCCCATTGATATTTGGAGCCTTTTTTCTGACTTTCATCGCTGCCTGTGTTGAGGGGTTTTGGTCAGCACATGCCTTTGCTCCGAGTTTGAAATACGGAGTCGGCTTCGCTGGTTGGATCGCCATCGCTGTTTACTTTATTTTTGCAGGGAGGGGGAAACGTGAAGCTTGAGAAAGTAACAGCTGAGATCCGCCCTCGTGGCCGTTGGGAATCGATTGATCTCGGGTGTGCCTTGGTGCGTGAAAACTACGGTAAGGTTATGAATGCTTGGTTCATCACTGTGGTGCCACTTTGGTTTTGCATTATAGCCCTGAGCCAGTTTTGGCCGTGGGCTGAAGGCCGCCCGTGGATTGCTGGGTTTCTGTGTATTTGGATTTTACCTATCTGTGACCGTATTCCACTTTTCGTACTGAGCCGCCGGCTTTTTGGTGAGGACTCGACGACCAAGGAGCTTTTGAAAGCGTTACCATCGATGTTTTTCAGGCGCTTTTTCGTCACTTTCTTAATGGGACCTTTGAACCTAGCCAGAGGTTTATCCCAGCCCGTGATGGAGCTAGAGGGGCTAAAGGGGAAGGCATACAACCAGCGGGTCGGTTTGCTCTCTAGAAATGGTGGAGAAGGTGCCAGTCAGGCTGCTCTGGTGTCATTGATTCTCGTGTTAGCCTCGATGTTCTCGATGCTCTTCGTCTTCACTAGTATTGTGAGCTTGTTCGGGGACTCCATTGTGATCGAGGAATTTTGGATCGACCACGTGCTGGATAGCGAAGCTGCCTTCATGCCTGCGCCCTATGTCTGGATTATGCTTGGCTTGATGCTTTCCGCGGTGACCCTGATAGAACCATTTTATGTGGGGGCTGGTTTTGCTATGTATATCAATAGCCGCACGATCACTGAAGGCTGGGATATCGAGCTCGCCTTCAAGCGGATGAGCGAAAGAGTCAGCTCAGTCCTCCAGAGTACAGGCAAATCCTTACTCATCACATTCGCGGCATTTCTGTGTTTCTCGCTCAGCCAGGCATCAGTAGAGGCCTCTAACGAGCGCTTAGATAAGGTGATGGCTGACGATGACTTTGAAATCCGTTCTGAAATTGTTCAGGTGCCTAAAAAGGCTGAAAAAACTTCAAGTGGGTCAGGGAGTTTATCTCTTTTTGGTGCGCTTGGAATCGTTTCTAACATTCTATTTTGGGTGATTTTGTTCGCTTTGATCATCGGCATTTGTTGGCTGATTCATAGTAATATGCATGTGTTCCGAGGCTCTGGTAGATCGACGCTTAGCTTGCCGCCCAAGGTACGTAGTGTGATGGGGATGGATGTCACACCAGAGAGTTTACCTGAGGATATTGTCGCAGCTGCTAGAGCTGCCTGGGACGCTCGTGATCATCAGCTTGCTCTGAGCTACCTTTACCGGGGGGCGATCTCTTGGACTATCAATGAAATGGCCATTGTAATTGAAGAGGGGGATACTGAAAATGATTGTGTCCAGCGAGTAGAACAAGGTGGGCAGCAGATCGTGACGGACTACTTTTCAGGGCTAACCCAACATTGGGTCAATTTAGCCTATGGGAAAATTGAACCAGACGTGCACGCGTTCTCACAGCTTTGTTCTTCATGGCCATTTACAAAAGTAGCCATAACTAAGGAGGGCAAGCGATGAAGTTTCCTTTTATTGGCCTACTGATACTGGGCTTGGTTTTATTGACTTCTTGCTCAGATACGGAAGACCGTGAGCAATTTATCGGCTACGATGGACGGGCTCGGAAGAATCCCTATCTAGCAGCTGAGCGCTATCTAGAAAGTGATGGTCACGTAGTCATCTCCAGTACTGGCGTTCTAAAATTTGATGAAGACGAAGGAGTCGTGTTTTCTCCTGCCACCAGCGTGCGTTCTGTCGGTGACGCCGAACGCGTGATCGATTGGGTTTATGAGGGCGGGCATTATTTGTGCTTCCTTGAACGTGGCGAGGATTATTGGAAAGATGTGGGTGATTGGGCCCATCACGACCCAGAAGACTGGCGCGAGGATACTGAGGAGGACGCTGGGCTGAACTTACTGCTAGAGTCTGCTGAGCTAAGCCTCGTTGAGGATGTTAAAGAAGAATATAAGTGGGAGGAACGCGGTGGTGATGTGTCAAAAGGAAAAGAACTGCCATTTACCGAATCTGTTCTGGTGCTTACCGATGACGAGGAAGAATTTGAAATGGAGCTAGGTGGGACTCGTTTGCTGGTGCCAGATGAAGAAGATTATTATGTGGACGACTGGTACGATGAGGGGGAGGAACACCATTTTTTTAGTAGAACTCTGGGCGATGGTCGGATCACCTTTATCTCTGATGCACGGGCGTTTCGTAACCCCTACCTGAAAGTAGCTAAGCATGCTGAAGTGCTCGACTATATTGCTTCACGTGGCGGGAAAATCGTCTTTTCTTTAGGCAAGGTTCGAAGCTTTACTTCCATGTTAGGCGAATATGCATGGATGGCTATGTGGGCATTATTCACACTCACTGCCCTATGGATTTGGAAGAGCTTACCACGATTTGGTCCCTTACTAGAAGCTTCCGATGGGGATTCTAGGAATTACGCCAAGCAGTTAAAAAATACCGGCCAGTTCCTGTGGCGTCACAAACGTGAAGATGTCTTGCTCAAATCACTACGCGATGCCGTTGTGAAGAATTCTGGGCACTATTACGAACAGGGATTAGATTCACCTGCACTCATTGATTCCCTGAGCCAGTCCTCAGGGATCGAGCTAGAACTCGTCACAGAAGCGATGACCCGCACTGATGTGCGAGATGCTAGCGCCATGGTAAAGATCACAAAAACACTCCAACAGATACTAAAAAGCTTATGAGCGATTACCCACTGACAGAACCCGTGCCACCAGCCATTCAAGCTGAGTCGGCTTCACTCGCTAATAGCCTAGCGCAAACTCTACGCACGGAACTACGAAAAGTTGTTTTTGGTCAAGACACTGTGATTGACCAAGTGATAGCCACCTTCCTCGCTGGTGGGCATGTCTTACTAGAAGGGAAGCCCGGCCTAGGGAAAACCCACCTAGTCGTAGCCCTCGCCAATACCTTTGGCGGTGTGTTTAGCCGCATTCAGTTTACTCCAGATCTGATGCCTTCTGACGTCACTGGTTTCACGCTCTTTGATATGAAGAGCCAGACCTTCCAGGTGCGCCGAGGTCCTATCTTTACCAACCTATTGTTAGCTGACGAGATCAACCGATCACCAGCAAAGACTCAGGCTGCGTTGTTAGAGGTGATGCAAGAACGCCAAGTCACTATCGATGGTGAAACTATCAAGTTAGATCCGCCATTCATGGCACTCGCAACGCAGAACCCTATCGAACAAGAGGGGACCTATCCTCTACCAGAGGCTCAGCTAGATCGATTTCTGATGAAAGTGGTGATGGACTACCCAAACCAAAGCGATGAAGCGCAGGTGGTACGTGATGTCACCAGCGGTACAGGACTCAGTGCATCATCGGTCGCTCAGTTGTACACGCCAGACGATATACTCAGTGCCCAGCAAGATGTAGCTAACATCCGATGTGTCGATGAAGTGGTAAACTACGCTGTGAATATCGTGCGAGCCACCCGCAGCGCACAGGGAATTAGCCTAGGTGCCGGCACCCGTGGAGCGATTAGCCTCGTGCGTATTGCTAAAGCTTTTGCCTACATGGCTGGACGAGATTTCGTCGTGCCCGCTGACATCAAGCAATCGGCACTACCCGTGCTTCGCCACCGTGTGCAGCTAGCTCCAGAGTTAGCGATCAGTGGTCAAAAGGTTGACGATGCTATTCTCAACATCATTGCAGGAGTGGAAGCTCCGCGCCAGTAGGCAAAATCTAAGAGATGCAGTCACTCTATCAGCTAGCGAACTTAGACGGATTTTCTCAATTTATCATTGGGACGCTGCTCTATGTTGGACCCTTTCTGCTGATTGTGTGGGCATGGAAGAAGTTA
>Ga0233411_10000302_pt1 | contig 15729 bp, 4 predicted proteins | sample Na_anoxic_2_MG_FD_179799 | JGI IMG/M metagenome (GOLD analysis project Ga0233411, IMG submission 179799) | Seawater microbial communities from Saanich Inlet, British Columbia, Canada - Na_anoxic_2_MG | ecosystem: Environmental > Aquatic > Marine > Inlet | place: Canada: British Columbia...
GTGATTTTAATCCAGCAGAATTAAACTATACCTTGAATAATTTTAAACTGTATACCAGCCCAACTGGTTTACCAGGAACATATACGGAATATATATTAGCCTACACACTTGTAGACAATGTTATAACATTTGGAGCAGCTCCAGCCGCTGGCGTTTATATAGCTGTACAATTAAAAACTTTAGACGGAGGGAACTTTGGTTTAGAAGATGCAACAGGTGATACCGTTGAACAAAACTACGGAAGTTACGGATACACATCTTTAAATGATATTATAACCGGGTTTATTGCTATTTATGTAGGCGAGCATAAATTAATTTCAGATGTTAAAAGAACTGATGTCATATTTCACGCTAAAAGAGGGCTGCAGGAATTTAGTTATGATACATTGAAAAGTATTAAATCACAAGAGTTAACAATACCCCCTAGCTTAAGCGTGGCTATACCTCAAGATTACGTTAACTACGTAAATATGTGTTACATAGATGCTATGGGTGTAAAACACCCTATATATCCTGCTAACAATTTAACAACAAGTCCTTACGAAGTTCCTTTGCAAGACGATGCAGGTAATTACACTATGGATAACTTTGGCGATAACCTAGAAGGTTCTTCTTTAACGAACGAAAGATGGGGAGAAGCTAATGACCGCTTATTAAACGGCAACATAACCGCGGAAGACTATTGGGCCTATAGCGGATGGCTAACCGGTAATCCTTTCTTAGGGCAAAGATATGGCAACGACCCGCAATACGCTCAAAGAAACGGGTGGTTCAATATGAACGAGAGAGACGGAACGATAGCTTTTTCATCTAACTTAAAAAGCAATCTAATAGTGCTTGAATACCTTTCTGACGGTTTAGCTTATGATTTAGACGCTAGAATACCGAAGATGGCTGAAGAGGCTTTGTATGCACACATGCTGTATTCTATACTAGCTAGTAGAGTTAATCAACCAGAGTATGTTATACAAAGATTAAAAAAAGACAGATCAGCTAAATTAAGAAATGCTAAAATAAGATTATCTAACATTAAGCTATCAGAGATAGTGCAAGTAATGAGAGGTAAATCTAAATGGATTAAATCGTAATTAAATGGCTCAACAAATTAAAAACACTTTTCTAAAATCCAAGATGAATAAGGATCTTGATGATAGAATACTGCCTAATGGTGAGTATAGAGATGCTCGAAATATATCTGTTGGTAGATCCGAAGACAATGACGTTGGGGCTTTAGAAAATATTATAGGTAACGATTTAGTTACAGGAACCGATATTGGAGATGGGCTAACTGTTATAGGTGTTCACACTAATAATGCGACTGATCAAATATTTGTATTTTTAACAGATTATACCGATCCTAATACTTTTCAACCTACAAATGCTCCCAGTACTTCTAAGCATTACATTTATGTTTACAACAATTCTACTCAAGCTTATACAAAATTAGTAGAAGGTGAATTTTTGAATTTTTCTACAACTAACAATATACTAGGCATAAATTTAATTGAAAGTTTATTATTTTGGACAGACAATAGAAACCAACCCCGCAAAATAAATATTGGGTTAGCTAATCAAGCAGCTGGCTCAAGATCTATTCCTACACAATATTATACTCAAGAACATCAGATTTCCGTAGCTAAGTACAACCCTTACCAATCTATTAAATTATACAATAGGATAGACGTTGAAATATTAGGATCAACCGCTGTTGGTTATTTTGATGTTTCAGGAGATCAAGTAAATAAATACACTCCATTTATAGGTGCAACGGTAGTTTCTATTGAAAATAATATAAGCGGAGACGAGTTTATTACAGTTCAAAGCGTATCTTTAAATCCAGCCACTGGTGACACTAGAATTGCTGTGTCTCCCGATTTTAATAGTGCTCCAAGCGCTAATACATATATGACACTCATTCAGTCTACTATGTCTAATAAAAACAGTGATGCCACCTGGCCTGGAGATCCAGATTATTTAGAAGATCGGTTTGTGAGATTTAGCTATAGATTCAAATATGACGACAACGAGTATTCTTTAATGGCTCCGTTTACTCAAATAGCTTACATACCAAAACAAAATGGTTTCTTTTTGAATGGAGATGAAGACTCGGCATATCAGTCTACTATAGTTAATTTTATGGAAAATCAAGTTCAGAATATAGGGCTAGTTATTCCACTACCGACTAATGCTAATAGAATAGTACGTGATTATAAAATAAGTGAGGTAGAAATATTATTTAGAGAAAGCGATAGCGTTGCTGTTAAAGTTTTAGAAAGCATAAGCGCTGGTAAAATTTCTGGAGCGAGTGGAGTTGACAACTATTACGCCTACGACTATCAATCAAGAAAGCCTTACAAGACACTCCCAGAAGCACAAACAGTTCGTGTATACGACAAAGTGCCTGTAAGAGCATTATCTCAAGAAAGTTCGGGTAATAGAATTATATACGGAAACTACAGGGATCAGCATACTCCTCCTACTAATATAAACTATAATTGTAAAATAGCTCAAAAAAGTGACACAGGAGTTTTTAATAATTGGATAGAATATCCTAATCATTCGGTTAAAAGAAATAGAAATTACCAAATAGGATTTGTTTTAGCAGATAAGTTTGGTAGGCAATCTCCTGTTATATTGTCTTCGGTAGACAGCGGAATTGGTGATGTACCAAATTTTTACTCAGGTTCTACTATATATAGTTCTTATGACGCTTCTGCTAACGACACTAATGTTTTGGATTGGTTTGGAGATGCTATAAATGTAATAGTAAATTCGGAAATTACATCGGAAATAAATTTAGCATCAGGCACCCCTGGTTTATATGCTATAAAACAAGCAGTTAGTAATCCTAACGCAGAAGGTTACGCTATTCAACCAAGTGGTAGCGTAATAGTTAATGATACTACAAGCACTTTTAGATTATCTGCAGCGGTTGGAAATCTTAACACAAATATTCCTATAATAGGAAATTACATGAGAGGAGCTTATGAAGACTTTGTGTTAGTGACTAATGTTGAATTAATTAACCCCGTAATGAGTCAATATACTGTAACAACTAGCGGTAGGGTTAACGATGTTTATCTTCGTGCTGAAAATTTAGCATCTGGAGCAAAGGATTTAAAGTTTGCGTATACTATAAATGATTTAGGTTGGTATAGCTATAAAGTTGTAGTTAAACAAACAGAACAGGAATATTACAATGTATACCTACCTGGTATACTTAATGGTTATCCAGGACAAAGTAGTGGCGGTGAAGAAAATGGCCCATTTCCTAGCAATGAAACTAATTTAACCGCTCATACGGTTCTATTAAACGATAATATAAACAAAGTTCCTAGAGATTTAGGGGAACTTGGGCCAGTCCAAAAACAATTTAGAAGTTCGGTTGAATTATACGGAAGAGTTAGTAATACTATGGAGGGCGTTGGGAATGTACCAGGTACGCCTTATAACACCCAGTATTACCCAAGATCATCCTCAAGTGGTAAAAACGCAATTGACCACACGGTTACGACCATTTCAACAGCACTTGATTTAGATATGGCTTACGACCAGTTATCTAATGATTCAGGGGCAAAACCTAGAAATGGTAACTTAGTATACTATCAAATTGATTCAAACCCTTTAATAGCTAGAATATCTACAACAGAAAAATCTATAGGAGCAACAAATATTAATGTATCGAGCACGGGTACCCCTTATAACATGGTGCCTTATTTAGCTGTGTATGAAACAGAACCGGTTGAATCTTTGCTGGATATATATTGGGAAACTACTTCTGAAGGATTAATAGTTGATTTAAACGCGGATGTTCTTTCTAGCGGAGGACAAGCTACTGGGTTTACTGATATTGATTGGAATTTTACAGAAGCTAGTATTGCAAATTCTGTGGTAACTACAAATTATTTTGAACCTATTGACAGTGAAGGACAGGTTTACACAATACCCGCAACCGCGGAACTTACGTCGCAAATAAATGGAAATGATGAGCCAGTAGAATTGTTTGAACTTGAGGAGGGGACAGGAGCTTTTACCGGTAAGTATTTAATAAGATTTTTAGGTAATAATCAAGTTGAATCATTAACATTTAACGATACTAGTAGAAACATAGACGTATATACTATTGGGATCAAAGTAACAACTTCTACTGGTGATGAAAGCAATCTAACTATAGGAGGTGTCGTAGGAGGAGAAGGAGCCCTTAAAAACATTGCTCCGTCGTATACTAAAATACCTGACTTTCGAATACCTGTAAATTCTACAGTTGTTTTACCAGGATTTACAGAGGGCGCAGGCAAATGGGCTGCCGCTAATCCATTAAATGGAAGTGCAAACAATAACCAAAATAGAGAAGGTTTACAATACACTTTGGTTAGAGACTCCGCTACTAGCAATATCCCTGATAATTGGGAAATAAATAGAAACAACGGACAAATTGCACAAACAGCAGATGTTAATGATTTAAAAACATATACGGCAACTATACGAGTAACAGACGCTAATGGCGTTACCTCCCCTAATGGGTCTGGAGGACAATATAACCAATTGTTTGTTGATCACGACACAAATATTTCTGTGGATTATCCAATGGTTAATTCAGAAGCGGTAAGCGATAGTTGCATAGTTGATCCAGCTTTATCTGATGGCGATATTATACGAGCTACAACTTTAAATAGTGCTTCCGGAATATGGTATTTAAAAGAAAGTGATAGCGAAACGAATCCTCCTGTAGAAAATATAAGCAACGCATTTGACATAAGTGTTGGGTCTCATACATCCGGTACTTTATTGTTCACATCTAACGTTAAACAACTAGCAAACTTTGGCGGTAACGCAGAGTTTAAAGCTGCAAAAACTACATTTTATTATAGAAAAGTTGGAACTACAACTTGGATACAAGCTAATAGATTATTGGAGTATAACCAAGCTGGTAACGCTTTATCTACTGATGCTGTTAACTTTGATTACCCTGGCGGATCTGGTGGCTTAACTATTGGCAGCAATGCAACTGGTTATAACTGGTTATCAAACATAAGAGCTTTTGATTACTCTAGTTTTGGATTTAACGGAGGGGGAGTAGAGTATGCTATAGTCATTGAAAACTTGAAAAAAGTAAATGGCGCAGGCACTAACTACGATGTTGCCGGTTGGGTTGTGGCGGATGATTTACATTATCCTAAATGTATTCCTTGGCAAGGAACTAATGCTGCTCCTGCTACCGAAGGGGACTCTTACGAATATTTTAGATCTTCAGAAGGCGAAGAAGTAATTAGCAGTGATCCTGTAAATACCGGTTTAAAGATATATGCTGAAACTCCTTATGGGGAATATGTTAATAAATTTTACACTGATTCAGGAAGAACAACCGTTTATACTCCACCTACAAACGCACGCTATATAAACTTTGAATTAAATGCAGCTAATCCTCTAGTAAATGCGTTATGGACTACACAAGGAGATAATAGCCAGCCGCCTACAGGTATTAATTTAAGATGGTCTGCAGGTTTTGATTCCGAGTTAGGCACTAAGCTGTTTAATACAAATAGCAACTATGGGGTTAAAGCAGTCCAAACTTCACCTCTCGTTCCATATATTGATCCTATTGGGCTTAGCCTTTTCGCTACATCTAGAATAAAAATAACAAATTAATAAATGGCAGCAATAATAGAACTTAAATATTTTAACACATTCTGGTTAAAAAAGATCAAGAGTATAGCCGATGTAACTCCTGGTGCTACTCGAAATTACATTAGTAATAATGGCACTACTATAACCATGAGTTCACTAGCAAGTGCTACCGAGGTTAGCGTAGGTCAAGAGTTCACTATATCATACAACATATTAGGAACTGCTACTACTTATATTAGTACTGTAGTTGAGGCGTTTCCTGGTAATGATTTTACGAAATTTGTAGCCGCCGTTGCTCCTACTGATATTATTCCAGTTAATTCACCTATTGTTTTTGGAAAGATTGTAAATTTTGATAGTATACCTGAAGCTTATTCAGGAGCTTCGGAATATGATTGGCTTATAGAAGAGTCTAGAATAAGAGGTGGATATAATAATACATCGGTTGATTATGGAGTTAAGGCTTATCTAGTAGAAGACGAGCCTAAACAATCACATAAATTTAGTGGTTTAATACATTCCGGTGTCTTTAACTCTAGAACTGGTTTTAACGCTACTAATCAATTTAGCGTAGGGGAAGATATAACGAGAACTATAGATCCAGTAAATGGCTCTATACAAAAACTTTATGCTGAAGATAATAATCTTATAATATTTCAAGAAAGCAAAGTTAGTAAATCTTTAATAGATAAAGACGCTATATATTCAGCTGAAGGTAATGCTAGTGTTACTAGCAGAAATATAGTTATAGGTCAAAACGTAGCGTTTGGAGGTGAATACGGTATATCAACAGACCCAGAATCTTTTGCTGTCAATGGTTACCGAAAATATTTTACGGACAGAAATCAAAATGTTGTTTGTAGATTATCAATGGATGGAATAACCATTATATCTAATTACGGCATGACTGACTTTTTTAGAGATAAATTATCTACGGCAAAAACAAAAGGAATAATTGGCGGCTGGGATGCTCACAATAAGCAATATGTTTTATCTGTAGAATCTAAATTGCGTTCAGCAACGGGAGGATCTTTTTCGACCGTGTCTTTTGACGAAAGCGTGAAAGGGTGGACAAGTCTTTTTGACTATAAACCTAAACAAATATTTAGTCTTAATAATAACTACTTTACAACTAACGCTGGTAAAATATACAAGCATTACACTTTAGCTCCTAATACAACTGCTAGAGGAGTATTTTACGGAACTACATACAATTCAAATGTTACATTTGTATTCAACGGGGCACCCTCAATGGTTAAAAACTTTCAAACAATTAACTATGAAGGAGATACTGGTTGGAGAATGGTTAGCTTTAATACTAACACCGATAAAACTTTACCTGTAACCGAAGCTGTATTTGCTACTACGCTAGAACAAATGCAAAACGCATTATTAGTTAATAGTTTTAAATTAAAAGAAGACAAATACTTTGCGGATTTGGTTAATGATACATCGTCACAAAGTGGAGAGGTAGTATTTGGTAGATCGTCGTCGGGTGTTAAAGGTTTCTTTGGAGAAGTAAAAATGGAAGTAAACAATGCTAACAATGCTAAAAAAGAATTGTTTGCGGTGAGCACAGGATTTGTGCAGTCATCTTAAATTAATAAAAATAAAAAATAAAATTATGGCAGTACCAATAATAGCTGCGGGCATAGGCGCGGTAGCAAGTATAGTAGGAGGTATTATAAAGAACGGTCAAGCTAAAAGGCAAGCCAGAGCTGCAGAGCAAGAAAGACAAAGAATAAATAATCAAATGGCTGCTTTTGAATCTAATAGGCAAGCGGTTATTAATCCTTATTCTGGAGTAACTTCTTTAGCTGACATGGCAACTGATTTATCTGGAGATTTAACCAATCCATACGCTAACTTAGGGGTTGCTACAAGCGCTGCGGAGATACAGATGGAACAAACAGATATTGCTTTAGCTAATACGTTAGATACATTACAAGCTACAGGTGCAAGCGCAGGAGGAGCCACAGCATTAGCTCAAGCTGCTGCTAGAAGTAAGAAAGAGGTTTCAGCTGGAATTGAAGCTCAGGAAGCACAAAATGAAAAACTAGCGGCACAAGGAGAAGCTAGATTGCAAGAACAGCAAATGGCTGAAAAAAGAAGAATTCAAGGTATACAAATATCTGAAGGTGGTAGAGTTCAAGGCGCTCAGGCTCAAGGAGCGGCTTTTATGTACAACGCTCAAGAAAACAGGGACCTAGCAACCTTAGATAGAATGCAGGCAGGTGTAGATCAAGCAAACGTTAATCAAGCAAACGCGAACGCTTCACAGCAAGCAGCTATAGGTAGTATAATTGGCGGGGTAAGTAATATGGGATCTGCACTTATACAGTCGGGATCACTCACTGGCTCTAAAACACCTGTTGTTGAAACGCCTGTTGTTGAAACGCCTGTTGTTGAAACAGTTGTTGATGAAGTGCCGCAACCTTCTAACAATCAAGAATCTAACTTTAATTTACTGTTCAATACACCTTCTCGTGGAGACTTAGGTTCAGGTAACAATTAAAAAAATAAAAAATGAGTTATAGAAATCCAAAAATAATAGACGATAAGTCGGGTTTAATTGTTCCTCAAGCAATTGAAAAAGCTACAGCTACACTTGGTAAGGGTATAGTCGCTTACGGTCTTGAAGAAAAAAAGCGTGCAGCGGAGCAGAAAAAGATAGATGATAAGAATAATCAAACTTTTATAACCTTAGCTAATGCTCATGCAAAAAACAGTGCAATATTCGATGCTGGATTAACTGGTATGTCCACGAGTATGCGTAGCGCTTTGATAACTCGTAATGAAAGAATATTAGATAGAATAAACGAAATTCAAATACAACAGCAAATAAATGACAATGCTGATCCTCGGTTATCTAAAGAACTCGGTGAATTGCAAATGCAAATAACAGAAGGTACTAACTTAGGCAAAACGATGATTGCTACTGCCGGTATGTTATCAGAACAAATAAAAGATCCTGCTGCATTTAAAGAAGGTAGGAGGTTTTTTACTGTAGGCAAAGATGGAACTACAGACGAGTCTGAAGCAATTGTTAGGGGGTTTGGCGGTGATCCTGGTTACAAAGCTTCTACCATAGAAAAGAACGGAATACTTTACGCTAGAGTTGCTCATCCTAATGGAAAAGTTTTTGAAATTCCTGCAAAAGAATTTGAAAGCAAAACTCAAGACTTAATAATTAATAAGGACAAAGATGCTTCTGTGGAAGAAATAAACCTTATTAAATCGGAGTTGTATAACGGCAAAGAAATTAAAGGAGGTCTTATAGAACAATCTATTAATTACGCAGGAGAAGAAAGAAACGGTAGGGTTTACACTGGCTCTAGAAAAATACTTAATAAAGATAGGGTTGATGCAGCTAAACAACAAGCTAGCGACAATAGCTTAGCTTTTATAGAATCAATGGCTGGCAATAATCAGGTTCAAGGTTTATATCTTAGGGACTTAAAAATTTCAAAAGAAATTTGGCAAGATCCTAGTACAACCGACGAACAAAAAAGAGAAATAATGAAAACAGCTTCTAACAAATTGTTTGATTTAGCTAGCGGCATTAAGTACAATGAATCAACTGGAAATTATTATGTTAATGAAGATCAATTTAGTAGTAAAATTCTTCCAGCAAAAGATGAAGGAAGCAAAAAAGAGTACGCAAGACTTGTAGATAAGTTTAATACAAAAGGAGAGTTAACCTTATCAGATATGGGACTTTCTGGCCTTTCCAAAATAGGTTATAAAACAGGTAAAGCTACGGTAGAAGACATAAAATTAAATGACGGAAAATTAATACTTACATTACGAAATGCCGTAGGCGTTGAAGGTGAAGCTGGATATGAAAAACCATTAATAAAAATAATTGACATAACAGACACCGATGGCGTTAAAGATGTGTTAAGGCCAAATACTAATCTTGCAGATAATCAGTTAGAAGAATTTATAAAACTAATACAAACCAAATCAAAATCTCCTGAAGATAATAACAAAACAAACGAAGGTTCAAATAGTTCAAATACAGGAGTAATGAATTATGGTGATTATAAAAATATAACAGGTAGTCCCGGGGCAGTAAACCCATAAAAAAAATTAAATGAAAGAATACAAAGTAATAATTGACGGAGTTGAAAAAATAATGAGAGTTCTTCCTGAAGAATACGATAGCTTCATACTAGATTTTCCAGATGCTGAATTAATAGGTGAGGAGGCTGTAGTAGAAGGACCAGTAAATTTTCAGGAGGATTCTGTAGTGAGTGCGGAAATAGAATCGGAAACGCCAGCACAACCTTTAGACTCGGTCTCTACATCGGAAAATGGTTCTTTGGAATTAGAAAGTCAGACTGAAAGTTTTAGCATAGATGGCGACAAAGTAACTAAAGAACAATTTGACGCTTATTCGGAGGCTCAAAAAAATAAAGACAAAGTAGAAGAAAATGAATTCTTTTTCACGCCTAGCGGTTTTGTTGACTTTTTTGGGGATATAGCTACAGCGGCAAAAGAAGGATGGTCTCAAGGCGAATTAATAGATCCGTCTTTTAAATTATATGATTTGGAAGGTGAGTCTAAAGATGAAGACATATTAAATTTTATAAACACAAACAAAAAGCAAGCTAGGGAAAATTTAGGCTCTGCTGAAATGCAAGAGTTTAATAAAATATATAATGAAGAAGGAGGAGGTATTTGGGGATTTATAAAAGGAGTTGTTTATAATCCATCAACTCTTCCAACTATGCTAGTCAGTTCCATGGCAGGTCAAGTAAGTTCCCTTAGAAACGAAAAAGTACAAGCTATGGGAGCAGCTGGAGCGTCTTTAGGTGCCGCTGGAGGGTCTTTTATACCTGGAGTAGGTACAGTTGCTGGTGGAATTTCTGGAGCCATGGGGGGAACTATGGGAGCTATGGAAACAGGTTTAACTTTTGCAGAATTACTGCAAGAAGAAGCCGGGGGACTAGATAAAGATGCTATTAGAAAAATATTAAATAACCCTGAAAAATTAGCTGATTTAAAAAACAAAGCCGCTGGTAGAGGTTTAGCTATAGCCGCTATAGAAACAGCTACGATGGGGATATCCAAAGGTGTAGGCGGTAAATTAGCTTCTGCTGGATTTAGGGCAGCCCCCAAGGTTGGAGCAGCTGCTACTGGAGCAATAGAAATGATTGGAGGAGGTGCTGGTGAAGTGGCTGGTAGATTTGTAGCGGGACAAGAAATGGATATAGCTGAAATAGGGTTTGAAACTTTTGCTGGGTTAGGAAGCGCCCCTATAACTATTGCTCAACAAGTTTTAAATTTACAAGAAAATATAAATAAAGTAAAGATAAATAAAGTTATAGAGGCTTCTGATTACAAAAACATAACTGATGCTTTTAAAACTACAAGCGACTTAAATAGCGATATAATAAACTTAACAGATTTAAAAGGATCTTTAGACGTTGTAAAAAATAAAATTAATAATGAAATTAAAAATAATTCTATAACTAAAGAAGAAGGAGCTGTTATTTTACAAAACTTTAACGAGGTAGGCGCGGCTAATATTCAATTAGAAGCGGTAGGCGTTAGAAATGAAGCAAAGCCAGAAGCTGTAGAATTGTTAGTACAAAGAAAAAATATAGAAAAAAATATAAAAAAAATAAACGATCCTGTCCTTAGTGTAGACCAAAAGGCTAAAGTGGATGAACTTAATAAATCTTTATTAAACATAATTGTTAAGGATAAAACAAAAACAGCTTTAGAAAGTGTTCAAAAAGTAGCTAAAGAGTTTGAAGACGTAAAAGTATCTGAAGTAAGTAATAAAGAAGCTGCTGAGATTATGTCTAAAATAAAAAATAAAACCTACGAATCTACTGGTTATGGTTTTATATACACCGACGACGCTGGAGTTAATCAAATAGTAATTAATAAAGACGCGGTAGCTGAAGATAACGTAATTAATACTGGAGCTCATGAATTTTTACATTTCGCTTTAAAAAATATATTTAAGTCAGCTAACACTGATGCTACATACGAAACGCTTGCTACATCTGTAGGGAACTTACTAGCCAGCTCAGAATTAGTTGGTGATACTCAAAGATTCAATCAAAGGTTGGAAGACTACCAAGCTGAATTTGAAGAAGGAAATATTTCTGCAGGACAATTGTTTGAAGAACAATTAGTTGTACTTAGCGAGGCTATGCTCGACGGAGAGTTTGATATAAAAAAGAATCCTAGTATTATGGCTAATCTTAAAGACTTAGCCAGAAGACTATTAAGTGTAATTGGAGTTAAAGCTAAATTTAACTCTGATGAAGACATATTAAACTTTATAAAAGATTACAACAGGTCTATAAGCAAAGGTAAATTTACTCTAGGTCAAAAACGATTAATAAAAGAGGGAGCTAAAGGCAAACTAATTACAAAAAAAGAAATAGACTCAAAAGAAAGTACCGTAAAGCAATCTATGAGTAAAAAGATGCAGAACTTAATTGATCGCCAAGAAGCTATTGGCTTTATGGAGGGAAGTATGGATGCTGCAGAGTTAGATTTAATGAAGGAGGAGGTTAAGCAAGAGATTAACGAGCTTAGAGCTAAAGAAGGTATTAAACCTAAAACAGCAACTAAAGCTGGGCCTAAAGCACCTATGACGTTAGAGGAGGCTGATGAAGCTTACGAAGATGCTATTGAAGCTTGGAATGAAGCACCTGATAATATGGCTTTAGAAGCTGAAGTTGAGAAAGCTCTTAGAAATGTTGAAGCAGCTAAACAGGTGTTTGATGCTGGAGAAGAAATAGTCGTTGAACCTAAAGCAGAGACTCAGCCTGTAGAAAAAGCAGTTAGAGAAAAGAAAGATCGTTCTACAAAAAGGTATACACTTACAGACGAAGCTAAAGCTAAAATAGAACCTTTAATAAAAAAGGCTCAGGCAATGAACAAAGAGTTAATTGCAAAAGAAAAGAAACTTAATGACGATAAAATAGCTTCAATAAGATCTACTCCTGAAACAGTAATGTCTAGAACGGAACAAGCCAATGCAGTCTTACAGGCTAAAGCTAATCCTATTAGATTACCGAAACCTGTAGAACTTCGTAGAATTGAAACAGAAATACGTGATAGACTAGAAAAACCTATGGGTAAAGCTATAACGTTTTTCACTAAGTTACTCTACGATAGAATACCTAAAGAAGCAGCTAATGTTATTGGAGGTAGAGACGCATATAAGAGTGCGGCTGAGGCTAGAATATTAAGCATCGTTATTAATGAGTTTAAAAAGGAGACTATTAACAGACAAGGCGAAAAAACTAATAACGATATTGAAGATATTATATTCAATCGAGGTGGCTTAAGACTACTGACCTTAGCTACAGACCTAGGCGTTGTGGACAGTTCGCAGGGTATCGCAGGAACTCTTGAAGAAGGAAAAATAGGTGATTACGGCGATTGGGATAAAGCATTTGATGAGGGACCCGTTAAAATGGATGTAGATGGTATGTTTAGAGTATCATCTTTATTAGGAGACTCTGGTCGTATGGCTGAAGCTATGGAGCAAGTTGCAGAGTTTTGGAAAGATAATATAGGTAATTCACCTATAGAAAACTTCAAGAAGCTACCTAGTTTAGTGGATGACATCGTGGCTGATATGCTTAACATATCCAGAAACGTGCTCACAGCTCGTTCAGGGAACTTAAATAAAGATGATTACAATAATGCTTTAAAAGGTATTACGAAACCTTATGCTGTTTATAAGGTAGAAGGTAAAGACGTTAGGGTTTCTCCTGAATTTGCAGAAGAACTTGAAAACAGATTAAGAAACGAAGGTAAGTCTTTCGAAAGATTTGCTGATCAAAATATACTGCAAACTTTATTTAAGTTTCTACCGAAACTATCTGCTGACGATTATCGTTATGCCGACAGAACTAAAGGTAGATACTCAGGTAAAGCCACAGGCGTACCTAAAAACTTAGTTAAACTAACGTACAGCGGTCTTGAAAGGGGAACTACTGGTATGGGTAACATGAAAGCAAGAGTAAGTAAAGTGGCTTATAAAGATGTTTTGGCTGCTTTAGGAGGTTTTGTAAATGCTGATGGAGTAACTACCAAACTTGGCAACGCAAGTGGTAGAACGCCTGAAGGTCAAACACTATTAGGAGTTATTAAGTTAATGAACCGAATGATTACTAATGATATTAGTAGAAATTCTAACATGGGATTAGATCCTATGACTGTACAAGATATTGCTGCTGGTAAAAACGATTTAATGATGTCACTAAAACGTCGTTCACGGATAATGAAGGCGACTAATCCTGAGCTTCAAACTTTATTGAATAAATACAATGCTGAAAACCCAAAAGCAAGCTATATAGATCAGATAAATCACATACACAAGGAAATAGAAGGGCTAGTAGGTAATAACCTAGCAGGTATATTTAATTATGATGTTCGTGTTTGGCTTGAAAAAAATGCCCCTAATAGTCTTGAAGATGTAGCTAAGGCTTACGACTTCCGATGGGGCAAATTCTTTAAGTATGTACAAGAAGACCTTAGCTTTAGAAAGGCTATAGAAGAAATATCACTAGACAATCCTACTACCTCTTTGATAGAAAACTTTTTCGTTTTGTACGCTAGAGCAATGAAAAACAAACAATATCAAGGGGCTAAAAACAACTCATTGCTTTGGGATCTTGTATCTAAAAACATAAAAGGCGGCGAAGCTAAACTAAAAGAGTTAGGATTTAATTTACGTTCGTCCATTAATGAAGATGGGAAGCCTGGAAAAAGATTTTATATAGACGTAACGAAAGAAGTAAAAAATAAAGACGGCAAAATGGAGACCATAACTGAGCCTGTGTCATCTCCATTGAATATCACTAAAATAAAGAATGAAGCTAAACGTATCGAATTAGATAAAGCGAGCATAGACGCGATAGCTTTACAGACTATAGAAGATTCTGACAGATATGTTGAGCTAGTGTTAGCTCATATAAAAAGGCTACTAGATTCAGGCCAAACATTAAGAGCTATAGCGGATGTTCACACTATGGCTCAAGGTCAATTAACTCCTATTAGAAAATTAGCCACATTAGGTACGGTTTATAAGTTTGATAAAGGCACTGTTATTAATGTAAAAGGTAAAAGAATAAAGCTAACAGGAGATTCTATTTTAGAGCATGTTGATTCCGTTAAGTTAATGCAGAACAAACTATTAGATGTTATTAACGGTAAGATGTCGCCTGATCAATTTAGAGAATATGTTAAAAACCAAAAAGTAGATGTTATACCTAAAGAAGCTGATCCTAAATTAAAAGTTGGTACCAAAGAACAAAAGTACACTTTTATTGAAAAAGCTCTTTTAGAAAAACTAAAGTCTTATACGTTTGATGCAAAAGCTGCTCGTAATCAGCAAGCTAAAAAAGCTAAGGCTGAAAACGCTCTTGCGTCCATGAAAAAAGCTATGGACAGAACTGCTGATACTAAAAGAAAAGGTATTAGCGTACTTGATTTTGACGACACATTAGCTAGAACAAATAGCAATGTATTATATACAATGCCTAACGGCACAACTGGAAAACTAACCGCTGAGGAGTTTGCTAAAAATGGGGATATGATGTCCTCTAAAGGTGCTGAATGGGATTTTAGCGAATTTAGTAAAGTTGTAGATGGCAAGAAAGGACCTTTGTTTGAAAAAACAAAAAGGCTTGTTGCTAAGTTTGGAAACGAAAACGTATTTGTATTAACGGCTAGACCTGCAAATTCAAAATTTGCTATACATGAATTTTTAAGTGGACTTGGTCTTGATATTCCTTTACAGAATATTACAGGGCTTGCTGATTCAAACCCTCAGGCTAAAGGCGATTGGATTACCGGTAAAGCCGCTGAAGGTTACAATGATTTCTTTTTTGCTGACGACCATATTAAAAATGTTATGGCAGTTGGACAAGCTATGAATGACGCCGGTGTTAAAGGCAAATCAATCTTAGCAGATCCTAGCATTAAGTATTCTCTTAAAATTAAAAGAAACTACGTAAACCAAGTTACTAAAGGCAGACCAGATTTAAACGAGGACCAGATTGCTGAACAGATGGATTTTGTAATGTCTCATGTGGAAGGAATGGTTGAAGAGGGTGCTTT
>Ga0233411_10000304_pt1 | contig 15640 bp, 26 predicted proteins | sample Na_anoxic_2_MG_FD_179799 | JGI IMG/M metagenome (GOLD analysis project Ga0233411, IMG submission 179799) | Seawater microbial communities from Saanich Inlet, British Columbia, Canada - Na_anoxic_2_MG | ecosystem: Environmental > Aquatic > Marine > Inlet | place: Canada: British Columbia...
CTTACAGGAGAGCCCTTACTCGAGGACTATTCTGAAAGGCTAGAAGGAAAACTCTATCGAGAAGCTAAGGACCTATCTGCGTTCAGTGGTGGTATCGCTAGAATGAACCCCGGCCAGATGGCTAGGAAATATAAGAAAAGCACTCTTGTCGTTAAGACAGCGTGGTTTAACTTGCAGGACGCTGGGGTTGTAGAATACACACCAGCAACAAGATCTAAGGTTACATCCCTACTTGAGAGTGACATGTCAAAGCTGGATTGGGATGGCTTAAAAGCTAAAAGAGATAAGGAGCTTGGCTCGTTACAAGCGATGTTAGATTTTATTGACGTCAAAGACGAGGACAAAGCTGAGGCAATTAAACATTATTTTGATCACGGAACTATTAAAAAAGGTAAGTAAATGTTAGAAGCAAATGAAAAATTAAAGCCACACAAGCGGAGGTTTTCGCTACGTGGCTAATAGACCCTTGAACTCAAAGAGAGTACAAGCAAAGGTACAGGACTTCATAGCCCATGTCCCTAAATATAAAGTAAATGAGTATAAAGAGTATTTTAATGAAGTTGCGCCGAAGTCTGACGAGGATTTCTTTCGTAGGTGGTTATTTGCATGGTCAAGTATCCAAACTACCTGGGAACGTAACTGCTTACTATATAACAATATAAAAGACCTTAGTTGGATGGGTAACAGGGATGAGCTCTACGAAAGAGTAGCAGTATCTCGTGCCGGCCTTACCAACAACCGTACCAAGTACATGTGGGAGTTCCGAGAAAAGTTTTGGGACAATCCTGATTTCTTTCGTAAGAAGGGAAAACGCTCATGGGTAGAATATCGTAAAGATCTGATGTCCAACATCCTAGGTATAGGATTTACAAAATGTGCGTTTGTATGTGAGATGGCGTCTCCCGACGATTCTCAAGTAGTTTGCTTAGACACCCACATGCTGCAGCTGATGGGTTATACACAGGCTACTAAAGGAAAGGTGTCCTACAGTAAGTACGTAGAACTTGAAAAGATCTGGGTTAAGACTTGCCTAGATAACCGTGTACCCCCCGCAATAGGAAGAGCTATCTGCTGGGATAAGATACAAGGTAAGGACGATTCTAGTTATTGGTGTAATGTATTCCACGACGAAGCAGGAATACCATCATATCAAGGAGAACTAGAGTATGTCTGACAAGCTTTTCAATAAACTAAAGTCGATAGGTAAAGTAGAGGAATTCGGTCAGTCTATGAAGGGGTACAGACCTCTCCCAGGCTCCATACTTCCTTGCGCACTATGTACTAAGGCTTTTCTTATGAGGCCTTATTTCGGCACACCAGACCCGGTGTGCCCTGAGTGTATCAAAGATCACAGAGAATCTGCAAAGATAAAATGCCTGAAGTGCGATGTAGTAGTTGCACGGGTGTCTCCGGAGGTCCTAGAGTCTGGCTACGAAATAGGTAAGAGTGCAGTACTACACACCGACAAGTGTGGTTTCTGTCAACCCGGCTTAAAAGAGTCTGTGGTGATAGAGGTCACTGAGTGGGAAAAGCATGTAGGGTATAAAAAGAAAACAATAGTTTCTTTGATTCTACCGGACTAGTTATGTCGGAAGAGTTTGCAGAAGCTTATTGGGCTCATATAAATACCCAACTCCCGAAGAAGCTACAGGGCAGCGATAACCTATATAGCGATATATGGGGTTCAAGTAACAAGATTAGAAAGGCAGCGCCGGACATAAGACAAGTTCGACTAACACCTTGCAACACCTTGTTGCCGAATAATAACCTAGCTGAGAAGAGTGAGATACGACCACATGGTTACAAGATGTGGGACTTCATCATGGCTAGCCACGCTCAAGGAACTAAGCTACGGACGAAGGCTTCAAGCTTTCGTAACTTAGCCCCCGAGAAGGGTCTTACGACTAATAGCTATTGGTTTGAAGACGTATGGCAGAAGTTTGTATACCAAGACGAGGGTGACTTCCACAACGAGGAGCAAGGATGCCTTGACTTCAAACGTATGGAGGGAGCCTACAGATACATAGACCTAGCATCTCAAATGGCATATAGTAAAGGTGATAAGACCTATAAGAAGTCTAATTACTGGGAAGATTATAGTTCTAACAGCTATCACTTCGCTAAAGCCTTCTCTGAGATTGTAGTCGCTATGGTGACAGGACTACCGTTAGACCTTACGAAAGAAGAGCCTTTACCTTACGGTATAGTAGTAAGGCCTTCATTACGTATGGGTTTCACGGAAGAGACAGCCCCTATATTGCAGGACCCTATCAAGCCTAATATGTCTGTAGATGAGAATCTTATATTCGTATGTGTAGCCTTGGAGGCAGGACCTGATCCAGCTGCGGTCTTATCTTCTTATGGTAAGAAGACTAAAGACTGTGCCTGGGCATACCTACCTCAAAAAGCAGCTATAGCCGGATGGGAAACAGCAGCATGGGTAAGCCTAAGTAACGTAACAAGCCTCGACAGAATAGGCTGGACAGACCTTACGGCTAAAGCTGCCTTATCAACACATTGTAAAGACCTGATAAACTTTTCATCATTACAGAGGGTTATAGATACCCTCATAAGTAATGGAGAACAGCTAACAGAGAACTATAAATACTTGACACATTGGCTTGAACACGGATATTACCCAGCTCGGGAAGTACTGCCGTGTCCTAGTTGTTTTCTTACCACTAACGATTACGAGAGCCCGTTCCAACATCCTGCTTATGCAGATAAGTTTAAGCTAGGCTACAACGAGCAGTTGGCAGCAGAGCTTAACGAGTATAAAAAGACGTTGATGAAAGGGTTCACTTCTATACGAACAGCCAGGCGGATGTTCTTAGAGGATTACCCCTATAAAATAAAAGCTCGTTCTTATAAGTCATTAAGAGACGAAGTAGTTAAACAGGTGAGGGCAACCCACCATGCAAAAAGAAAAAGGAGGTAAGGTTGAGTCCTTATGTATTAAGCCTGGACCCTTCGTTAGCAAATACTGGTTACTCGGTATGGAAAGCTGCTAACGGTAAATGGTCTGTAGTAACACATGGTGTTATTTCCACAAAGAAGTCCGATAAGAAATTTAAGGTTTCTGCGGGAGATGATATGGTTCGACGTTGGCAGGAGCTAATAACAGAACTGAAAACCCTTAACGAGGAATATAAGTTTAGCGCACTAGTTGCTGAGCTCACTCCTGGCGGCGTACAGAACGCAAGCGCGGCCCAATCGTTGTATGGTGCTAAAGCACTGGTGGTTACATTCTCATCACTATTAGATATACCAGGAGAGTATGTTACTCCTCGTAATGTCAAGATAGGACTATGCAAAACACCGGGTGCTAGTAAGAATGAGATGATGATAGCTGCGGATAAACTTAGTGGCATAGGCGCTGACTATCCTGCCGGAAAGACTAGCAGTATGCCGTTCTTGGGTAAGTTCGAACACGTCGCAGACTCTGTAGGAGCCTTTGCGTATGTACGAGAATCTTCCCCTGTGATTAAACTTATAAAGAATCATAGTAAGAAATGAAAGCAAAAATAAGCATAGCAAAAACAGCAGAGGGCAAGTCATTCGTACCTAAAGGTGTGGATGGTGCAAGAGCCCAGCTAGTAAATGCTGTACAGCTAGTAATGGCTGCATATGGCGTTTCTAAATTTGACGTAGGCTATACACCGTTTGGTGGAGTGGCTATGTATAACCCCTCGGTAGAGGCTATAAAAGATCACGACCTTAAAAGGCCGGATGTTCTTGATATCATACTACCAGAGACGTTTAAGAACTTAGCCCCGATACTCTTCACTCATGGAGTCATGCGCATTGAGCTTGACGAGTTTACGGACGAAGACATCCTTGGCATAAAAAAGACATGGAATCAGGTATGAGGGTCCCAGATAAGGTTGCTAAAGAAGTATCTGCTGGAAAGATGCAGAAGGAGGTTCTCAAGCTTTGGTGCTTGAATCCTTTAGAGACAGCGCTACGTATGAACCTTGGTGTACTATTTGAGAAGTATCTCTTGAAGTACTATGAGGATCGTATGAATCCGGAAACCTTTATAAACATACCCGCTATCGAAGAAGCTAAAGGTTTCGAAATAGTTGGAGATCAAGAGGTTCCAGAGATTAACGACCTGCAGGTAGACACTGTTGACCTGTCAGGTATCAAAGCTGTTAACGTGTTATTAAGCAAGTCTTTCTGGAACGTAGGTACTTTAGACAGTATGTGTGAGCGTATCATACAGTACTTCGATAGTATAGATTCTCCTGTGGTAGCAGGATCTATTAAATACGTATTCAGAATAAACACCCATACCGCAGAGTTCACGTTTAAGATGAACTGTGTACGAATTAAATAAGGAAGAACATGCCAAAAAGTAATAATAAAAGAAAAGACGGCACGGTAAAGACTAAGTCGGCTAAGAAGAAAGATATGGTCCCTAAAGAGCTAACAAAGGAAGAAGCAGAAGATCGAGTCAAGTATTTCTACATCTACTGTAAAGATCCTGAGTCAGGTGAAGACTTGGTAATCAAAACATCTCGTAAGATTACGAAGATTATTAAGGACCTTCTTGATACTAGTGTGAAACATGGAGAAGCCTTCATGGAGCAGACTATTAAGATACAGGGCTACTCAAGAGAAGTAGACCAGGAGAAGCAGGTAATCAACTATAAGCCTTATATTCTTTCAGAAGGTAAGGTTAAGGACGTTATGGGTTTCTTAGGAGAACGTATGCTTAGTAAAGAAGCTGCGGTAGTTCATCTGCGTAGGTTCCTAACAAGCCTCATGGATCAGTCAGAACTTGTGATGGCGAGCTTCGACGTGGTGTTTGATAACGAAAGAGAAGGTGTAACTATGACAGGAGAAACTATAATAGACCCCACACCAGATCAAGTTAAAGATAATCACTTTGTTGTTATGGACAACTCTATGAATGCCCATACAGGAAGACTAAGAACGTTTGGTGAGGAGCAAGGGGTCAAGTATCCTGAGAGTCAGGACAAGGTAAAGAACCTTGTACTTCCTGGTGACGCCTCATTCAGTGTACCTCTCGATAGAGGCATTTAATGCACTATTTGGTATGGTCGCCGTCGGAGTATGATTATGACGACGTCGGCGACGTTACCGATATAACCCCTTTGATACCAGCTTTTAATATCGAAGGGGTTGATTGCAACTATTTCCTAGGCGCTGATAGCTACGGAAAAGTTAGGCACGCTAAGATAGCAGAGCTCAATAGAGATCCTGATGAGCTTCTTGAAAAGATTGTAGCGACCTACCCAGGAATTCCACCCGCAATGTTAGAGAGATACTTGGTATCCTCTTGTGTAGCTGCTGGTAACCTATCTAAAAATTATAAGTACCAATGTGTACTCTCGGGCAACAAAGTTGCTCTAAGAACATTGGATGTCGAACTAGATGACTACGTACTGTGGGAAGATCTAGACCCTAAAGATTACATGTAAAGGAGTCCTCATGGACGCATTAAACACACTAGAAGTACTAAGAAGAAATGTAGTGTCAGCACCCGACAAAGGTACGGCACTAGATTTAATGGTTGCCTTAAAGGCAGCAGAGGAGCTCGTAAAGACTCTGAGAGCTAATAACCTTCAGAACGCTAACGCCGAGTTTACTGACCTTAAGGCTGCAAACCCTGATGTTAAGAATCATAACTTAGGTGGGGGATTTATAAAGTCTTATACACTACCAGCTAAGTGGAAGTTCTCTTCTATGGTTACAGGTCTTGAAGCTAACGTTAAGACACTCAAAGCTGCAGAGAAGACTAATGGTACAGCTGAAAAGACGCTACCAGAGTTTGACAGCGAGAAGCATGCATCATTTGCTATTAGCTTGAGTTCAAAAGTAACATTGCCAGAGGTTGCTACAGCCTAGCCACCCTCTAGAGAGTAGGGGTATTTATAACCCCTACTCACCCCTCAACGTAAAAAGACCTTACTTGTTAAGGCTTGTTTACCTGACGGTATGCTTATTAAGCATAAACATTATTAAAAAAGATGAAGACACTAAAGGTATAGAAAATGATAAAAACTGTGAGCGTAACCCGCTGACAGTAAGGCATATGACTGACGCGGTTATACTTCCTTCTGTTGGCAACAACGAAGGATTTAAGACATGAACGTAAAGTTAACAGCCACCGACGGACTAGTTGCCGCTAAGCCTACATTACTCCAAAGATACAAATTCAACCGCCTAGCTAACAATGGGTTAACACCTATAGAACTAGCTGCTGAGTTACCAGAGTCTATTGGAAAAGAAATAGCTGCAAAGCTATTCGGGGTAAACACCCAAGGCAGGCCAGTAGTCCTGACACTAAGAACCTCCTCAGCTACGAAAGTAACTACAGGGGTATTAGTATGATGGCGCTTAAGCTTACTAACGATAGAAAGACTAGAGCCCATAAGAACCAGAAGAACACTTTTGGATTACTCCCAGGCAACCCTTCTAAAGGAGGCAGTTGCCCCGGAGCCACTACAGGAAAAGGTGGTTGTCAACATGTAGCTGACGGCAAGAAGAACGCCACATGCTACGTAGAGCCTCTCATGAAAGCATACACTAATGTCCGTAAGTCGTTGGAACACAATACAGAACTTGTGAAGAACGCGACTGAGGATGAGTTAGTAGAGCTGTTTTATGATATGTTTGCTGAATTCAAACGTATCGAAACAAAGAGAGGTAGGGGCGATAGCCTACACTTCAGACATCACTGGTCTGGAGATATGTTGAACGAACTATACTGTAGAGCACTTAAGACAGCAATGCTTAAGTTTCCTGAAATAAGCTTTTGGACTTACACCAGAAGCTGGTTTGCATTACCCATCCTGAGCGACGTACCTAACCTTACGTTATATATCTCAGCAGATGAAGTTAACCTTAACCAAGCGTTAAAGGTTTATATGGATTATACAGACAACGATAATGTATCAGTAGCGTACATGGGTGAAGAAAAGCCTGAGATAAAAGACCTACTAATGACAGCATGTCCTGTCGATAATAACAAAATGGCCCTAGAGGAAGCTTGTCAGAAATGTAAGCTGTGTCTCAAAGGAAAACCTATATTTTTTAAAACTAAATAAAATAGCGCAGGCCTGGCCTGCGCTGTCGTTACAAGGAGATGACACGTGCAACCAGGTAGAAATAAAACAATTAAAGGGTTCTTTGATGACTTACGGAAGATAGACGACCCAAAGTTATATACTGTCTTAGCTGAGCTGCTGGATACCAACAAGGCGGATCTGAAGAACCTGTGGGGAACAACGGTAATGAGGAAGGTAAATAAAAAAGGAGATGATGGTAAAGTTATAAAGAAAGGCGATGTTTTTATGAAAAAAGACGAGCTTAGGCCGTACAAATCAACCGCCGGGCTTCACACATTCGTAGAATGCTGGTTCTTAGGAGGTGGGCTTTGGCGAACATTCATGCAGGAGTGGAAGAGGTATCAAGGAAAGGATCGTGCTTACATGGTAAATGACATCATGAGAAAGCACCTAGAGGCTGCGATAGCAGATAGGGACGCAGCACCGCCACTTAGATGTGTACCTGCTCCAGCGGTTGTGGAGACTACTGAAAAGCCTGTAGACGATATGTTACCATGCCCAATAGCTCAACCAGAGGAAGTGGCCCATGTAAGCTTAGAAGGTACAGGCTACAGTAGTTACTTTGGGACAAAGGGCGACGCAGTTGCTACCGTAGCTAAAGGAGTTGATGGTCTTATAGTTTCCATTGGAACCAAGGCTGTAGACTTTATGGTTGAAAGCTTTTTGGAGAGTTGGTCTGGTGCTAGCTTACTTACTATACAGCACCATATTAAAAAACCGAATATGTCCTTAGCAAAGGCAATTGCGGCGTTAGAAGGCCCTAACGCTAACTTAGACAAAGAGATTGCGATGTTAGAGTTACAGCGGGTGTAGTTAGCAGGTAGGAGGACTTCCTCCTACCTATTTATAAAAAAAACAAAATAATAATTATTAGGAACAAGAAAAATGAGTAACGAATTAATACCAGGATTTAACCCAGACGTAAAGACTATGTCAACAATTGACATAGTAGGCCTAACTGGAAAGCGTCATGATAACGTTTTAGCGGATTGTCGTAAGATGTTCACTAAGTTGGGTTTACAACCAACTGACTTTTCAGGGCGTTACAAAGATAAGAAAGGTGAAGAGCGCGAGATGTATAATCTTGACAAGAAGCTAACACTTACCCTTGTCACTAAATATGATGACGCGTTGCGGTATAAAATCATCGATAGATGGGACGAGTTAGAGAAAGCTGGTACAGAGCTAATGAAGGCTATACAAGAAGCCGACCCAAAGGTTCTTCAGTATATGACTAATGTGGCTATATCAGCCCAGGCTGCTAAAGCGGAAAGAGATGTTGCTATAAGAACAAAGGCACAGATCAGCAGTAGTAGAGAAGCTACGATCATGTCAAAGCTTGCACACATGTCTCCGTTGGACGCATTTAACGAAGATCGTATACGTTGCCTAGAAAGAGCAAACTCTCGTGGGCTAATCACTGTAAAAGAGATAGGACGTAGGGTTCGTAAGCTACTAGGCGGTCGTTTGGTCTACCACGAGAAGCAGACCATCGAGCCAGACTCTAACAGACCAGAAGCTACTAACCAGGCCCTACTAGACCTAGGCTTTCAGGTGGAAATACCTGAGAACCAAAGAGATACAAGCCGGAAGTACAAAGGACGTAACATTCCTTGGCATGTACGTTATGAGATTCCTGCAGAGGGTATTGGTACCGACGAGATAGCTATACATGCTGGCGTTGTGCTGACCTCTGTAGCGTCTACCGAAACCAAGTATGGTTTTAATGCTAAGCAGTCGCTACGTTGGGCGCCTACTATGGTTAAGGCTGTCTACGAATATATGCAGCAGATTAAAAGAGCTAAGGAGCAATCTAAAGCTAAGTCTAAAGCTAAGTAGTGGAAACCAGAAGGGAGGGCGTGCACTGCGCCCACTGCTGTGTTGACCATGGCTGTAAGTATAACGAGGATAGCTGCCCAGTAGTTTCAGGGGAGTCTATACAAAATAATCCTTGTGAAGACTGTGAGTTGCACGAACGTGTATTAACTCTTGACCCAGTGCTACTTACAAAAGAGAAGGTAGATATAATAGCCAACTACGTCGCAGATACTGACGGGTTGTTCGCGTATCCAGAGGACGCTATGGTGAGCACAACTACTGTAGCTGAAGACGACTGGTTCATGGCTATACCTATGTATATGCACAAGGATAGTAGGTTCAGCGGAGCTCCCGACTTTCAGGTGAAGATACATAGTGACGGTACTGTATTCTACGAAAACTTCTCTGGGTGTAAGTTTAAGTTTAACAACGCCTTAGCGGTATATGGGATACTGCTTACTGCGGTAAAGGAGTAGTAATGACTAAAGAGCATTTAATAGTTACCCTTGCAGAGTGTTTAGAAGAGAAACCTCTTACCAAAGCCAAGCGGGTCTACTATATGGCCGGCACGCTTTGTGTAGATCAGAAGGAAGAGGATGCTGAGTGTATTCTCCTTAACTTCAAGGATTCGACGCTAGGAAAGCCTCTACGGTTACTTATGGGAAAGCTTTACCTTAAGCACAAAACACCCAACCATGCCTTCTATACAGATGCGAAAGCTATCGTAGATGAGGCTTCTAAATAACAGGTACTATCCTGTTATAATACATAGACCAATAAGCGGTCTTACAAAAACAGTGACAACACGTCATTGAATACACCCCTGTGTACTGACCATATAATGGATCAGCACACAGGGGCAGTCTAGGTACTGTGCACGGTGCCTAATTCTTAGATATTAAACAAAACATAAAATAAAAAGGTGGTTAGCTATGAATAATAACATAGGGAATATCGGGGATCTTATCGATTCGGCAATTAAAGAGAAACTAAATACAAGCACACTAGCTAGGCTTGTAGGGTATAAGTTGCCGATTAAAGCAGGTAAGATGACGTTCTCAGCGATAGACCCACTAGGCGACGGGAGCCGCCGGGCATTCAAGACTTCATTAGTATGGGGACAAGCCTCTACGAATGAAAACTACTCAGCAGAAAGGTTGCGCAAGAGTGCCTATATAACCACGATGAAGTTTGTACCGTTTAAAATAGGGTATAACGGAGTGATAACAGGAGGAGGTTTCATCTCTGATCAACCAAAGAGATTAGCCTGTAATAGATGTAAGAAGGAAGTAACGGTGACTGCAAAGAAGTACACAGTCATTAAAAGATACAAGCAAAACTTTTGCCAAGCCTGCCTAGATAAAAAGGTCAACAAGAACAATTGCTTTTTAGTATATGTGGCCGAGGTTCCTGGAGAGCCTGACAAGGAAACTATAAACGATATGATAACACAAACCTATGAAGACGTGACTAACCCATTAGGGCTAGTTCCACAAGTATATGGTGTATTCCAGCACGGAGCCGCCCCAGGGTCTGCAGATAACATTGCATGGCTTGAGGAGGAGCAGGAGCTGGTTAGTCGGTATGCTGCAATAGGTAGAGAGGTTCGTCCGCTAAAGTTTCTATCCGATCTATATGCCGAGGCAAGTAAGAACGGACAGAAGCGTTGGAAGCCGATCCCTAACCTAGAAGACCTAGTAGTTGCAGGATCTCCTGTAGTTACACAATGGGTAGCGGCGAGTGAACTACGCTTCTGCCCGTTCTCTAAAGGTGGAAGACACAAGGCTGGGTATGCGTGCAGAATACCTAAACCTCCAGTTGACCTTCTCGTCTAATAATCAAGGTGCCTGGCGACAGGCACCGTTTCATCATGTAAGGAAATGCTTATGAGCACAGGCTATATAAAGCTATACCACTCGTTCTTAGAGTGGGAATGGTATACAGACCTCCCCGTGCAAGCAGTGTTTCTTCATCTGCTGCTAACGGTTAATAGGGAAGAGGTTAAGTTTAGAGGATCAACCCATAAGAAAGGAAGTCGAAGGATATCTGTAAAGGAGTTATCAAACGAACTAGGTGTGTCTATACAAAACGTAAGGACTGCCATAACCAAGCTGAAGGACTCCGGCTACATAGCACAGGAGCAAGCTAAAGGTAGCACGCTATTTACAGTACCAAGGGCTCACGTCGATAGACCAGGCTCCTACGTAAAGCTGTACCGTAAGTTTGTGAACTGGGAATGGTATCACAGCCATAAAGAGCGGTCTGTGTACATCTACTCATTGTTACACGCCAGAAGGTTTGTAACCGAGGATAGAGGTATGCTGCTAAGAGTGGGTTCTTATGCTAAGAGTTTTCCTGTAATTGGCAGGGAGTTAGGGTTATCATTAAGAGCTGTTAGGACTGCTTTTAAGAACCTAAAAGCGACCGACGACATTACTACTGTGGCCGACCGACAACTCAGAGTCATAAGTGTCTGCAACTATGCTACTTATCACAAGTATGAAGAAGACACTAACAAGGTACCGACCGACGGTTTTGCCACTTTTTCGGAAAAAGATGTAAATTATGACCGACGAAGCGACCGACGAACTGAGGATGTAAGGCATACAGATACAGATAGTTACACACTTGAAGACCTAGAAGGTAACAAGCCTACTAACAATCTGTTAACAAATGACCAACATTCGCCTAACAAGCTATATAACAAGAGAGAAGAGAGTGTAAAGAGTGAGAGAGTGCAAGACAAGACAAGACAATCTTCCGCCGACGCTGTCGGCGTTGCATCTCCATTTTCTGATAAAGAGCTAAAGGAGCTAGGCCTCTTGACTAGCGTTGAAACGGAGTATCTGCTCAACGAGATATACAAACAGATGCCTAAGAAATCCATAGAACTGTTCAGAGAAACTATAAAGAGTACCTTTGGTGTAGATACTCATACAGAGATAGCACACCTCAGAGATCAAGTAGTAACCTTTCAGATGAGAGCCTATGTGGACTCGATTGAAGTATCTTCAGAGGATGATCTAGTTAACAGCACGCTTAAGTGGTCATGCTTCAGGTACACAAGTAAGCACTACAAGATTAACGTTGTTCAGGATATAGCAGCATACTTAATCTATGAGGTCTTTACAGTGACTGTACCTATCGACAAGACTTACCGTAAGCGCTTACTCAGGTGTCTTGAAACTCTTGCTAAGCAGGGTGTATCAGGCAGTGAATTGTACTCATTCTTGCACTGGTGTCAGAACGATTCGTTATCTGAGAAGTCGCTAACAGAGGACGTAGTACAGTCTTACTTGTTCAACTCCAGGAAGTTACCGCAACTTATACTGCAGTACTTTGGGTAGCTAAAATGTACTAGAAGCCTTGTACTTTGTACTTGTATGCAGTACAATACAGAAGACAAGGAGAAGGTTATGATTGTCGTAGACAAGTTAAAATGCAACATCGAGGAGTCAATTGTTCCTCAATTACAGGTACACTTTGAAAGCTTCATCCTACAGGGTGAGTGCAATTTCTTTGGTGTAGGTGATGTTGATATCCACCTCGGACACAAGGCTGATTCTTACAAGCTATGTGACCTATACCCAGGAAGCCCTATCCTGCAAGAGTTCCAAGAGGATCTTTTGTCTAAGGGAGTCAATAGGAAGAATTGGTGTGGTAGAGGCTCTTCTTGCGATAACAGTACACTTCCCTTCATGAGGAAACTCGATCCAGTGCTTAAAGAGTACATGGACAATTATGTTTTGCTGGGTTTCAGTAAGAAAGGTGGTTACATCCTGCTTAAGTCTGGGTGTGACGGTTTTAACGCCATTCAACTCCTTGCGAGAGGATATGCTACCCATCATAAGAACAAGACTATTCAGACTTGTTCCAACTAAACTTGCACCCCGCAGACGCCCTTTGTCCCCCGCAACCACAGCTGTGGGGTGCTTTTTCTATTAGGAGAATAACTTGAGACTCAAGTGGAAACGTGACTACACGTCTTGGGTCTGTACTCTACGAGATACTGTAGAGCTTAGAGTCGAGATGGAAGACGACGGCTTTTGGTTCGTAGATGCAGCATCTTATATGTCGCATTACATGAACATAAACAAGCCGTTCCATAATCCCAAACAAGCCGTAGAATACGTGGAAAGGCGCCTTAAATCGATTTTAAGTGACCTACACGGGTTTTACCTCAAAAGCGGTAATTAACGCCGCTACACATCATTAAACATAAAATAAAGGAGACACCTATGGGTGCCGTACTATTAACTGAAACTGTCAAGGACTGTATACCTGCCAAGCCAGAACAATTCTTAAGAAACTTTTATAACCACCTGCAAGAAGAATCTCGCATCGAGTATGGTACAGATCCATACTCTGGTCAATGGGGTGCTGCCGGCGAAGGGCTTAACGTCCTTACGATGAACCCACTAAAGGACTACCAAGCCGCACAAGACTACGCAGAAGAGCATTGTGACAAGTGGGGCCCTGCCTTAGCCATCCCGTACTTAGGTACTAGAAAGACTTACGACGCTGCCTCTAAAAAGATCTTTGACCGCATCAGTACTGCCTCCAAGGAAGTAGAAGCTCGTTGCGTTAAGATCCACAAGGAGGTGCAGTCTACAAAAAGTAAGACAAAGGGCTGTACTAAGTGTGGCTCCTCGGTTGCCAGAAAGTACATAGACCAGTACTGTAACTGCCCTGTTTGTGGGAAGAAGCATTCGCTCATGTCCGCATCACAGGATAAGTATTTAAACAATGCAATAACAAAGTTGAAAGACCTTAAGAAATTAAAGCGCAGCAAAGTACCAGGTGCTGGAACCTGTTACGTAATTGCCGCCGTAGCCCCGGAGTAAACATGGAAAAAATAGATACAGACCTGATTAACGACACGCTAGAAGCACGCGAACTTAGCGCGATGCTTATGGACGGTCTTGACGAAGGTATCCTGGGTTTCCTACCCAACAAGGACGAAGTAAACGCCCACATAGTATACTCAAGAGAAAAATGTATACAGGTCTTTGTAGACAGAGATGGTATGTCTCACGAAGAAGCTGTTGAGTTCTTTGAGTACAACACCGTGAGGGCTTTAGAGTATATGCCCGAAGATGTTGCTGGTAAACCAATAATAATTGAGGAGTTTTAAATGGCTACTCTTATTCGAGCAGGGTATAAGCCTCAGGAACTTAAGCTCACAAATGGGGAGGACGAAATTAGAGAGCTCCTTGACTGCCCCTTTGTAGACCAGATCCCGTTAGGTGATGACCCTAAGAAGCCTATCAGCCGAACAGTTTGGCTTAATGAGGATCGTGAGATCTTTGATATGCCTCTTAACGAAGAAGCTACGGCTTTGGTGAAGGAAATAACTACACCAAGCAAAGAAGCACTCACCCATAGACTGTGGGCGGTGGACGAAGATGGTAAAGAGATAGAGTTACCCGCGAAGACTGAAACCCCGACAGAGTTTCCTCCAATACGTGGTGACGTAATAATTACTACATTCGAGGACGACGGCCTTTAAAAATACGAAAGTATTGATTAAGTTATACGATGTGCAAAACTAATAACTTAATAAAATAGGCCTTAATTAATGTCGTGCTTTTATTGTGATGAAAAAGGGTGGTGTACTGCCAATTGCGGAGCAGCTGTACACGTCCACCAATGTAAATCTTCCGAGTGTAAGAAGAACTTCTTGAGCCAAAAGCCAAGGAGTTCTTGTGTTTTCTGCGGTAATGAGGCAGAAAGTGAGCAGGTATCTGCTATGGATGTTGAAATGTACTTGACAACTAAAAAAGATACGGCACACTAAATGTAGGCTCAGCACGACAATAAGCCTTTCATTTGCCGTAGACTACCGCACATAGTCTACGGCTTTTTTATTAGTAGCAAGGACACATGAAAAGCATACGAGTTCGACTTAAGAAGGTTCTGTATATTAAGGAACGATTAGCTGAAGACTTAGGCCATGAGCTTAGCGTTTACCAGATAGCATACCTGTCTAAAGTTTGTGACAAGCTCCTAGAGCTATCAAAGAAGGAGCCTGTCACTCACGCAGACATAGATATCACTATGGCAATACTCTTTGAGCGCCATGAACACTATAAGGAGTTGAATCGTGATAGAGAAGGATGATATCATCACCATAGAAGGTTACCATGAGAAATTAAGGTTCAAGGTAACGTCTGTTGATGGTGAAGAAGTACTCGCAGTAGATTGCGACTACCTCCAACCTATAACGTGCAGCACAAACCAAGTAACAGTACTGGAGAAACATGGGACTACTTCAACTAATACTGATCCTAGTGTCGATTGAATCCAACGGTAATAACAATGCTATAGGAGACAGAGGCAGGGCAATAGGCTGTCTACAGATCCATAAGATCTTCGTAGATGACGTTAACAGAATATTAAAAAGAAAGGCCTTTACGTATGCCGATAGAAAGGATCGGAATAAAAGTATACGTATGGCTATAATCTATCTGCGCCATTATGGCACAGTGTATAAGAAACGAACAGGAAGAGACGCCTCAATAGAAGTCCTTGTTCGTATGTTTAATGGCGGACCGAGAGGATATAAGAAGCCACAAACAAATAAATATTATAAAAGGTTTAATAATGAAAGACTATTACGAGATTCTAGGCGTCGAGAGAGACGCAAACCAGGCAGACATAAAGAAACAGTATCGTAGACTATCCAAAGAGCATCACCCGGATAAGGGTGGTGACGGTGAAGTCTT
>Ga0233411_10000305_pt1 | contig 15630 bp, 30 predicted proteins | sample Na_anoxic_2_MG_FD_179799 | JGI IMG/M metagenome (GOLD analysis project Ga0233411, IMG submission 179799) | Seawater microbial communities from Saanich Inlet, British Columbia, Canada - Na_anoxic_2_MG | ecosystem: Environmental > Aquatic > Marine > Inlet | place: Canada: British Columbia...
ATACGTAATATAGAAACCTATACAGAATACTCTAATTGTTATAACTGTGATGATGGTGAGATTGACAATGGAGATGTTGATGATGATGGTAATTTTTTAAAGGAAATGTGTGAGGAGTGTTGTGGTAGTGGTGAAATTGGGGAAGAATACGATGGAGATATAACCATTGATGAATATTACCAAAAGATGATTGACTTTATACACTATAATATAAGTGATAAGGTTGTTGCCGATGACCTTGAAATTTTCTTGCAGAGAAAGGATATTGGTTATAGTACATACACCTTCAATGATGATGAAATGAAGATATACAATAACCTATTTGATGCGGTCATGTATGAGATTTTAACTACAGAAAATAAAGATAGAACAGATATATAATTTTGGTTAATTATGTGGGTGAGGATTGAAAACTCCAAGTAGGTTCTCACCCTATTTTAAAAATAGTTACCAAAAAACTTGCATTTGTGGAATGAATAGATTAGTTTAGTAGAATACATTATTAACCAAACCAAAATTATAAATTATGAAAACGATTCAAGTAAAATTAAACGATTACAATTCACCAACAGAATTACCAAGTAGTATCATTGATTTATTAAATGATGAAAATACACTATTAGATAAGATAAAAATGGTGGAAGAAAATAAGGTGATAATACGTGAAGAGATTCTACAAAAAGAAGGTGATGCCTTGAAGGTTCAGTTGGAGTTGATATTCAGCAAAATTGGTATGTCGATGATAAAGTGGACATCCAATGTGATGTCTCATGACTATAGGGTAGAATTTGGGTTTAACTATTCTCAGACCATTACGTTCTTGTTAGAGGTACCAACCCCTAAGAATGAAGAATTGAGTAGAGGTTCTCGTCGTGTTTGGGAATATGGTACTGAATTAAGTCTATATGTTTTCTCTAAATTTAAATACTACAACAAAAACAATATTTCTGAATTATGGGGTAATGGGTGTAATAGACATAACAATTACAAGGAATGTGGTAGCTATACTGAGTTTGATATTAATTCATTTATGGAAAGGAATTTTAACTGCTTAAAAGAATTAATAACATTGCATAACGATAGAATTAAAGTTTAACCAAATATAAAACTATATAGATTATGAATTTATTAATTAAATTAGAGATTGTTGAAGGTGAGAGTGGCTATAGTGATATTTCAGTTATCCAAACCAAAGCAAGGGTAGATAAACAAAAGTTTGCCAATTATTATGCTAAGGAGTTTTTTGGTGTGGATAGTGTCACAGAAGGTAGTTGGCATTTTTCAAATGATTTAACAAAAAGGGTGAGACCATATGATGTTATTGAGGTTTCGGATGAAGATTATTTAACACTAAAAAAATACTTATAATTATGTGCTTAACAATATTTAAAATAATGCATTTAAAGATGCAAATAGGGGCAAACATGGATAGACACTCCAAGTTGATTGAAAGGATAACATATGGACGTTTAAGTGACAAACATATGGATGAATTGGGTGGTCTGGATAGTTTGATTAAAAACCAACTAAAAAGACTAAAGGAAATTGAAGCACCGCTTCTTAATTAAAACGATATGTAATTTTGGTTAATTATATGGGTGAGGATTGAAAACTCCAAGTAGGTTCTCACCCTATTTTTAAAATAATTACCAAAACGCTTGCATTTATGAAATGAATAGATTAACTTAGTAGAACAATACATTATTAACCAAAAATATAAAGTTATGAAACATTTAAAAAAGTTTGAAGTTATTAACCATAGTGTAGAACTTAATGAAGATTTTCTACCCAACCAAAATCTTACTTATACAATAGAGTTTGATGGGGTTGATAGATTCAGATGCCAATTAGAGCAAGAGAACTTTGATGCCAAACGTGTTGGTGTGTCAACTGCTCCAAAGACTGTACACTATACATTGGATAAGCCGATTGAAGAGTTCACAGATGGTGAGAAAGAAACAATATTAGACTATAGAGGTTTGGAGTTAACAGATGGGTTCTCTGCTGATGATATTTTCATGGAAAAGAGTTTCATTACATTAAATGGTATTGACATTTCTATTTCAATGAAGGTGCAACATAGAATTATCCCCGAAGCTGGTGAGAGTTCAGAGGATTTGCTTGATAGAACCGCTGACATTTACTTACATGGTTTTGGTGCTGATGGGTTTGATGACAAAGAAGACTTAGGTGGTGATTATAAAATAAAATTTATTTGAAACTAATTACCAAAAGAATAGGAATTGTCAATTGAATAGTTTAACTTAGATACAGAATACATTATTAACCAAAAATTATAGTATTATGAACATGGATGAAATAGAAGATAAGTGGATTGAAACCTATAAGCCACAACAAAACCATATTGATAAAAATGCTTCCTTTAATGGATGGATGTTTGAAACGTATGGGGAGGAAATTGAGTATGTGTTTAACCTTGCCAAGACCACAAACAGAGTGTGGACGATTATTGAAGGTGATGATGATACATTATTTTATTCAAGTGGATTTCACTATGTGAATAGGCTTGGGTTCATTGTTACTGAAAAAGAATATGAAGGTGTAATTGATATTCAAGTGGAATAATTAGGGTAGATAATCGGATTTTTACCGATTAAGTGTCTCAAATAAAACAATATAAGTTATGAAAAAGAAAATAAAGTTCACCATATTCTGCAATAAGATGTTTGGGGAAACAAAAAAAGCATGGTCGTTCCAAGAACTATTGGATAGCATGACCAAACGGCATAAAGAGTTTTGGTCAAACATAATGTTCAAAGATGAAGATGGTAAGACCATAAACATAACAAGGGAATTCCTTCAAGACATGACATTTGATGAAGTTGTCAATGATTGGATTGCCTTTGGTGATACGGAACAAACAATTCATACAATATAAAACGATATAATTTTGGTTAATTATGTGGGTGGGTGTTGAAAACCCCAAGTAGACATCCATCCTTTTTTTTTAAAACTAATTACCAAAAAGCTTGTATTTGTGAAATAGTTATCGTATATTGATGAAACAATGATTAATTAACCAAAAAATAAATAATATGAAAGTCGCAAAATTAGTTTATTATAGTTTCATGACAAGAGTAATTGCTGATGAAAATGCTACTGAAAGTCAAATAGTATTGGCATCCAAAAAAAATATGATTGCTAAAGTTAATACTGAATTGGGTGAAAATCTTGAAGAGATTAGGTCGGATGATGAATGTCCAATTGGTACATTCCCCACAGACAACCCAACAATTGATAGGGTTATCCTTAACCCCGATGAAAAGAAATATTTAGTGATTGGCAAGGGAATAGTTTCACAAATTATTTCATTTGATGATTATTCTGATTGGGGTACAATAGTTGATGTTAATCGTGAACCTTTATTCGATGTTCAGATTGACTTCGATGATTCAGTTTTTCAAAAGAATGAACTTGATTATTACCAATTCCAATATGTTGATTTAATTCGTGATGAAGATGGTATTACCACACAAGGTTGTTCGTGGGGTAATGCAAAAATAACTGTTACAAAATTACCATTACTTGAAGTTTATCTTATTTTGTGAAATATGAAATTAACAAAAAGACAGAAGGTAATTCTCTCCAAGGCTTTGGGGGTCTTGGAGAGTTCCTTAACCATCATTGATGATGGTAGAAAAAATAACAATATACCCAATGTGTTGGATGAAATTCTAACACTAAAAAAACTATTAAAATGAAAATACTTTTAATTATCCTGGGAGCAATCATTGGCTCAGTCATAGGTTTTGTTATCTTATATTATATAACATTCTTTTTGGTTGGTTTAATCCATGGCATCCGAAGGCAAATTAGAGGTGATTATAAAAAAAAATAGTTGTGGATAACAGGCGTTAGAACTGTTCAAAATAACTACGGTGTGTATAGCTCAACTGGTAGAGCGATGAGTTGATAAGAAATGGCCATTTCCTCTGGACTTGCCCACTCACTACGGAAACGGAGTGGATAGAAATCTCAGTAGCGTATAGGTTCGAATCCTATTGCACACCCACTTAAAATATACACGAAAGTGTACATGGGGTGGTTCAGCATCCCTAGGTTGAGGGATTAATCCACTCAACAACCAATTATATATTAATAAGAAGGACTGAACTATATATTTATTGTTATATAAAATTATGGCAAAACAAGTATGGGAGTGTGAGCATTGTGGTCTAACTGACATTATGAAATCTAAGGTAGAGATTCATGAAAGTAGTTGTACTCATAATGTTTCTAATAGAAGATGTCAGACCTGTGAATTCTATGACTTTGACCAAATTGGTCAAGTGTGTGGCATGAAAAGGTCGTGGGAATTCATGGAAGAGGATAATACCCCTTGTAAAGACTGGAGACAATGTAGACATATATAAAACGATATATAATTTTGGTTAATTAAATGTGGACTGAGTGGAAGGTAATAAAATACTTTCCACTTTTTTTAAATCTTTTTTAATAAAAACTTGCTATTGTGAATATAATAGTTTAGTTTAGTAGGACAATGATTAACTAACCAAATATAAAAGTAATGATTATGAGTTATGAGATAGTAAAAAAACCAACTAAAACCTTATCAAAGGCATTCAATTTAACCTTTGATAAAAAGTTTGGCTATTGCATTAGCGATGCCTATACAAATGATAAGGGTGAACCACACCCCTCATATTTATACCATTATGGTAATGTTTACGCATTAAAATATATGGATGGGTGTTTTCACCCGTATTTGGTTAAGTTTAATAATACAAGCAATTTTGGTGCTATTTATGACAAAGGTAAAGTGTCATTTGTTATTAGGTACAATCCAAAATTGTACAAGGAACTTATGGAACTTCACAACAATAAATTCAAACCATTATAATTTTTTATTTTTTTTCCTCAAAAACTTGCATTTGTAAAATAAATGATTTAGTTTAGTAGGACAATGATTAACTAACCAACCAAAATTATACCAATGAAAAAAGTAACGGGGTACACAATTTACGAAGGCAAGTCACCAATTACAGGTGATGATATTATTGCCGTAATAACACTTAAGTCTACCAATGTTAAAACGGGTAACATGGCATCAATGTGGATTCTACATAAAGACTTGTCACCTATTGAAGCCTCTAAGGAAGGTAAAGATGAAAGCATTTGCGGTATGTGTCCACATAGACATAACCTTGGTGGTGCTTGCTACGTAACACTATTTCAAGCACCTTTGCAAGTGTGGAAGTCGTATCATAAGGGTAACTACCCAAAGGTAACTGATATGTCCTTATTTGAGGGTATGAGTGTTAGGTTCGGTGCATATGGTGACCCTAATGTAATTCCAATTGATATATTGGTTCAACTAAAAAGTGTCGTTAAAAATAGCACAAGTTATACACACCAATGGAAAACTGAAAGTGATAATGAATCACTTAAGGCAGTTAGTATGGCAAGTGTTGACAATAAAGAAGAGGCAACTTTGGCTATTGAAAATAATTGGAGGTATTTTAGGGTAACCAATGATATTTCAGATATTGATAAGGCTACTGAAATTGTTTGTCCTAATACAACAAGAGGTATACAATGTATCGATTGTGGATTGTGTAAGGGTAACACAATAAAAGCTAAGAACATTGTAATTGAAGTTCATGGTTCAAAAAAGAAAAAGTTTAATGAATAATATATAGTATAATATAAGAGTGGGTAAAACCATTCTTATATTTTTTAAATCTTTTTTCATAAAAATTAGGAATTGTCAATACAATAGTTTAACTTAGTAGGACAATGATTAATTAACCAAAAAACTTAAAAAATTATGGGTTACACGACAGATTTTTTCGGAGCATTTCAGCTTGACAAACCACTAACAAATGAATTGAAAACTTTTCTAACTAAGTTTTCAGATACAAGGCGTATGAAACGCAATATGGACGAAAATGAATATGGTATAGAAGGTGAATTTTTTGCGGATGGTGGTGGTGATTTTGGACAAGCCAATGAAAAAAATATTATAGAGTATAATTATCCACCAAGAACCCAGCCAGGGTTATGGTGTCAATGGGTTCCAAATGAAGAGGGAACTGAAATTCTTTGGAATGAATGTGAAAAGTTTTACCATTATACTGAATGGTTAAATTACATTATTCATAAATTCCTTAAACCAAATGGGTACACTCTAAATGGTGAGGTAAGGTTTCAAGGCGAGGATAGTATGGATAGTGGTACAATAGTGGTAAAGAATAATATAGTATATATGGATGGTTCTTATATTGTTGAACCTAATGATTATATGGAAATAGATACTGTATTTTCTCTTATGTCACAAAGGAATGAAGGTGAGTTTCCACCTTGCTAAATTGAACTGAAAGTGGAAGGCAATAAAAAAACTTTCCACTTTCTTTAATCTTTTTTCATAAAAATTAGGAATTGTGAATATAATGTTGTAAATTGAAATTTCTAAATCAATCCTTATTATGAAACGTATATATAGTATAACATATAGTGTCTCTGACAGAGGCACAACCTTTACTCCAAAAAAGATTGAAACCAATGACCGAAATCATAATAATGCGGTTAAGAGTTTCTTAAAAAAGAATAAGTCCGCTATGGACTTATCCAGCAACTATACCTTTGAAGTGGTGAATGTGGATTGGATTGGTTATGGTAGTGTGTAACAAATATAAAACAATATAACTATTTTTAATCTTTTTTAATAAAAATTAGGAATTGTCAATACAATAGTTTAACTTAGTAGTACAACGATTAATTAACCAAACCAAACCAAAATTATGAAAAAGCTATTAAAATTGTTAACACTCCAATCAGACCAAAAAGAATTGGAGAAAAAAATGTCGAACAAGATATTTTTAAATGAAAGCATTGATAAGGTTAAGTTAGACTTAACGTGCAATGCAATTCTCCAACATCTTATAAAAACTGAAAAATGATGGATTTATTTGAAACAGTAGAACTTCTACCAATGGAAGTTCAAGAAGTAATAAATAACTTCTCTGAAAAGGATACCACATATGAGAATTGTGCTAAGTTGGTAGAAGAGTTGGAGGCAGTTGGATATACTTGCGACTACGGATTAGATGCAAGTCCATATGATTTAAAACAATTAACCAAATAAAACAATATAAGATTATGAATGATACATATAAATTGACCGAAGGAAAAACTCTAACTATTGAAACTGATGACCTTTGTGGTTCACCAAGAGGAGGGTTTTATGGGGATAATAACCTATGTAATATGATATTCATTGGTGAGTATTCACATTTAGGTGACAAGCATAATTTCCATGAAACATATGATAGTTTTGAGGCACACCAAGAACACATTGAAAAGCAATTAGACGTTGCATTTATTACACCCGTATATGCTCTTGTTCATGGTGGTATGACAATATCTACTACACCATTTTCTTGTCCATGGGATAGTGGAAAATTAGGTTGGGTTGTTATTACCAAACAAGCACTTAGAGAAAATTATGGTGTAAAAAGAGTAACAAAGAAACTGATTGAAGAAGCAATGATTCACGTTGAATGTGAAGTTAAAACGCTTGACAGTTATATTAGAGGGGAAGTTTATTGGTTTAAGATTGAGGATGAAAATGGTGATGAAGTTGATAGTAGTGGTGGGTTTTATGGGGATATTGAACAAAATGGAATGCTTGAACATTTGTCCAAAGAGGATACGAAACTTTTACGTGAACAAATATAAAACAATATATAATTTTGGTTAATTAAATGTGAGATAAGTGGAAGGTAATAAAATACTTTCCACTTTTTTTTAATCTTTTTTCATAAAAATTAGGAATTGTGAATATAATGTTGTAGATTGAAGTATATTAATTAACCAACCAAAATTATCATGAAAACAAAAATTGAATACATTAAGAAACACTACATTTATTTTTCTCAATACGACTTGACCACAGATTTACTTTGTGATTCTATTTTCGAGGTTGATGACGTTGAGGAAATAAAAAAAGTGATGATAGAACTCTTCATCGAATTGGTTGAAGAAGATGTTCTGAGCGCAATAAATAATTTTCAAGAATAATATAAAATAATATAAGTTATGGAAAAATTTATAGAAGGGGTCGAAAAATACTTCAATAATAAGTATGGTGTATCAATAGATGATATAACCGACAATAACCAAATAGAGGATGCGTGGGTAAATGTTGAAGATGACATTATTGATGCGGTTGAAGAGTTCTGTAATTATTTAGCAGAAAAATATAACCTTACCCCAATCAACAACCAATTATATTAACCAATTATATAAAACAATATAAGTTATGGCTATTCTAAAAAAAGAAGACCAAGAAGACAATGGTATTGAGATTGATTTAACGGGGCCACAAGGCAACGCATATTATATTTTGGGTACTGCATCTAACTTAGCTAAACAACTTGGCTTAGATGGTGCTAAAATACGCTCTGAGATGAAGAGTGGAGATTATGAAAACCTTTTACAGGTTTTTGATAAGTACTTCGGGGAATATGTAACCCTATATAGATAATTTTTTAAAAGTTTTTCTATAAAAACTTGCTATTCTGAATTGAATAGTTTAGTTTAGTAGAAATGATTAATTAACCAATAAATTTTTAAGTCATGAATGTAGTTAAATTAAATATGAAAGATTCAGATAGCTTCAACATTGAAGTGTTTGATAATGATGGAAACCTAATTGCAACGGGTTCTTATAATGTCCGTACCAATTGGGCACACATAACCACAACCACAACCGATGACGATAGTCTGTTAGAAGACCAAATTGTCGAAGCTATCGAAAATAGGGTAGCGGAAATTCATTAAAACTAATTGGTGTAGGATTAGGAATTGTAAGTTATATTCCTTATCTTACACTATATTAATTAACCAATTATATAAAACAATATGAATAATCTAAAAAGATACATAGCAATTCCAAATGAGATTGCTGACTCGGTTTTTAATTTTATTGAAGCATCAACTTTCGCTTCAGTCAAAGACCAAATTCACTTCAACACCCACATCACATTGGGTATAATAGGTACTGAAGAAGGTCTTCAGAAGCTTAAGGACACCTACTTCGATACGAAGGGTTTGGATATTTTTAACATGGTTATTCACGTAAAATAATATAAATCATGAAACAACTAATAGATGACAACAACACACCATTGCAAATATTTTTCAAAGATGATACAAGCTTTGAGGATATTTTTGATTGGGTAAACTTTATGGCGATGTTTAACCACATCAATATTTTTAACTTGAATGAGCAATTCTCATGTAGTGTAGAACCTAATGAAACGGAGAACACATTCGTTATAAGTGGTGATGAAGATTACAGAGAATTAAGTTTAGAAACAATTAAACCAACTCCACTAATATAAAACAATATAAGTTATGACTGATAAAGAAAAAGAGATTAAAGAGTTACAAGATAGAATACAAAACCATATTCGTGAACATAAGGCAATCGTAAATAAAGAAGATTGGGGTGCTGGGAAGTTTAAGAGGGATATGATAAAGGACTTAAAGAACCAAGTCCTATTCTTATTAAGATTTTAAAAAATAATTTCATAAAAACTTGCTATTGTTAATTGAATAGATTAACTTAGTAGGACAATGATTAGTTAACCAAAAAAAATATTATGAGATTCAAAAACATATTAAAAATAAACGACCGTAATTACTTAAAGTTTGATGTTATTTATGATTATGGTAAAATAACCAAAATCAACAGAATGACATTATTGGATAATGAAGGTTGGGCGAAATTTAAAACATTATCACAAAAAGACTTTAAAGAAATGTTTGATAAGTCTGCAAAGGATGTAATATTGGATTTCTTAGAGAACCAAGATAGAGGTACGATTGATAGTTATTAAATATACACAAAAGTGTACATGGGGTGGTTCAGCATCCCTAGGTTGAGGGATTTATCCACTCAACAACCAATTATATATTAATAAGAAGGACTGAACGTCATCTATATCTGTTATCCTTATATAGTGTAGTATATAAGAAGGACTGAACGTAAAGAAATATATGCCTTTTTTTATTTACAAAACCTTTCAATACCACCAAATTATTATTGGTGGTTTTTTTATTTTAAAATAATCTTATATAAAATAGGATATATCAAAACTTTGTTGTAACTTGCAATCAAAGGGTTGGGTATTCTATGAACATCCAAAAGAGTAGACTCCACCGAACCTACTATTCACCTACACTCATATATAAATTATTAATATATAAGATTCATTCATATGAATATATTATCATAATCATATAGTACCATATGGATATATTATCATATGATTATTTAATCCTATAACATCTGTTAGTCTTACAGGGTTATATCTGTTATCCTTATATAGTATAGTATATATAACCTCATATATGAATAATTCTAATGAATTTTTTTAACCAAAAATGACAAAATATAAAATAATATAAAAATTATTTTTTTCATAACTCATTGATAATCAGTGGTGGTAAAAAAAAGATTAAAAATAAATGAAAAAAATATCCTTTTATATTTGCTTTTCTGAATAATAAAATCGATATTTGTTGTATGCCGTTGATTATACGGTTAACATTTTTTCTCTCATTTTTTTTTAACTTAAATTATATATATTATGAATGATTCAAATTTTGATTCCAAAGTAAATGAAATTCTTGTTAATAACGGTCTTGATTTTACCGTTGAAAAGTTGCCTTTGGTAGCACCTAAAGTTTCTATGCACGTTAATTCTGAGGGTGACTTGATTGAGTCTACGCAGTACATTAATTCACCTTATTTTGCATTGCTTAATAGCAAGTCGGGTGAAATTATTAACTCCGTAAAAAAGGGTTATACTGTTAGCCAAAATAAAGAGGTTGTAGACCTTGTGCTTCGTGGTATGCAACCCTTTGGTGACCAACTTTCTGTAAGCAGAGGTGGTTCTTTGAATGGTGGTCGTAGAATTTTCCTACAGTTGGCTATCGAAGGTGATGCCAAAGTAGGTAGTGATACCATTAAGAGGTTCGTTACCATTATTGATTCCAATGATGGGTCTACGGGTCTTAGTGTGGGTGTTGGTGACTTGACTATGAGTTGCACAAACCAATTTTTTCAGTTCTACAAAAGCGGAATTAGTCGCATGAGACATACCGCTGCCTTGAGCCAAAGAATTTTGGAAATACCGCATTTGATTGAAAATGCCTTGTCGCATTCAATGAATACGATTGAAACGTACAATAAATTCGTAGGTGTTAAGGTGGATAATGGTGTTAAACACCAACTTGTTAAGCACCTAATAGGATTGTGCGAAATTGACCCTATTGCCTTAATTTCTGAAGCCTCTACAAGGGTTAAGAATAGCATGGACGAACTGTATTCAATGATTGCTATTGAAACTGCCCAAAAAGGCAAAAATTTGTGGGGTTTGCATAGTGGTGTTACACGTTGGACAACACACTCTAAGAGCGCACCTCGCAGAGAAAATGGTCGTATTGAGTCGGCTATGCTTTCAACCAATTACAAGACCAATCAGAAGTCTTTTGACTTCGCTTTGGATTTGCTTTAGGATTGATTACTGAAATGATTGAAAGTCACCTATTAATTTAGGTGGCTTTTTTTATGTCTATGTACATATGAATTACAATTATAATAAAAAAACCTATATGTCCATATTTCTGGGGTTTAAGCTACTCTTTATATGTTTTGGTGTGTTGATATGGTTCTATGATTAAAGTTGTTTAAATAGGCTAAATATTGATGATTAACTGAGGTTGCTTATGTTTGGTTAAACCCTAAAATGATTGAACAGTCAGAAGCGTATTCTGAACATCACATTATAAATAAAAATATTTGAAAATAATTTCATAAACACTTGACATTACCAATATAATTTTGTAGATTGCATTATATTAATTAACCAAACCATTTAGATATGAAAATGTCACATTTTTTTTTGTGGATTGTGGCAATCCTTTTTTGTCCAATCCTAATTTTTACTTTCCTTTTGCACCTGTATTTTGTCGGGTGCTATAAGTAAAATTACATATAATTAAAAAAGCTATCTGTTAATTCGGGTAGCTTTTTTATGTCTACTTATATATGAATTTTTAATATAATTAATTTAACATATGTACACGAATGTGTATATGTGATTTAACTTATATGTCTTTTTTCTATATGTCAGAAATTATAATTATTAATTATTTCTATATGTAATTTTTTAGCATATGTTATTTCAATTATACTTTTTATTTCTATATGTAATTTTTTATAATTTATCTTTATTTCTATATGTAAAAATAACACATATGTTATTTCACTTATGTGTTTTATTTCTATATGTAATTTTTTAACATATGTTATTTAACTTATGTGTTTTATTTCTATATGTAATTTTTTAATATATGTTAAACCAATTATATGTTTTATTTCTATATGTAATTTTTTAGCATATGTTATTTAACTTATGTGATTTATTTCTATATGTAGATTTTTAGTATATGTGATTTAACTTATATGTTTTATTTCTATATGTAGATTTTTAACATATGTGATTTAACTTATATGTTTTATTTCTATATGTCAGAAATTATAATTTATCTTTTTTTCTATATGTAAAAATAACATATGTATTTTATTTCTATATGTAAAAATAACATATGTATTTTATTTCTATATGTAATTTTTCATAATTTATCTTTTTTTCTATATGTAAAAAAAACATATATAAATTTTTTTATATATGTTTGGTAGTTCGGTATAGGGTTCGGTGGAGTCTACTCTTTTGGACATTTGTGATATCCAACCCGTCTAACCTATGCGACTATTGTAAAGATAAACTATTACATCCGTAATTCCTAATTTTATCTTATATCATTTTATATTTTTTTTCATTATTATCATAACTTGCTGATTTATAGTGGTATTAGGAACTATTTTAAAAATATATTGTTTTATATTAGGAATTTCGGGTTATTTGATTTATCTTTGTTTTAACATCAACGGGGCGTAACAACCCCCGAATTTTCAACAACTTTTTTAAACATAAATTTAGTATTATGACAAGTAAAGAATGGTTATTAGATGAGCTTAAGAATATAGCTCCAAGTGTTAAGTACAATGTTACATTAGAAGAAACATTGGACGAGATGCCCCAATTTTTGATGCCCTACTTAGTGGAAATGAAAAATACGATGTTGGTTAAGTACCCACATCGTGCGGATATTATTTCTGCTTCTTATGAGCATATCATTGCCGATATGACCAACGAAAGCACTTGGATAAACGACTAACAAAACGGGGGTGTAGCAACCCCCGAATTTTTTACACTTAAAAACTTTAAACCATGAAAAAAAAGGACAAAAAGACACTACTTATTGATGCACTTGGCAAGGGTGCAAGAGAAGAGTATTTGACTGACAACCCACATGGGTTTAAGGCAGTTAAAAAGGTTCATAAGTCAAAAAAGACTTATAACCGAAAAAAGAAATATTGAACTTGGCGGTTTTTTTGCCAAGTTAAATTAGGATATATGGATTTTTTTATATATCTTTACTTACAGCATATGCAACCTACTTATAGGGGCGTGGAGTCCAATAGGACAGCGGTAAAATAATAAGTCCGTACTCGGTTCGATTCCGACATATGCTACTAACTTTTTTTAACCTTCTTAAACTAAAATTATGAGAACTATTATGTCAGTTTTGTTACCATGTTTATTTATTTTGTTTAATGTTTCTGCGTTGGTTGTGGCACAGGAAATTGACCGCATTTTGGTCGAACACAAACAAAATAACCCACACGTGGTTAGAAGTTTTTCAAGTGTTAGAACCACCATTTGTGGTGCTGATGGTTCAGTCAGAAAAAACCAATTTGACACTAACCTAAGTATAGTGGCTTATGGTAATAAATTGACTATAACTGAGGATGGTCGGAGTAGTCAATTTAAGGTTGACAAAATGTATGAAAATGATGGTATTCTTTATATCCGTTTTAAGAATACCGAAATTGAAATTATTAAAGAGAAAATGTTCATGAGGTGGCACTATAAAACAGATTTTGGTAAGGTAAAAATATACAATGTATATGAATAGTACCACACCAACAAAAATACTTGTGGTTAAGTGAATTTTAAGGTGGCATTCAAATCGGGTGTCACTTTTTTTATGTCCTATTTTAAGCTATCTTAGGTCTTATGGTATCAATATACTGTTTTATATTTAAAGTAGCTTAAATGGTTAAAATAAGGCTAATAACGGTCTTATTGGTTCTATTCACATTGTTTAGGGTGGTTATAACATATTACGATAAAAAAAATATGATGGTTTTGAAAAGAAATATCGTTTTATATTTGCATTTGTCAATATGATTTTGTAAATTGAATTTTATTACTTAACCACCTAAAAATTATACAGATGAAACTTACAAGGAAATACCGCACCTTTGATGGGAAAATTATTGAAATTCTTGCTGACCACGTTAAAACGGGTGGTGGCAATTTTAATGGGGTGTGTGTGAGTGCTTGCTTATCCTATCTTGGAATTAAGCCAAATGACTACAAATTCACGTGGTCAAAAAGAACAGGCAATAGTGCCGTTCATAGCATTATGCGTAGATTCGGGTGGTGTGTTAGGTCAAGAAAAACGGCATTTAAAAAGGCTACAACAGTCTCTGCCTTAAAGAAGGCTATAAAGGGTTATACTGACCTATCTCAGAACGTGTGCTACTATGTTCACGTTAATGGTCATGCCTTGCTAATAAGTGCAAATGGTGATGTCTTGGTGGATACTGACCCAAGGCAAAGAGACCGTAGAAAGGTCTTATGTGTTAAGGCAATTTTCAAAGAATAAAAATTAATTTAAAGAAATATCGTTTTATATTTGCTATTGTCATTTATTAAAACGATATTTGTTTTATCATTATTACTTAACCATTAAAAAATTTATAATCATGAGAATTTTAATAATTATTGTTACAGTATTGATACCGACATTTATCGCATTGACTGCCAATGCGGATTTAGAATTTTTGTTAGCAGTAGGAATTTTCTTACAGTTGGTGTGGTCAAGCGTGTTGCTGATTGCATTGTCAAGTGTTTTTGTTGAACCACCAAAGAAGGAACCATTACCAACAACTCTTAAATGCTCAAACAACTATGAGCAGTTCCGTAAATCGTTGGTGGAAAAAGAAGACGAAATGTAACTACTGAACAAAATGAAATTTAAGGCTACCTTCGGGTGGTCTTTTTTTATGCCCTATTTTAAGCTATCTTATATTAGATGACATGATATACTGTTTTATATTTAACTTGTCTTAAATGGGTTAAATATGGACAATCATAAGGTATATGGTTGGTATTTAGATAGGTTAGGGTGATAATGATATATTAGGATAAAAAAAATATGAATCTTTTTTAAAATTAAATATCAATTTACTTGCATTTGTAATTTATTAAAACGATATTTGAATTATTGGGTTGCTTACCTACCCTACTTAACCGACATAAGATTGGTTGCCTTATGTCATTCCAATTAAAGATGGATTTTTTAACCAAACCAATTTATTATGAAAAATGTGATTTTAGTGGTAATGAGCCACAACCTAAACCAAAACCAAATTAACGGATTGAA
>Ga0233411_10000310_pt1 | contig 15460 bp, 23 predicted proteins | sample Na_anoxic_2_MG_FD_179799 | JGI IMG/M metagenome (GOLD analysis project Ga0233411, IMG submission 179799) | Seawater microbial communities from Saanich Inlet, British Columbia, Canada - Na_anoxic_2_MG | ecosystem: Environmental > Aquatic > Marine > Inlet | place: Canada: British Columbia...
AACGTCGCCACGGCTACCCCCCGATCTCCTCGTAATACAACGCCGCGGCGTCGTTCTCCCACGTGTCGAGCGTGGGATCGAACGGTTCCCCGGTTTGGGTGTTGACGAACAGTGCCCCCGGCGGGAGGGCGTCGAGGTGGTGATAGGGGAAAAACAGATCCAACCCCGAGGCGATCGCCAGTCCGGCGATCAAGGGGTTGTCATCGGCGTCGAACACGTCGAGGTACCACGACAAATCGATCTTGTTGGTGTAGGTGTCGAGGCGGACCCGGATCCCGTCGAGGATCACGACTTGCGAGGCGTGGGTGGACCCGTTGAATTGCGGCGTGATCTTGCGGATCGTCATGCGAACCCCGGCGTCGGTGGTAGCCCGGGGGCCGCGCCCGGGACAAGGGTTTGAGTTTGCACGGTCGGCGCGGCCTGCGATCCGGCTTGAGTTGTCGAGTTGTTACCCGTGGCCGAGGCGGCGACGTCGGCGATCACCTCGTTCGCCGTGAGTGGCGAAACGATCCGGGCCTCAACCAGTGCAACGGTGATCAACGTGTTTTCCCCTTGGTCCGGGTTCCAACTTCTAGAGATCGATTCAATGAACGCCCGCGCCATGGACACGCGAGGGGAGACCACCATGATCGGTTGGCGGGCGTCGGCTAACTCCTCAAGGTTGGCGACGCGGATCAAGTCGGCGCGAAGTCCTGCGAACCCGACCGATCCCGCCAACGCTAGATCGATCGAAGATACCAGCGTACCCGACACGGTGATCCGCTCGGGGTTTTTGTGGACGTTGGACGTCGCCGAGGTGAAGTCTTGTAGCGCGTTCATGGTCACGTTGTAGGATCGTTCCACGTCCTCCGAGTCCACCATGTCGAGGGTCACACGGTCCGAGGTGAGGGCGGGGATCAAGTCCCCGAGGGGTTCGATCGGTTGTGTGCCCGTCGAGTCGAGACGATAGAACGCCATGGTTCGGGCTCCGAGGATCCCGCCGAGTGGTGATTTGATAAACGGTTGAACCATGGGATCACCTCACGAGGTTGGGTTGGAGTTGTTGACCCGCCGCCGCGAGTCGGGTTTGGAATTCTTTTTTGATCGCCAAGGCGGCCTCGCGCGCGACCTCGCCGGGCTCAGCGTTGGATCGGATGATCTGATCGATGTCGAATGAATAATTGTTATTGGTTATGTCCACCGCCACGGTGGGCTCGATCGCCTTGGTCGAGGGCGTGGACGCGGCCATGGATTGAAGCTGCGCCGGGTCGGCGGCTAACACCTCCTCCAACGTCGTGGCGGATTTGGGTTTGGTCTTGGCCTTGGACTTGCGACGGCCGCCACCTCGGCGGCGCTTGGGGGTTGTGACGGTTGGCGGCGCTTGGGGGCCTTGTGTTAGTTCGGGGTCGTCGGCTTGCGCGGCCAACTCGCGACGCAAAGAGATCGCCGTGGCGTCCTCCTCTTCCATGGCCGAGATCTTGGATCGGGCGTTTCGGATCTTCTGTTTTGCCTTGGAGATCTCGACCTGTTCATTCGGGCTAATATATGCGCCGCTTTCGATCTCCTCGATCTTGGATTGGGCTTTTCGGATGATCGCCTCTTGGGCGCCGGCCTCCTTGGCCCTTGCCTCGGTCGCGAATCGTTCGGTCAAGAGCCCCGGCCCCCCGCGCTTGGTTGTAGTCCTCAGCGCGGTTTTCAATGCGAGGGCCTCACCAAGTTTATTTCCTAGATCGATCGCCACGGGGATCAACGCAACCAGCGCCCCCATGATCAAACCGATCGGGCCGAGGGCCCCGGCCGCCGCGATCCCCATCGTCGTGAACCCCGACGCCATGGCGGAGAATGCCTGAACCATCTTCGCCCCCGCGAACAAGGCGATCAACTTGTCCACGTTTTCGACCAAGAACTTAAACGCCGACGCGATCGATTCCAACGTCCCGAGGAAATCGCCTTGGAGGAGTCGCCGGACGCCGCGGATCGCGGTGGTGAGGGTGTCGGCGAGGATCTTCGCCAGTCCCTTGGAGTCGCCCCCGGCCGCGTCTCGGATGTCGGCGATCAAAAGTTTGAATTCCTCAAGCGGCCCCATCTCGGCGACCGTCAAAAAGAACGTCGCGATCGCGTCCTTGGCGTTGGAGATGATCCCGTTGAGGGTTCCCATTTGCTCGGCCATCGCACCGGCAAAATTGTTTTTGCTTAGATCGATCAGGTACTTCTCGATCTCCGCCGAGTTTTTCCCCACCGTCGTGGTCACGCCTCGAAAGGTAAACGAGACGTTATCCCCCTCGGACTTGGCCTTGATCCCAAACTCCTTGAGGCGCTCGAACTCCCCCGTGGTCGCGTCGGCCACGGCCTCGATCAGTTGATCAAGTTCTTTTCCCATCGCCGAGGCCGTGTCTCCGTAGGCGGTCAACGCCTCCTCGGATGGGGCTAGCCCGAGATTCGTCAACTTGATGAAGGCCCCGGTGATCTCCTCGACTTGGAACGGGGTATTTTTGGCGAACTCGCGAACGAACCCCAACGCCTCATCGGCCCCCTCGGCGGATCCCGTCGCGGTCTTGAGTTGGGCGCGTAACTTCTCGAACGTCGCGCCCGTCGTGAGGGTGGCGGTTCCTAGCGCGGCGATCCCCACGCCCACGCCCTTGATCACCTTGGCGAGTCCTCCCGCTAACTTGCCCGCCCTCTCGGATGTTTTCCCGAGCTTGTCGATCTCCTTGGTAGTTTTCCCCACGCCCTTGGCCGCACCACCGGCCGCGCCCTCGGTGTTTTTGAGTTTTTTCGTGAGGCCGTCCGCGGCTTTTTCGGCGGCCTTGGCGTCCACCCCGATCTCCACTAGCAGTTCCGCGACGGTGATCGCCATGGCTTACCCGTTCCCTCTCGTCTCGTTCGTGTTCATTATCGCCGCACTTTTCCACGACTCGGCGGCGTCGGACATCTCGATCAAATCATACAGACCATCCAGATCGATCGAGGTGTGCAACGCTTGAAACGTGACCGCGTCGATCCCGTCTCCGTTGGCGCAAGCTACGAACAGATCCCAAGGAACGTTCGGCGGCTGGATCCCCTTGTGACGCCCGCCCCCCGTCGCGGCCCGAGGCCACGAGGGGATCGCCTTACGGGTCAGGGGTTCGTGAAATTTACGCGGCCAACCCACAAACAAACCTCCAAGAGGTGGCGATAGCGCCCGGCGAAGTGTTGATCGAAATGGGTGTGGACCGACGCCGGGATCTCGGCGTCGCCCACTCGGACGAGGTCGGCCGATGTTGATTTGAGCATGTCCCGGAGGACCAAGAGACCGTCGTCCTCGGCGGCGGCCCGTGAGATCTCGGAGATCATCGCCCCCAAGACCTTGGGGTTTTCAAGTAGCTTGTCTCGGTCCTCCTCGGACGTGGCAAAAAATAGCCCGGTGAGAGAATCACCTAACAGAGCCACGAGGCGGGGTAGGATCTTGAGCCCGTCCGAGGCGGGCATGGTTTGGGTTGTGTAGGCGATCCCGTCGATCGCTTGGGTGTGTTCTCGAATAACTCCCATTGTTTTGTTTTCCTTTTCCGGTGGGTCATGTTCCCACCCGGTTGGCGTTTTGATCGAGCGGCAATTGGATCACCGTCTCGAAGTTGAAGATCCAAGTTAGGATCGTGGAGGCCGTCCCACGTTGGGGATCGGGTATGGTCGAGATATAGGATCCCGAAAAGGTTATGATCTCCCGGGCCGAGTTGTCGATCAAGATCAACGGGGCGACGGCGGATCGAACAAACCGATCCGCGGTTGCCAGTGCGACGAGTGCTTGATTCACCCCCGACTCTTGATCGATCAAGACCGCCACCTCGCCGGACGTGTCGGGGTTGAACATGCGAACAACCCCGCCCACCCCGTCGGGTTTTTGGGTCCACGTTGGCGCGTTGCGAGTCACCGAAACGAACGCCCCTTGCGCTAGGCCCTCGGACAAGTCGAGGCCTAGCCAAGTAAGCGAAACAAGATCGGGGGAGTACGCGCGCAACGGTTAGGATCCTACGATGTTGGTCAATTGGGCGGTGTCTTTTTGGACGTTCTCGAACGCGAACACCCACGAGAACGTCGCCGACTCGGTCCCCCGTGACTCGTCCGGTTCGGTGGTGATAAACGAATTCTGAAACGTCATTTTATAGCCGCTTGACGAATCGGTGAGGACCATCGCCCCGACGACGGATCGGGTCGCCGGGTTTTGGTCCGCCGCCGCGAGGTCGAGGAGGGATTGGTGGAGTTGCGACTCTTGATCCACCACCACCGAAACGGTCCCGGTTCGGTCGGGGTTGTAGACCCGAACGGCCTTACCTTGGCCCGTCGGCTTGACGGTGAAGGACGGCGCGTTTCGGGCCTCGGTGATCGTGGTTCCTTGGGCTAGTCCGGGTTTGAAGTTCAACCCTTGCCAGGTCAACTCGACTTGATCGATGCTGTATTGTCTCATTGGTTATCTCCTAGAATGCGAGGTTGATCGTGAGTTCAAGTTTTTGGATCGCCCCGGCGAGTGTCGCTTGGGCGGTGAGGGATAGGACGCGGTTGGTTTTGTCCGCGGTGGACACCTCGGACACGTCGGGCGCGGTGACCGTCGGCGGGGCGTCGCCCGAGAAGTGACCGAACGAAACGCCCTGATCGAGGACGCCTTGAACGGCTCCGACGATGATCGAGATCCCCGCGTTGGTATACGGGATCTTGGTGCCGGCGTTGACGAACGTTTCCAAGACGGCCTCCTCGGTTCGTAGCTTGACCCAATCCACCGACGTGGTCACGTCAATGAATCGGCCGCTCGCCATGGTCCCCTTGGACGTAAACGAAAGGCCCTTATTTCGGCCGTACAAGTTGGCGTCGGCGCCATAGATCGAGTTTGCAAAAGTCGCCGTGACATCGTCGAACGGGACACCCTCAAGCGAACGATACGCCCAGATCCCCACGCCCCCGGGCGTGTCGAGGTTGAGCCCTCCGCCCGACGAGGTCCACGCCCCATCTAAGTATTCGGCGTCGTCGTCGTGGTAGATCAAGGCGGATCGGTTGTATCCGAAAGTCTGCAACGCAAGCGCGGCGACCAAGGCGGCGTCGTCGGATTGGAAGATCGCGATCTTGTCTCGTGACTCGGTCCACGCGGCCACGTCGGCGATGTCGGCGTCGGCGCGGGATTCGATGTTAGTGATATACCAAGTGTCCGCCCCGGCGGCCTCGATCGCGTCCATGGTTGTGGTGTAGTTTCCAGCGTCGCCCGCGGTTTGTTGACCGATCAAAAGCGAGTCCACGCCGTCGTCTTGGGCGAACACCGCCGAGGCCCACGCGTAGATCGCCGGCTCGGCCACCGACGAAAACCCATCAGCGACCACCTCGGCGAGTGAGAAATACGGGCCGTTTTGGCGATCGGGGCTTATGATGCTAGTGAAAGTGAAGACCCCGATCGGGATCCCAAATGCGAATTTGTCGGCGGTTACCCCTCCAACGTTCACGGTGACGTCTACGAATTCAATAATTGCGGCTGGCATGATTCCCCCTATGGTGCGGTTTGAGTTGCGGTGATTTGGGCGGCGGTTGATCCGTCCGGGTTGAGTACGGCGATCGCCGCGTTGACAGTCTCGATCGTGTCCACGGGATCGACCCACGCGGCGACCATTGACACGGTGAAATCAAACGACACCCGGGACTCCCAGTGTCCCGAGGTGATCGCCGAAAGGTCGGTGGGTGCGCCCTTGGACCATAGGCCGACGCCCCACCCTCGGAGGGTTTCCACGAATGACTCGGTCTGCATGGTCGCCAAGGCCGAGGAGGCGATCGACCACGCCCCGTTGCGGACCTCGCGGCCTTTGGAATAGGTCTGCAAATTGATCAGCGCGGTTTGTGTGCCTTGGGTCACGAGGTAGGCTTGAGGGTCGAGGGCGACCGCGCCGGCGGCGAGGGGACCGACGATCTCCACGGTGCGCACCCCACCGCCCGACGTGGGCGTGATTTCCACCCCGTCGAGGGCCGAGGGGGCGGCCGTCCCCGTCGCCCCCGTGTCGCCTGCTATGGCCCCCACGAGGGCGTCGCGGATGTCGCCGATCGTGTCGGTTGGTCCGGCCTCGTGGGTGTAGTCGATCCCGTTGAGGCGGATCAGGTACAAGGCCCCGGGGGTGGCGGCGGTGACCGTGACGATCGCCGAGAGGGCGGGCAAGATCGGCGCGCCTCGCTTGCCTGAACGGTTCCACGGTTGCGGGCCGCCGATCATGGTCAAGATCGCGAGGTTGCCGGGTAGCGTTTCGTAGCTCGCCTCGTTATAGCCCCACGCCACGCCGACCGGGGCGAGGGCCGACGAGAACACCTCGAACAGTCCGCGTTGGACTCGGTCCAACCTGATCGGCGTGGGGATCATTGTTGGACGTCCTCCAACACGCCGATCGAGATATACACCGCGCCTTGCGGGTCGTAGTTTTGAGTTTGGATCACGCGATACCGCCGGCCCTGATAGGTGATCACGTCGGCGGCTTGTCCACCGTCGGACACGAACAAGCGGCGGCGGGTGTAGAATTCGACGCGCTCCGAGTTGCGATCCGCCGATCGGTCGGAGTCTAGATCCCGCCCGGTCGAAACGTGGGCGGCGATCGGGTTGATCTGAAATGTTGCCGGGGTCGGCGTGTCGTATCCCCCCCAAGCGTTGGCCACGGGCGCGCTCGCACGCTCGACCGCGAGGGGGCCGACGTTTAGCGAGTCCACGAGGGACGCAACGGTGGAGAGTAGGACCATGGTCGATTAGTCCTCGGAGCCTTTCGGGCGGGTGGGGAAAACTTGGGCGGCGTCCACCGCCCCTTGGATCCCGGCGTAGGCGATCCATACCACCGCGAAGTCTTGCCAGTCATGCGAGAGGGCGAGGGGGACCGAGGCCGCGACGGCGGCCCAAAACTTGCGCGAGGTGATCGTCTTGTGGATGAAGTTTCGGATCTCGTCGATCATCGTCTTAGCAACTCCCGTTCTTTGGCCTTGAGTGATTCGGGTTTCCGAGGGGCGCGGCCACGGTTGCCCCCGGCGATGTGTTCGAGGATGTCACCTTGCCATGAGGACTGTTCGAACAAGTATCCCTGGACATCCTCGATCCTTTCGACGTCGCGGCGGACTTCGGCGACGTCCTCCACGGCTACCTCCACCCGGTTAACTCTCTCGTCCATGCGGGCGGTTTTTTCGCGGTGTCGTTCGGTCCCCTCGCGGATCAACCCTTGGACCTCGGGCGAGTCCGGCTTCGATTGGACCTCGACCGCGGCGATCGTGATCGAGGCGACAAGAGCCACACCCCCGCCGACTAGCGCTGCGATCTCTCGGACGGATCGGGCCTTTCGCCCCATGCCTTCAAGATCTAAGGCCGCGACGATCGAGGCCGCGAGTCGATCGTTTTCTTGATCTGTCATTATTCCTCATATCCGATCAGCGTGCCGGACATCGTTAGCGTGCCCGTGGCTTCGTCGTAAAACACGCCGGTTGAAAAGGGGAGAGCCTCCGCGAAGGTGTGAGAGACGGTTGTAACCGTCGAGGATCCCGCGCCCGGATCTGGTACGAAGATCGGGAGGACGATCGGCCCCGCGACTGTGAGCCCGTCACGGATCAAAAGTTGTCCGAGGCTGTTCGCGGACTGTTCGACCGTCACGATCATGTCCGTGATGTAAAGCGTTTTTCCCGCCGTCACGGTGTATTCAAGGGTCGGAACGGTGATGGCGTCAGTCACGATCTGGATCGGCGTCCTCCCCGGAAGCTGCGACGGTCTGGCGCCCGAGACTACCTGTAGGTTTTGCGATGTACCGGAGGAGTTAGTGGTCGGAGCGGTCGAGACATTGTTATACGCTCCCCCGGTATCGGTACCGACGAGGATCGATCGGTTGAGTTGGGCGACCATACCGCCAGCGATAAAGGCCGTGAGTCCGAGGATCTGCGGACTAAGGGAGGTGTGTAGGAATTTCGTCTCGTAAAAGAAGTCGACCTGTGCCGCGCCTCCGTTCGTGTATTCGTATTGGACGAACGGCGTGAAAGCTGGTGCGGATAAAAGTTGAAAGCCGTTCGCGGCTGAGTAGGGAATCGTTAGGAGTCGGACTTGATCCGTCCCCGCCGCGTCGGAGTACCATCGGACGGTGATCGTCCCGTCCACGTCGCTGACGATGTGCGTATCGACCTGAGTAAAGCCCTGGAGGTCGAGGACTCCCGATGCATAGACGCCCCCTCCTCCGAGGGTCGCGGTTGTAAGATACGCTTGAAAAGCTGCGGGTTCTGCTGGTTGGTACGCCATGATTTTCCCTTAATAAATCCACCAATTCGAGCCGTCCGAGATCGCGGTGATCATCTCGAATTGCTCCGCGAGAGGGAGCCCGGTCGCGGAGTAGTCTGTGCCGTCGATCGTGATTCCGCCTCCGCTTGTGCGGACCTCGATCCCCGTGATCGTCGAGGTGATCGCTTTGACCGCGACCCGCGATCCCGCCGCCGGGGCGGGGAGGGTGATCACGCAAGCCGCGACATTCACGAGGACAAATTCTCCGTCCACTGCGGACCTAGTCGCGGTCGTTTCAGTGGCGACGGTCCACACCGCGCCCCCGCCCCCGCCACCCGTGGCGGTCCACGTCGAGGACGACGCGCCCGCGGTGGTGGCCTGATATAGCCCCGGGGCGCCCGTCTCGATCACGCCGAAATCGAGCGCGGCCACGCCGTCGGCGGTCCCGATGGCTTGGAGTTCGGCGAGGGATCCACCTTGCCAGAGTTTTGAGGGGCGTTGAATCATGGTGATGGAATCTCTCGGACCTCGACCGCGCGCGCGGTCCACTTAATGTTCGTCGCTAGCTCGCCGGTCGCGGTCAAGGTCACGTCGTCGCCGACCACCACGAGGGCCGGGGCGGCGGTTGTGAGGCCGACACGCGAGACGGACGACACCGGGTTGAGGACGAGAACCGCGCCACCCGTGCGGTAGTATAGGCCGCCCAAGGTGGCGTCTAGGACTTCACCGCCGCCCACCGCGTCGGTCTTGCCTTGGGCCTCGACTTGGATCCGATAGGCGTCGCCGTCGGTGGTGAGAGTCGCCAAGGTGGCGAGGGACACGGGGACCGCGTCGGCCGTCGTCGTCTCGTATGACTTCGCGCCCTGGTTGATCCCGTATAGGGTGAGGATCGCGTCGTCCACCATGTTGGCCCATAGCTGCCCGGCGGCGGTGGTGATCGCCGTGGCGGGGGCGGCCTGCCCCGGTTCGTCCACCTTGAGGTCTTGGGCCACGTTGGACCATGTCCCGTCCGACACGGCCGAGGCCAACCAAGTGGGGAGGGGGATCGAGAAGTCGATCACGCTTGTTGGGTTTGCCATGGTTTAGAACGCTTTTCCTTTCGCGGTGATTTGACCGCCGATCCTCACGGCCCAAGAGATCGAATCCCGCAGTTTGAGGGTTTCGATTAAGGGGAAATCAAACCCCTTCTTTTTGACCGTCGCCGGGGCGTTGGGTTTTGCCCAAGACCCCGAGGTGCGGATCTTGTCGCGGACCATTCCAACGATCACCGCGCCGACGTTGCCCAACTCGGTGATCGGGTCGCCTCGACCGCCGACGGTGAACACGTCCGCCCCGAAAACTTGGGCCATGGACTTGGCGAATTTGTTTTGGATCTTGTCGCGGTTTTCGAACACCGACGATCGAAGGAACGACCGAGCGGGGATCCCCGCGTGCCTCGGGCCGGCGGGTGTGCCGAACTCGTTATACATGGCGACCGAGGCGACGTTGGCCCCCGTGTCCTTGTAGGTGTCGAGCCCGTCTTGCCCTTGTACTCCGACGGTCAAGATCGTGGATTTTATAAACTTGAATCGACCGGCGATCTCCTCAAGGCCCGACACGTCGAGGGTGACCGTCGCACGGGCGGCGGCCATAGATCCGCGCGAGTCGATCCGCTTGGTCTTCACCACCCGCGCCCCACCCAACCCCGGAGGGTGTTAGGGGAAACGAGGAACCGCCGACCGGGAACGGGGGCGACAAATAGCGATTGTTTAAGTTGGAGATATAGCCGGCCCCACCTCGTGGTCGCGAACGACGGATCCAGCCCGGTCGCCGTACCGACGGCGGCGAACGATTCTTCGATCTTGTCGATCTTGCGGCGGTTCACCGGGCCGGCCTCGCCGCCGTTGGCAACCGTCAACATATGGGCGGTGAGGTAGACGTGGGCGCATTGGGCCTTGGTCCCCCAACATTCGAGGTTGATTTGGGAACACGCGCAGGCGAGGGCTTGATCGATGAGGGCCGCGCCGCCTTCGAGGGTGTTCCCGGTGAGGAGTTGAAACACGCCCACGGGCTTGTCGCTGATCGCGTGGAGTCCGTCTACGCCGGTTTGGATCGAGTCGATATATATAATGTTCCCCGACACCGAGGCCGTGGCGAGTTGGCCGGCGGCGTTGATCGAGGCCGCGAGACTCTCGGCCGTGTCGGTCGAGGTCGCCCCGGCGAGGTACTCCGATCCGAGAATGGGCGCCGCAGCCACGGCGGTGAATGTGAGAGAGATCACCGGGGAGTCGGACGCCGATCGGATGGAGAATCGATCGCCAGGGGTCGCCGCGTTGGGGACCACTCGACCCGAGGAGGTCGATCCGTAGGACGAGAACTCGGGCGCGATCGCGAGGAACTCGGCCCGGGTGGCACACGACGCGGGCACGGTTAGACCTCGCCCGCCTCAGCTTGGAGTTGGACGATCCGCGCCTCGATCGCGGTGAGGATCTTGGGCGCGGTGTGTTCGTGATAGAGCGCCGATAGTTCGTCGAGGTCGAGCGAGTTGTTCACCCGCTTGATCACGGTTCGCCAGTGGGGGCGCTTGGTCGCCTTGGTTTCGGTCGGCGTCTCGGGCTCGACCTCGGGGGCGGCGGTTTGTTTTCGCGGGGTGTCGGTCGAGGCGACGATCAATCCTTGGGAGATCATCGCGTAGATCGGTTCTTTGCACACCCACGCCTCGGCCACGTCGTTGGGGATCTGGATCGTTTCGCCGGGGTCCACGATCTCGGTGTACTCCCGAGCAGCTACCACGAGGACGAAAGGGGATCTGTTTTCGATCTTGGCCATGGGGGAATCCTTGAGGGTGGCCGCCACCCGGAGAATTGAAGGACGGGCGGCGGCCGAGGAGGGGGTTTAAATCCCGTCTAGTCGGAGGACCGAGCGAGGACGAGGCACCATGACCCCGCCGAATCGTGTCTCGAACGCAAGTTTGAAACACAAGTTTTGTTGCATGGGGGGTAACGCTTGCATCAGCATTGGGAACACCGCGCGGAGGCGGGTCGACTCGTTTCGGTAGGCGAGCATGGAGGCGCCGCCCGTGGCCGAGACGTCGTTGAGTCCCGGCTCCCAATCCCAACGGGTGATCATGGGGAACGCCCGTTGGAGATATTGCAGCACCGTGATGTCCGACGCGATCGAGTTTTGCAGCGTGGAGAGGCGGGTGTAGCTCGCCACGTCCATGATCACGGTGTCGGGCACCTCGACGCCGCCCGAGGCGTTGATCACGGCGTTGATCGCCGTGGTCACGTCCTCGACGATGTCCGCCGCGGCGGCCGTTTGCCAGGTGCCGTTCACCGCGTTGGCGACGATGATCCCCGAGTGGTTGGTGACACCCTCCAAGGCCGAGGCGGCGTCGCCGGTTCGGATCAGATCGTTGAGGGTTCGATCCATCGCCTCGCGTGCGGATCGGGCCTTCTCGGTCGCGATGTCGAACAGTCCTTGCATACGGGCCGAACGGATCTCCTGGGTGGAGTAGGTGACACCCACCGCCACGGTCTTGATCGATCGGATGTTGTTCCGACCCGTGAGGTCCGCCATGGGGATGTCGGTGGAGTGGTCGGACACGATCGAGGCCCGGCCGCTTGACTCGGACTCCACGTAGCTGTACTCGGTCGCGCCCTCGTTGAGTGAGGTCGAGATCGGGATCAGGCCGCCGTTCATCCACTTGGTTTCGGTGAACTCGAACCGGAACAATTCGGCAAACGTCGCCGTGACAAGTTGTTGGGCGAAAAGCCCGGTTTGGGTGTCGTGGCGGAACATGGGAAGATCCCGCACGCTGTCTGTGATTTGTTTAAGACTCATGATCTGGATCTCCTATGGTCGGTTGATCTTGATTCGCGCAAGACCGGCGGCGGTGGTTGTAGTTCGGAAGGTGCAAGCGGCGAGGGCGATCGCGTCGCCCCCGTCCGCGTCGGAGCGTAGGCCCCCGAGGACTTGGCCCGCGGCGTTGATCGCGATTCTGGCGAAGACTCCGCCCCCGGCGGCCACGGCGTCCTCGACGTTGGCGAACAACTCGCCCCCGCGCATGATCGCCATGGTGGCGCCGCCTTGGTAGCCGTCGTCCACGGTTGGATCGCCCTCGTTCACGTTCATGTCAATGGATCGGATCGTGATCCCCAACACGTCGGCGTCGACGGATCCAGCGCCCAAGAGGGCGGCCTGATCGTCGAGTGCCCCTTGGGCAACGGCGACCCCGAGGCCGACCGTTACGCCGCCCGCGGCTTGAGTGTCGGCCACGGTGAGGGCCGAGGGCGCCGACGGGGCGGACACGGTGTAGACCGATCCGGGGTGGATGAAGGTCAACGTCAAGACGTTGGTAGCCGAACTCGCTACGGCGATGTTGAGGAGGTCGGGATCTAGATCCGCCGCGGCCTCAAGCCCGGCCGCGATCTGATCCGCCGTGTTCCCGGCGGCGGTAAACGACACCTGGAACGTCCCCTCGGGGCCGTCGATCTGGACCGTATAGACGCCGTCGGTGGTGCCGCCCACGGTCACGGTGGAGACTTGGGCGAGTTGCGGGTTTTCGTAAGAGTCCACGGTCCACGGGGACATGCTCGCGATCTGTCCATTGATCGCTACGGGTTGGTCATATTGGAATTGGGGCACGGGTTAGCCTATCGCCTTTGGGGTTCGGAGGTTGTCAAGGTACGCCGCAAAAAGGGCGTCGGGGTCGGCCGCGTCGGACTTGGCCTCGGGGTTAGCAGTTGCAAAAAGGGCGGCCATGGTGTCGGCCTCGGCGGTGGCGCGGGATCGGTGGAGGTCCACCGCGGCGTCGAAGGACGCGCGAAGGTATCCGAGATCGTCGGCGTTGTTGTCGAGGCGAGGCGCGAGGGTCGGGGACACGGCGAGGATCGCCGCGCGCATGATCTCGGCGTCGCTCACCCCGTCGGTCTTGGCCTCGGCTCCGAGGATGTCCCGGGCCGTGGTCACGAGTCGCACGCGCGCGTCAATGCGGTTGGACTCACTCGCGCGCGTCTCGTCAAGCTGCGCTTGGAGGGCGTCAACTTTGGCGCGTAGGGCCGAGTCGGAATCCATGGATTCGTCTTCGTCTTCGTCTTCGTCCTTGGGTGGGAATGTTGGCATAGCATCGGCCCGGAGTTTTTCGATCTCGGCGGCCACTCGGGTGGCCACCTCGATCGACTCGTCGCCGATCTGGATCGCGCGGGTGTCCTCGCGTTCCGGGGTTTCGGGTGTCGGTGTTTCGTTCATCGTGTTGATTCCTTCAATGGTTGATCGGCTTGCGCCGGGGGTGTCGAGGATCCGGCACGACGGCCCGGCCCTACCGCGATCAACCACGGCGACGTGGTTGCCTCGGATTTCGGTCTGCCTTGCGGCGTAGGTTGCCCCGTCGGGCGCAACCCCTTGGTCTTGGATCACGCGGGCGGTGTAGCCGCATGACAATTCTTTTTTCCCACCGCGGATCGCCTTGATCGCGTCGGCGTCGGTGATCTGGATCGTGGCCCGGACGAACTCACCGTCGCGGCGGACGTCGGTTCCCACCGATCCGATCTGGACATCTCGCACGGTGGCCGCGGTCACGAACCCGGCCGGGTGATCGTCGGTGACAACCGAGAGGCGGAAACTGTCGAGGGTGTCGGCGTCGAACACCTCGCCGTCGGTTCTCAACTCGCCCCACGACTCGCCCTCGGCGTCGCTGTAGGTGAACACCCCCGTCCGGGTCAAGCGCGCGTCAACTCGGAGGAACCCCGTCTCGGGGTCCACGGTCGCCAAGGCGCCGTCGGTCCTCTCGGGGTCGGTGTGGATCTCGCCCACGATCCGGTCCACGCGGATCACCGCGTCGGACTTGGCCTCGACCTCGGGGGCGGTCGGCGTGTCAGTCATCCCCACCGCTCCCTCGGGCCCGTGTCGGCGTCGGAGCGATCAACCGTGCGATGTCCCGCGGCGTCGGTCCGCGGCGTCTCGGGCGGCGTGGGGGCCTCCTCGGTGGACGTCTCGGCGTCCTCGCCTCGGGCGGGGCTATCGTCGCGGGGGTCGGGCACGCGGCAACCGTACCCCGAACCGGGGGCGATATGCAACCCGGCCGCCTGATATGCAGTGAATATGCAGGATCCTGCATATATCCTGCATGGACTACCCCCTGCGCGGGCGCCGCGTCCACCGACACCGGCGATCGAGGTCGCCCACCCACCGCCGATCCCACCGTGGCGGGTCGGGGTCGCGGCAGATCCGATCCAGCTTGCCCGCGGCGACCCACGCCGAGACGGCGGGGACGTCGAGGATCCACGGCGGGAGACACGGGACCCCGAGGTGATCGACGTGGTAGGCCGCCACGAGGCCCCACGCGCCCCGAGACGCCCACGCGACGGGGTCGGGGGGTTGGCACCCCGGGCGGAGTCGGCCCGCCCTCACGGCCCGAGGATAGGCGACACGGGAGATCCACTTGTCCCGGGCGTGGAGGCCGACCCGGCGGCACCTCGACTCTCGCCGGCAGATCTCGATCAAGGCCGGCGCGGCCTCGGGGATCCCCCGGACTGCCGCGACCACCCGGGCCGCGGGGGCGGGGTCGAGGAGGACGAGGGCGATCAGGGCGCGCAGCATCCCCCGACCCTACCACGGGCCGCGGGGTCTATTTTCGCGCTGTTCGTTTTCGCTCGGGCGGCGTGGTCAGTTTTTTAATTTACCCGATCAGTAATAGGAGGAGGTGTCCTCTGATCCACCCCGGGGGGTGACAGATCCGCCGATTTCGACGATCTGGATCCGATTTTGACGGATTCGCCCCCGATTCGCCCTCGCGATATCGCGCACGGGTGCGCGGTCCTCGCAAAAAAACGCACCCAATGTATTGACACCCGGCACCCGTGGGGGTACGGTGGCATCCCATGAAAAACAAAATAAAAACCGACACCGAGAGACTATTTGACGAAGAAAGTCTAACCCGCGCGGGCGGCCCCGTCGGTTGGGCGACCTCGAACGCCGTCGAGGCCGAGGGTCAGATCGTCACCTACGGAAGCACTGAGGCCGCCTACCACGCGCACTCCTCCAACGTGGAGGACACCCTCAACGAGTGGGGCTTCGACTTTAGCACCGAGCGCGGGGACAAGGTTTTGGGAGAGTCAATGAACGCGTTTGAAAAGAAGTTCTACGAACTAACGGGCTTTGATTTTTATGGTGTTTTTGGCGACGAAGAAAAACAGTAACCCCTAACCCCCCACCCCCAACCCAAAGGAAAACGAACAAATGACAACCGATCGAATTTACGCCGCC
>Ga0233411_10000311_pt1 | contig 15409 bp, 16 predicted proteins | sample Na_anoxic_2_MG_FD_179799 | JGI IMG/M metagenome (GOLD analysis project Ga0233411, IMG submission 179799) | Seawater microbial communities from Saanich Inlet, British Columbia, Canada - Na_anoxic_2_MG | ecosystem: Environmental > Aquatic > Marine > Inlet | place: Canada: British Columbia...
AACGCGTGGCGTGGTGGGTGCGTATAGCTGGCCTGACGCAGGTATGCATCTATGTGTCGAGCTGCGTGTTTGCCATGTCCAACTGCGATCGTAACCGAGCGCTCGCTGGGTACCATATCGCCGCCGGCAAAGATTCCATCATGACCAGTCATCATGTTTTCGCCGACTATGACTGTATGGTCGGGCTTGAATTCGATGTTGGGTGTTTTTTCAAGAAATGCCGTATCGGTATCCTGACCAACTGCCAAAATAAGGGAATCTGCCTCAAGGGTTTCTACTTCACCAGTGGGAGTCGGTCGGCCGTCATCACCGAGTTCCATTACCTCGACCTTGAATGTTGTCTGATCAATTTCCTTGATGGTGCGTAGCCAGTTGATCTTGATGCCTTCTTCGATGGCTTCATCTGCCTCGAAGTCATGTGCCGGCATACTGTCGCGGTCACGTCGATAGATAATCATCGCTTCTTCAGCGCCCAGACGTTTGGCAGTGCGTGCAGCATCCATCGCCGTGTTACCGCCACCATATATTGCAACGCGACGTCCAATTTTTAGTGGTTCGCCTTTCTGTGCACTGCTCAGAAAGTTAACGGCATCAAAAATCTTACTGGCATCACGTGTTGGAATATCGATCTTTTTGCTGATATGCGCGCCGACGGCGACGAATACCGCGGCAAATTCACCTGCTTGCTTCTCAGCCAGAACATCATCGACGCGATGATTGAGTGAAATCGTAACGCCCATGTCTACAATGCGTTGAATTTCAGCCTGTAATTCTGCACGTGGCATCCTATAAGCCGGGATACCGAAGTGAATCATACCGCCGGCTACCGGGCCGGCTTCACGGATCTCAACCGTATGGCCAAGTCGCGTCAGGTGATACGCCGCCGATAACCCGCTTGGTCCCGCACCAACAACCAGTATTTTTTTACCGGATTTTTCAGCCGGACAGGGATATTTCCAGTCATTATCCAATGCAAGATCGCCAAGAAATCGCTCTACTGCATGAATGCTTACGGCACTGTCGGTGAAGGCACGATTACAGACATCTTCACAGGGGTGATAACAGACGCGTCCGTGAATTGATGGCAGCGGATTGTCCCGCACGAGTTCCTGCCAGGCTTCTTCATACTGTCCGTTTTGCGCTAGTGCGAGCCATGCCTGTATGTTCTCGCCGGCTGGGCATGCATCGTTGCAAGGCGGAAGAAAGTCGACATAGTCTGGACGCTGCGTACGCAATGCGCCCGTGCCTTTATCGTGTTCGGTCAGGTTCGCGCTGGTTGTCAGGTCTTTGGTGGTCATTGCATTGCACTTCCGTGGTAAATAACGGATACACCAACTCATCATGATCATAGGCTTGCACTGCATCGCATTCATCAGGATAACTACGGATACAGGCCGGTGGGCCGTACAGATTAGCGGTGTTATTAGCCGTGGAATACGACAGGGATTATTTATAGTTGGTGCTGACTACCATGGAGTACTATTTGATTGAGAAAAAAGGTAAAAATCAGGCAATAAAAAACCCGGCGCACATCTGTTTGATACGCCGGGTTTTTATTAATCTCTATCTATGCAATAGAGTTGATTAACTACCTATCCTTTGACTTTGCCACCGGCGATCTTTGCGCAAGTGCCTTCAGGTAAATAGACCCACTCTTCTGCATCAGCATCGGCTGTTGCCTGGCCCGCACATGCATGCTGGCTGGTGCCGCAGTCATTCATGCCGGCTTTGGCAACGCCCTGGCATTTTTCAAACCCTGGCTTTGCTGCAGATACCGGCTGAGATATAGCGCCGAGACCAAGTGCAATAACACTGGCTACCGCTGCATTAATTAGTACATTCTTATCTTTCACATTGTGCTCCTTAACGTAATTAAACAAGTGTGATACGAATCCTTCATGCTCAACATGGAGGTTGTGCAAAACCAGCTTCGTATCATTCAGCATTCCGACAAGTAGACCGGGATGTATCAGAGAAGTTCCCGATTTTACTGTCCCGCATTATCTGGCATTGTATTTATGATTCCGCCTGAGCGAGGTTCATATCAGCAAGGATACCAAGTTCAAGGGCTAATTTGCTCACGGAGAGGCATAAAAATTAGTTGAGTAGCTCGTTATAAAGCCTACGGGAAGCCGGTTCTGTGGTTTTTGATAGGTCTATTCCTGTTCGGTTGCAGGTTTGCGGGTTACAAGCTTGAGAACCACAAATCCGAATATCCCACAGATCAGTGACCCGGCAATAATTCCGAGCCGATCCGGACGCCCATAGCCGATGCCCGTTTCTTCGAAAGCCAGGCTGGCGATAAACAGACTCATCGTAAAGCCAATGCCGCATAGAATTGATGCGCCGTAGACTTGTGCCATTGATGTTTGCTTCGGTAGTGAGGCAATCCCGGTCTTGATACTTATCCATGCAAAGCTGAATACACCGACTTGCTTGCCGACAATCAGACCGAGCATGATGCCAAGCGGTACGGGCTGGATTAGCGATGCGAGTGAAACACCTTCAAGATTGACGCCGCTGTTTACGAACGCAAACATCGGTAAGACACAAAATGCAATCCACGGATGCAGTGAGTGCAGTAGTTTTTCCAGGGCGGGCGTATCGCTGTTTTTTTCAGGCGTCATTGGAATAAACAGACCGAGAATGACGCCAGCAAGTGTTGCGTGAACACCGGATTTCAAAACCGATACCCATAGAATTATGCCGACGAGAATATAGGGTGCAATGGTTAATGTCTTTTTAAGTTTAAGCCAGACAAGTCCCGTAATCGCAAGTAGCGCAATGATTAGCGATGAAACTGATAAGTCTGTCGTATAGAAGAGCGCAATAATGATTATTGCACCGAGATCATCGATAATCGCCAGTGTCATCAGGAAAAGTTTTAGTGCGGTCGGTATGTTGCCGACCAGTGCCAGGATGCCGAGTGCAAATGCAATATCAGTGGCTGTCGGGATAGCCCAGCCCTGCAGGGCCAGTTCGTCACCGCTGTTAATCAGTGCATAGATAATTGCCGGGACAACAATACCGCCCAGTCCGGCCATACCGGGTAGCGTAAGCTGGCGAATATCAGACAATTCACCAATCATTACCTCGCGTTTGACTTCCATGCCGATAGTGAAGAAAAACATGGCCATCAGACCATCGTTAACCCATAGGAATAAAGGTTTGTCTATATTGAGTTCGCCGATACGAATCTGAATTGGAACATTAAGAAATGAGCTGTAGACATCGCCAAATGTGGAGTTTTTCAGGATCATTGCGGCGATTGCCGCCAGTAGCAGCAAAATTGCACCGGCCGCCTCGAGCCGGAAAAATGAGTTGAAGGTATTCTTAACCATTGATCAGATACTCTGATTGTTTAGCGTGGACTACAAGCCTGATCAGAATAATGCATGAGATGCTGCCACAATCCGTGCCGGTCAGGGTTTTAATATGATATCAGGGTAAACCTGATAGGGATGTCTCAGCACTCCGAGTTTTTAATTGGGGACTGGAACACAGAGGGCATGTCTGGCAACGTAGTCGAGTTCAGGTGCCGTACTGATAGTTGTGATAAAGGATGGTGAATTGATGCAGCAAGCAGGACTATTTTTACTAGCCCATTATCGATTATGGACGGTATTGTTACTGGTGGGTGTGCTCGGAGCATGCGCAAGCATTCACGAGTCAGAAGATTTTGAGCGACATCGCTACAGTCAGTTGACTGAGCCATTTGAGCGTAATGATGTGGTGTATTTCGACGTAACATTTGATCCAAATTTTCCAGATGGTGATCCGGCAGCTGAAGCGAAAAGGATGAAGTGGTTATCCGGGTGGCTTGCACAGCGAAAGATGTGTCCGAACGGTTATGAAATATTGAATCGCCGACCAATTGACATGATGGAAAATAATCCTGGACGGCACGATATTCGTTACGAAGTTAAGTGCAAAGTACAGTCGGAGACGTAATTAGCTGTTATGCCGATATTGTTGCTGCTGCTATTGCTCATCATCGTTATCGTTGGTCCCGGATGGTGGGTCAAGTCTGTATTACAGCGTTACAGCCAACCGGCTGATCGATACGCTGGAACTGGTGGTGAACTGGCACGGCACATGCTTGATCGTCTTGGATTGCATGATGTTGGTGCCGAGGTTACTGAACAGGGTGATCACTACGATCCGGATGCACGGGTAGTGCGTTTGAGTGAGGATAAATTCAACAGTCGATCATTGACTGCAATCACCGTAGCGGCCCACGAAGTTGGCCATGCACATCAGCATGCCAACGGATATCAACCATTGCTGTGGCGTACCCGCTTAGTTAAATGGGCCGCACCAGGTGAAAAGCTTGGTGCGGGTATATTGATGCTGGCACCGTTAATAACCGTCGTGACGCGTGCACCGGTTGTCGGGCTGCTGATGTTGCTTGGTGGATTTCTGGTTCTTGGCCTGGGTGCAGTTATCCATCTTATTACTTTGCCGATGGAGCTAGATGCAAGTTTTGGGCGCGCATTGCCGATGCTGCGCGAAGGCGGTTACCTCAAACCCGGTGATGAGCCGCATGCAAGGAAGTTACTCAAGGCTGCCGCGATGACATATGTTGCGGTGTCATTGATGAGTTTGCTCAATGTTGCGCGTTGGTGGGCAATTTTGCGGCGGTAACCTACTAAATTTTTAATCAACAGCCAGCAGTCGATCACCAGTCATAAATGATTTATCTGTAGTGAAGCCGGCATTAAGCTCCAGAACCATCGTAATTGGTTCTGGAGAGGTAATGCGGGTAGTCGACATTGGTGTTGTGTGGCTGGCAATTCCTGCGACCCGACCATCTGCTCTGATAAACACCATATCCAGTGGTATGTAAGTATTTTTCATCCACATGGTAATCATTGCCGGTTGGCGATAGCGAAATAGCATTCCTTCAAATTCATCAAGTTGTTCGATGCGCATCAGGCCCTGAGTCTGTTGCGGACTGCTATCAGCAAGGTAAATGCTAATGGCCAGGCATGATAGAGCTGAGGTTTCAATAATTGCTGTTGTTGTCGCAAAGTCTGCAAGATAGCGTGCTGGCCTGGCCGCCATCGCTGTACTCATGGCATTGGCAATAGTGATGAAAACTATGCCACACAGCATCATGAGCCGGTGTGCCCGGTTAGTTTTGGGTTGATTCATCGAGTAGTAATCGGCCGGAGAAATGTATATTACGTATTGCGATGGAACTATTGTCAGATAATGAGGGCAAGCTACCGGCACAGTAGACTTCGCCAGCAATAGTCATAACTTGTTCAGTAACAGGTTGGGCAAACTCAATAGTTGCCCAGCAACGTTCCTGGCGCCCGGTGCTGAAGAATCGGTCATTCACTTCATCGACAATTGTGATGTTGGCGGTGTGTTCGCTGCCAACCAGATCATCCAGTTTTCCAGCTATGCCGAGTACGATTAGCAATCTTTCATCTTGCCGTGGCGCAGCGAAAACGAGGCGGATACCGTTATCGTCTGGACGTAACATGCCCCCGCATTCCATGTCATCACCAAGCCACTGGATATTTTCACTAAGTGCGCCAAACAGGTCGCCTGACAGAAACCCATCATCGGGCAACGTACATAAATCCATGGGCGCAAGTGCAAATGCAGCAACTTCTGGCATATGAATGGATTTATTTTCGGCCGTAGCTTGCTGCACCGTCAGCATACCGCCTACACAGCAGGTGAGAACCCGGCCCAGCATGGAGCATCTCGTTGTAAATTTGGTTCTGTCCGGCATGGATTTGTATGCTGTAGTGTCTCGGTGTTAATTTGTTTCTGAGCTGATCGGTAACTTACCATCGTGACCGGGTCGGCGCGACCCTGCAAACGGGAGTTCAAGATGATCACAAGCACCACTAAAAATAATACCAATGAAGTAATTGCCGGTGAAATCCTTGCCAGTGAAATAATTCATTATGATTTTTTTGTCAGTCGATTTGGTCACGGCTTGATTGCCGGTACCGCATTGGGAATTTGTGATATTACCTTTGCTGATGCGCCACATGCTGAATTGGTTTATGAGCTCGAGCAACTAAATTCTGGTCAGCAAATTATTCATACCCCGGGGCATTTTGCTACTGATTGTCGTGACATGTTTTCACTGCATGAATCAGAATGTGAGCTCGAAATGCATGGCTCCGAATTTCAGGTAGGGGTCTGGTCTGAGCTGTGTCGGATACCGGTTGGCCAGACGATCAGTTACCAGCAACTCGCACATCGAGTTGGGCGGCCCCGGGCGGTACGTGCCGTTGCCAATGCCGTGGCAAAAAACCGCATCGCTTTCCTTGTGCCATGCCATCGTGTCATTCGCGCAGATGGGTCAATCGGTGGATATCGGTGGGGGTCAGTGCGTAAAGCTGAGATGCTTGACTGGGAACAGAGCATTGCAGCAGGGACAGACCAAGTTAAAATTAGTTAATTATTACCATATATAGCTGTTGCTTATTGGCTGCAGGCTCCCTGTAAGCCACGTTTCATCTTATGTCCAGAATTGTGATTTGTCGCATAGCGTTGAGCCTTGTGCAGATTTAATGTCTGTGGCCTACCTGATAATAAACACTAGTTTTTTGGATAGCCAGTGACTCAAATAACGAGTAATAATCTTAACTCTCCATTCTATGATCAGCTCAAAAGTGGGTTTGCCAGGCTGCGGTTTTCCGATTTCGTAGAGGAAGAGTTTCTATTGCAATATGCACGAACGAGTCTGCATCGTTCGCGTCTGTTGTTAGGACTGGCAATTGCCGCGACGTTAATCGATATTGGAATAACAGTCTCCGGGCAGGGTGGGCATCCAGCAACACTGTTATTCGATATTATTATCATGCTTCCGGTACTCGGTGCGGCGCTGTGGGCATCGACAATTCCTGCTAATCACAAGTTTTATCGATTCCTACTTACCGTCAGTGCGATGCTGATCGGCATGATGGCTACTTCGATTATCTTGCGTGCAAGCCTCGGAGGTATGCCGTATTACTTCGCCATACTTATTTCATGGGTATTTATGGTTTGGCTGATTCTGGGGCTGCCATTTCGTCATGCTGCAGTTACTGCGCTAACAATTTCCGGGCTATATTTATATAGCGTCTTTTCCTGGGATTTTCAGTTTGAGGAGAGCATATTTACCCTGGCGTTGCTGTTGTTTGTCAACATTATTGGGGCCATGGGCTGTTATCAGCTTGAGTATGCAAAACGCCGATCATTTCTTGACTCCAGGGTATTGAGCCAGCTGGCTGAGCGTGATGGTTTGACCGGCCTGTATAATCGGCGCAGCTATGATGAGTATATTGAACGTATTTGGCGTCAGTCACGACGTGAGAATGCACAGTTGACATTATTTCTCGTTGATATCGATCACTTTAAGGCATTTAACGATCACTATGGACACCAAGCTGGTGATGATGCGCTGAAGGAAGTGGCCAACGTTATTGCACTTAGCGCACAACGACCGCTCGATTTTGCGGCACGTTTTGGCGGTGAGGAATTTTCAGTGATTCTGTATGGGCCGGCTCATGAATTTGGCCGTGAGCAGGCGGAACAGTTGCGTGAATCTATCCGTAATCTGAAAATTCTACATACTGAATCAACCACTGATCAATATCTGACGGCTAGTATCGGCGTTGCTCTTGTTATGCCCGGTTCGGCTCGCAGCCTGGCCGGAGCAATCCAGATGGCTGATGAAGCTTTGTATCAGGCCAAGGAAGAAGGGCGTAATCGTGTTGTTATAAAAGAATCTGACAGCCATATCCAGACTGGCCGGTTCCGATCCAGTAAGACAGCGACCGGCTGACCGCTACCAGTGGCCGCTATTTGGCATTGATAACCAGGGTTCGGTCGGTTCCAGAGCCGGGCCTGCCTGTAAAAGTTCGATCGAAATATTATCGGGTGATCGTATGAAGGCCATACGTCCATCGCGTGGTGGTCGGTTGATCATGACATCATCATCCATCAGCTGTTGGCATATCGCATAGATGTTATCTACCTCGTATGCGAGGTGGCCAAAATTGCGGCCCTCATCAAACTGCTCCGGATCCCAGTTGTAAGTCAGCTCGATACAATTCTCTGTATCATTATTAGCAGCCAGAAAAATAAGCGTAAACCGCCCTTGTTGGTGGTCGTAGCGGCGCACTTCTCTGAGTCCGAGCTTATTACAATAAAAATCTAGTGATTGGTCGATGTTAGTGATGCGCACCATTGTGTGCAGGTATTTCATTTGTTTGTTCTCCTGACGCAGGTACTATCTGCGTATGACAGGTGATATACAAATTGTTTATATACCCGGTATGAAACCAAAGCCACCGGTTGAGGCGCATGAAGAGTTGCTGTGGCGTTGCCTGTTAAATGGTGTCGGTCGTGCAGATCCATCTGCTGCACGTGATCTTGCGCAGTATCGAGATTTGTTTCGTGTCGCACCATGGTCGCGACTCTTTTATGATGAACAAACTGAAGTTGAGCCAGATCTGCCGGGTATTGAGCGCCTGTTGGCGCTTGCCGGCCCGGAGGATCAGGATATACAGGAGGCACGTCACAGGCACAAACGGATTGGCAGGCTCATCTATCTGCTCAGTGATAAGTTCCCATTCCTGATCAATTGGATTGCAAGCCCTGACCTGGAAGAGACGCTTAAAGAGACGCGACGCTATTTTCAGAATCAGGACGGTGTTGCAACATGTATCCGACAGCTTGTTGCCGACCGTTTATTGGCGTCGTGGACGCCTGGGTCACGGCTACTGGTTATTGCCCACAGTCTTGGTTCAGTTATTGCCTACGAGGCGCTCTGGGAGCTAAGTCATCTGCACAATAGCGAAATTCAGGTTGACTTGTTTATGACACTTGGCAGCCCGCTGGGCCTGAACTTCATTCGCCATCGGATGATTAATGCACAAGAGTCAGGAGCGCGCCAATATCCAACGAATATTCATCGCTGGATAAATCTTGCCGCGATTGGAGAAATGACAGCTCTCGATCGGACTTTTGCAGATGACTATCATGAGATGGTGAGCTTGGGGCTGGTTGAGAGCATCATTGATAAGACTGATCTACAGACTTACTTTCGTGGCCCTGATGGTTTGAATGTACACAAGTGCTATGGGTACATGGCTAATCAGCAAACAGGAGCTGCACTTACAGCGTGGTTATCAGCAACCTGATCAGCCTGGCCGTTACAGTGATTCAGGATTTGGGGTGATGATCAGGTCTATGCGTCTGTTTCTGGCGCGACCCTGGTCTGTTTTGTTGTTGGCAACAGGTCTTGTATCGCCATAACCCACGGCCTCGATACGAAATGCCGGTATACGCATGACTTCGGTCATATAGGTTTTGACCGACTGCGCACGTTCATCCGATAGAGCAAGATTCTTTTTTGCTTTACCCGTTGTGTCGGTATGCCCTTCAACGGTCAGACTGCATTGCGGAAAAACTTCAATAGCCGTTTGAGCTTTTGTCAGCAGTATTTCAGTATCCGGACCAAGTTCTGTTGAGCCTGAGGCAAAGCTTAACCCGACAAGTCGAATGATCAGGTTATTGCCATTTCGCAGTACAACAGCTTCGTTGCTTGAAAACATATTTTCTATCTGGCGAAATTGTTCGCGAATCCTGGCCTGCTGTTCAAGCCGCCGAATCAACTGTGATCTGTCGGCTGAGGCGCCGCCCAGTGCTGCATCGAGTTCGCGAATTTCTTCCTCAAGCCCTGTGATCAAAGCGTTACGGTCCTGAAGATCACTGCGCAAACCGGGTAATTCTTCGAGCAGAAGAATAATTTCAGCGCTTGTTTTGTCCGGGCCGAATGATAAGTCTGATTCTACATTGGCTGCTTTGGCAATGTTCAGCAGTGAGGAATCCCGTTGCAAGATCAGTGCTTCGACCGATAAATCCTGCACCTTAATTTTGCCAGCAAGTGTCCCTATATAAATCGCATACTGTGCTTTATTGATAGCCTGGCTGGCCAGTATCATTGGTTCATCAAGTGCGTAACGATCTGTGATGATCAGATCCTCGGCACGTGTTATTAGCTGTTTGGCCTGATCAAGTGTTTGCGGTACAAAAATATCAAGTTTCTTATTATTGATTTCTGTGAGCAATTGCCACGCCTCAGCCAAGACAAAAGTTCTGATTGCATTTAGCTCAGCCGTGCGAAATTGTATATTTGCTTCCTCGTGCTTTCTCAGTGCAGCCTTTTGGTTACCGCTTTCCAGTGCCAGAACTGCTGCATTGAATGTTTTTTCAGCCATGATCCAGTCATTCGTGACAAGCCTGGCAGCCTCGGCTTTCTGTGCAGCAGCACGACTCTCTATAGCTGTCATTAGCGTCAGTTTCGCCACCTCTGAATTATTCTGAGCCTGACGAAATAACGTATCAGCTTCAGCTAACTTTTTGCGCACCCGATCCGGGTCTTTGTCTTTAGCCAAATAATCCTTGGCCAGATCGAATGATCTGACACCTTTCATATAGATCTTTGGTGACAGCAGGTTGGCATCGGCCTGCTCAGCTTGTAATCGAATGTTTTCAGTCGGTCCAACGATGCTTTTATCAAGATCATCGGCTGTTGCGATGCTGGCCAGCAGTAGCATGGCCATAGCAATAGTGACTTTGCCGGATATCTTCATCAGTTCCATGCGGAGCCCTGTTTTTTCATGGTGCGATGCACGTTATAGCACCCGTGTCCTGATGCGCAACCGCAAGTAGCTGAAAGGGTTAATTCATTGCAGTTTTGAGGCTTCGATCACAGTTTATTCAGGTGCTTCAGCATAGTCTTTAACCATGCGTACGAAGTACTACACAAGGTTTTTACTTCGCTCTACCGAGCATTCAGATGTATCTACGGAACAATGTGATGCGGATGAATACAGCGGTGTTGTTGAGGTTAAGCACTCGAGTGAGCAGATTCTCGAGGTGAGTGAGATAGAAGCCCTGTTGGCGCAGAATTTTGAAATGGATGCAGAAAACATCGAGTTATTGAACTGGTCTCGACTGCATTGATTCACAGAGATTGATTTCCGACTGTCGAATACGGTTTGTGCTGTAAGTTGGATCTGAGGACTTCCCCCTGTATTGCCCGGCCTTAGTGCCGGGCTTTTTTTTGCCTTGAGAATATGCGCAAAAGCCTGATCATTGCTGTCGAAGTCGTTTCTGACCCGGTTTCGGTTAGAATAGCCGCGCTTGTATTCACTCGTGGCCAGGATTTTTGTGAGTAAATTCAAAGATATTCCGATAGACGCCCCCATTGCCACTGCCGTGGCCAGGAGCGGTGAAAAGTATCGTGCTCCCGGTGGGTATGCAGCGATCAAAAATGGCATAAAGCAAAATCGTGTTTGCAGCGATATCGCTGGTGGCCGCAAACCCGAGTGGCTCAGGGCCCGGTTGCCGGCAGGGGCAGGTTATACACAGATCAACCGTAATGTGCAGAAACACCGTCTCGCAACTGTCTGCCAGGAATCAATGTGTCCGAATGTCGGTGAGTGCTGGAACAATGGCACGGCGACGCTGATGTTGATGGGTAGTGTCTGTACACGGGCCTGCAGGTTTTGTGCGGTAGATACGGGTAATCCGGGTGGCAGACTGGATTTGGATGAACCGGCCAATGCGGCCGAATCTGTGCGCCTGATGGGGTTGCGTTATGTTGTATTGACGTCTGTCGATCGTGACGATATCGCTGATGGAGGCGCAGCACATTATGCGGCCTGTATCAGAAAAATCAGGGAGACAAACCCCGAGACAGCTATTGAGGCATTGACACCGGATTTTCGTGGCGAGATAAATGCCGTACACACTGTTGTCGATACGCCACTGGCAGTATTTGCGCATAACATCGAAACTGTCGAAAGACTGACAAGTAAGGTTCGTGATCCACGTGCTGATTACAATCAATCACTGCGGGTATTAGAAGCGGCCAAAAGCAGGCGTTCGGATGTGCTGACTAAAAGCAGCTTGATGCTTGGGCTTGGTGAAGAAGAAGCTGAAGTTCTACAAGTAATGGAAGATTTGCGCAGTATTAATGTTGATATCCTCACACTTGGCCAGTATCTGCGCCCGACGGCAAATCACCTGCCGATTGAACGCTATGTTCATCCGGATGAGTTTCTGCGCTATCGGGAGTTGGGTCTTGCACATGGATTTACAGAAGTAGTATCCGGTCCGTTGGTACGTTCAAGTTACCGTGCCGAGTACGCATTGGAAGGAAATAACGTTGGCCTCGGAACAGCGGCCGGTTAACAGGAGTTATCTAGAGTATGGCTGAGTTTTTTATCGAGTATGGATTGTTTCTGGCGAAAGCCATTACGATTATTGTTAGCGTTGGCATTATTTTAATTCTCATCGCAGGGTTTTCACGCCGTGCTCCCGGTGGAGCAGGTTTGGAAATTGAGAAGCTTAATGACAAGCTAAAAGAGGCCGGTGATGTCGTACGGCGGGCCATGCTGAACAAAGCAGCATTGAAAAAGCATGAGAAAGCAGAGAAAAAAGAACAAAAGACAGCAAAAAAATCAGCAACAGAAGACAGCGATCATCGCAAGCGTGTATTTGTTCTCGACTTTAAGGGGGATATCCGTGCATCCGGGGTGGCAAGCCTGCGTGAAGAAATTTCAGCGGTTATATCAACGGCTACTGAAAATGATGAAGTTGTTATGCGACTTGAGAATCCCGGTGGCGCCGTACATGAACATGGGCTTGCGGCTTCACAATTATTGCGTATCAAGGATCGGGGCGTACCGTTGACAGTTATCGTTGACAAGGTTGCGGCAAGTGGCGGCTATCTGATGGCCTGTATAGCTGATCGAATTATTGCGGCACGGTTTGCCGTTATCGGCTCGATCGGCGTGATCGCGCAGTTGCCAAATTTTAATCGGGCTCTTGAGTCACATGGGGTTGATTTTGAACAGGTTACGGCTGGTAAATACAAGCGTACGGTGACAATGTTCGGCAAAAATACAGATGAAGATCGCGCCAAACTAAAGGAAGAATTGGAAGATGTTCATGTGCTGTTCAAGGGCCTGGTTGCTGAGCAACGACCGAGCCTTGATCTTGAGCGCGTCGCAACCGGTGAACATTGGTATGGAACTCACGCGATGGAACTTGGTCTGATAGATGAGATTGGTACAAGTGACGATTACCTGATGGCAGCGGCACAGGATGCTGATGTGTTTACGGTAAAGTTCAAAGGCAAACAATCAATGCAGGAAAGATTGTTTTCAGCATTTGAATCGTCACTGGATCGCGCCGGCTTCTTATTGGAGGAGCGGCTGGGTCGTAATTTATTTCGTTAGGCTAAGTTTCTCCAGGCAGGGTAGTGGCAAGGGATTGTTAATGAGCACTCGGGTAATACAGGTTTTAGCTATCAGTGGACTCGGGCTGCTTCTGGCCGGTTGCAGTTTGCCACTGGTCAGCGAGCAAGAGATTTCTATCCAGGCAGATGATCAGTTTGAGGAGATGCGCGTACAGATGCAGGTCTCCAGTGATGTCGATGTGCGGCGTTACGTATTTTGTGTGGCAAATGCGATTGTTGCGACACTAGAGCCGCCATATTCGGAACTCGAATGGGATATCGAGATATTCGAAGATGACATGGTTAATGCATTTGCGATGCCCGGCGGCAAGATTGGTGTATTTACCGGGATTCTGGCTGTGGCAGAGAATCAGGATCAACTCGGCGCAGTTCTGGGGCATGAGGTTGCGCATGTTACCGAACAGCATTCAGTTGAACGTGCAAATCGAACCATGACGACACAAGGGCTGGCGACAATTGGCGGCGCAGTCGCTGGTGCGGCGGTAGGCGGTGGTGCTGCCGGTAGCGCTACTGCCGATGCCGTACAGATGAGCGCGCAACTTGGCCTGTTACTACCGTATGGTCGTGGACAGGAAAGCGAAGCCGATATTGTTGGCCTCGCCTACATGGCAGATGCCGGTTTTGATCCACGCCAAAGTGTACAGCTGTGGAAGAATATGGCGGAGAATAATAAAGGCGCGCCACCGGAATTTCTGTCAACTCACCCATCATCAAACACGCGTATTGCGGATCTGATTGGTGAATTACCGTCGAGCCTGGTTCGCTATAACAGTGCGAAAGAAGCAGGAAAAATACCGAACTGCGGGCCCTGACGCGGCTATTTTTGGCACTTAACTATGCGCAATTTTGTAGTAACTGGTCTCTGTTGCATGCTGGTATTGACCGCCTGTAGCAACTACCAAGGTGCCGGTCTTGGCGATGAATTTGATGTGTCGTTATCGGCGGGTCCTGAGCTGCCGCCGATTGATAGTAATCGGTTTACTTATACGGATGATCAGGATGTTGTTGGTCAGATACAGGTTGTCATAGCTCAATACGAAGATACTTTTGTTGATCTGGCCCGTGCCTATGGCCTGGGTTTTGATGATCTTATTGCCGCAAACCCGAATGTTGATCCATGGTTGCCAGGTGCAGGGACCATGATTGTTTTACCGACACAGTATGTTTTGCCGCTCGCGCCACGACGTGGAATCGTATTGAATATTGCATCCAAGCGGCTGTTTTATTTTCATCGGGTTGTTGACGGCGAGCCACATGTTGTCGAAACATTTCCAATCGGCATTGGTCGTACCGGATGGGCTACGCCAACTGGTGTAACAACTGTTGTTGCCAGAGTGAGTGATCCGGTCTGGTTTGTACCCAGATCAGTGCGTGATGAGCATCTGGCTGCCGGTGATCCTTTGCCGCGACGTGTACCGCCCGGCCCGGACAATCCGCTTGGCCGCTACGCAATTGGACTGGGATTACCCGGGTATCTGATTCATGGCACGAATAAGCCAGCGGGTGTCGGCATGAGGGTCAGTCACGGTTGTATCCGGCTGTTTCCTGAGGATATTGAATATATTTTTGGTCAGGTTGAGATCGGTATGCAGGTACGCATCGTCAACCAGCCTTACCTGCTCGGTTGGCGTGGCAACTGGCTGTATCTTGAAGCGCATGCGCCGCTTGATGAAGATAAACGTGAGTGGCTTGATTTGCTTTTGCCTATGGCCCGCTCGAGTATGGTTGAGTCCGGTGATATGAGCCCAAGCGTGGATGAGGCGCGGTTACACCAGGTTGGTGATGAGCAACGTGGTTACCCGGTTCCAGCCGGCCGACGCAGCGCCGATGCAGAGCAACAGGTGCCTGCCGTGCGACATGTCATCAATATTCTCGCTGAGCCTGATTCCCTGCAATCGGAAAACATAACTATCAACTGAATCTGGATCGTTTGACGTTTAGTACGCCATAGCATTTGGCGGCATGCTTCGTATACACTGATCGGGTTGTTGTTTATGTTGTGGTGCGCTGTTTGTCAGAGAATGTTAACAGCGGGATATTTGTATCCGAAAGCTTATCGAGCGGTCAGCCGATACCTGTTCGACGCAGTACTGTCGTCGCTTTTCTTGGATCTGTACCGCGAGG
>Ga0233411_10000313_pt1 | contig 15388 bp, 9 predicted proteins | sample Na_anoxic_2_MG_FD_179799 | JGI IMG/M metagenome (GOLD analysis project Ga0233411, IMG submission 179799) | Seawater microbial communities from Saanich Inlet, British Columbia, Canada - Na_anoxic_2_MG | ecosystem: Environmental > Aquatic > Marine > Inlet | place: Canada: British Columbia...
CGTAAGGTCCTGCTGCCTTTCCTGTAGGGGTTATTGTAGGCGTTGATGGTCCAATGGTAATTGTATGTGTATGTGAAGGTATTTGTGTAATACCTAATGTAACACTGTTAGTTCCAACAGGAGTATTAAGATTATATGTTGGGTTTCCAGCTACATTAGGGTCAACTGCAGAATCTAACGAAGCTCCTCCCATTCCACTAGTAGTACCAACTGGTACTCTTCCTCTAAGATCAGGTGTTCCATTTTGCCCATTACATAAAAAGATTCTATCCCAAACGCCTATACCAGCTCCTGACTGACTAAATGGAGACAAGTCTCCAAAATAAGGTTGAGCAGAGAATGGAACCATTCTATTATTTATTAATTGTTGTGTAGGGTTAGTGTTAAAATAGTTATCTATATATGTATTTATATCAACGATTCTTACATAGTTAGTAGTAACATCTGTAATGAAAGTATTTAGTGATTGCTCAACTTCACATAACTTTACTATAGTTTGTTGTAAAACATCTTGAGTAGAAGTGTTATCTGTTACTCCTGACACACATCCTACCTCATATGCACTGGTTGGTTCACTTTCTTCTATAAGTTGTATTTGTTCATTTAAGTTACAGATAGTTTGAACTATACCTGTAAGATAATTATTTAAAGAAAGCGGATCACATACTGGCAAGTTAGCTTCTACGATTGGACATATATCAGTTGGTTGTATTATAGGAAATACTCCTGTTCCATCAATTGTAGAACTTAAGAAAGTTATAATAGCCTGCTCTACAAAAGATAGAGAGTCTCCAGTCTGTATTCCTAAAATAGGAACATCTACTCCTGTATATTTAACACATCTGTCTGAAGTAATTTCAGTGCATCCGTTATAACAATTTGAGCAATTTTGTGTTGACATAATTTTTTTATTTTATTTGTTATTAATATTCAAATGCTTCAATTACTATTGATGTAGCATTTAATACTGTAAATGTATGGGTTATAGTGTTTAATGAACCAGAAGGATTATTCTCCTGATAGCTAAATGGTGTCATTCCACCACCGGTTATAACTAGTTCAGTAGATACACCTCCAACTTCGTTGTTTGAATATGGAAATGTAACTGTATATTCTCTACCAACTAAGAAGTCATAATAATAATTACCATTCCAAATTGGACCAGTTGTTGGTATACTCACTACTACAGGATTACCTGACTGATCATTATCTTGTATTTCAAAGCTAAGATTAGCACCGTTATTAGTAAGCGACATAGTAATTTCAGATGACGCTATTTGTTCTTGATTTACTTTAAATAATAATAAAGGACCATTAGTAACACAAGGTTGAGTATATCCAGTACTAAAGCTAGTTGCAAGTGAATTTGTGACTCCACCAGCAGGTGGTTGTAGTATACCTGTATCTAATTCTTGCAGACCTCCTGCTCCTATCAATAAAAAACTATTCTGCACTTGAGTCTCTTCACTTGTTAAGTTCTTAGTAGTAAGTTTAGCATTAATAACATCACCGTTAGAACTTGAAAACAATCCTTGTACCGAAGGCGTGCCATTAGTAATAACTTGAGTTACTACACTCGCTCCATTTTTAAATAATTGTAATTCTGCTTCTTTAAATCCATTTCCTCCTCCAACAACTTCCCAATCAATATCGTAGCTTTTTGCACTAGTGGTTGTAGTTGTAGTAGTAGGAGCAACAGTTGTAGTAGTTGTAGTTGTTGGTGTTGTACCAGTTGCTGCAACAGCGCAACCAGTAGCAGATCCTGAGTTACTATATCCTGAAGGAACAATAAACCCAAGCGTATAAGCAACTGTTCCAGCAATATATACAGTTGTATTACCCCCACCATAAGTGTAACTAGTTATAGCTAGATTGAGTCCATCATATACAACACTTCCATTCAGTGGATCTCCTACAATTCCATCAGGTAAAGATACTGTTAGTAGTGGATTTGTACAAAGGAAAACAGGTAAGGTTGTAGTTGTTGTAGTTGTTGGAGCTACAGTTGTAGTTGTTGTAGTTGTTGGAGCTACAGTTGTAGTTGTTGTAGTTGTTGGAGCTACAGTGGTTGTAGTTGTTGTTGTTGGTGTTGTACAATCTCCATATGCAGTAACTTTAACACCATCTCCATTTGTATAATCAAAGGTAGAAAGTATTGATGATAAGTCATTACCATTTGCATCTATCTTTGAAAATTGGAATACAGACATAGATGATAAGCTACCACCGTTAGTGCTAAATTTACCATAAGGAACACTAATTGATCCAATTCCAAGATCAATAAATTGATACTCTGCTGTATAGTCTACTCCTCCTATATTAAATACTACATCATAGTTGGTATTTGGAACTTGATCCCAGTCGGTATAACTTGTTGTGTTTGTAGTTGGTCCTGTATTAAAAGCTACTTGAACATATAGAGATGGATTATTCACATCTATAGGATAAGGTGGATTTGTATACCAATCGCTAAAAGTTACAAGAGTTAAATAGTCAAACTCTAGACATCCAACTAATGGTGGAAGAGTTGTACTAGTAGTTGTGGTTGTTGGTGCAAGAGTTGTACTAGTAGTAGTAGTTGTTGGTGCTACAGTGGTTGTGGTTGTAGTTGTTGGTGCCACTGTAGTTGTAGTAGTGGTAGTAGGAGCAACAGTTGTTGTACTAGTTGTAGTTGATGTACTAGATGTACTAGTTGTAGTGGTTGTTGGTGCTAAAGTGGTGGTTGTTGTAGTTCCTGTATCTTTTATTAGACGAACTGAATAACCGTGATTTTGCTTCGTGTCACCTCTATACGCAGAATTCTGATTATGGTATAAATTAAAACCAAGAGCATCAGCCCCATCTATATCTTCTGTACTACTCCACCAGGCACCAATCTCATTAATACCAGCAAACACCCCAAAGAGAGTCTCACGAAGACCTCCTGGAAGACCTGTGAAACCTGAACTATTTGTTGCTCCAGTATTAGGTGCATCCCAATGACAGAATTGTACTTCTTTTAATGGACCTCCTGCATTATTTGGTAAAGTTGCACCTCCTGATGAAGTTGGGTCAATATAATTAAGTAATGTAATTACTTCATCATTAGTTGGAATATGATAACCTGTAGGAGCTAACCCTCTTGGATCATTAACAGCAAACCAATTATATAATTTTCCATAAGTTGGTTCATTTGCAGAATCATTGCTATAGTAACACCAAGCTCCTGTAGTTAATCCTATCCAAGTGTTTGGGTCTGTTACTTCTGGAATTGGATCACCATTTAAATATGTATCAACATTTAAATTACACTTACTCCAGGTTTGTGTTCCAATTGTTACATCACTAGGAATACAATCCACACATGCAGCAATTGTTGTAGTTGTAGTTGTAGTAGGTGCCACCGTTGTAGTTGTAGTTGTTGTTGGTACAATTGTAGTCGTACTAGTAGTTGTACTAGTTGAACTACTTGTTGTAGTAGTAGTTGTACTAGACGTACTAGTAGTTGTACTAGACGTGCTAGTTGTTGTCGTAGTTATTGGACTACTACCAGGACATACATAAAAATCAAAACCAATACCAGCTAATGCATCAGCAGGTGGGTTAATTGTAATTCGTAATTGACTTATACCTCCACTAATTGGTGAAATTGCTGTAACTCCTGCAGAATAGTTTGGATAAAGAGCTTGTGATCCAGTTAAATTAATTTCATTTTGACTTATTTGTGTTGTTGCATAGTCACCACATGCTGTTAATTCAGTAGCAACAATTACATCAGTAGATGTTATAACCACAGTCTCTGTCGCTGATGGATCTTTACTAGAACCATAACCCTGAGTGACAAACGCTATAGCATTTATTGGAGGATTAAAGTCCATTACAACGGTTGAACCTCCACGCATTGACAATGTTCCTTGTCCACCAGACTGAGAAGTTACATATGCTCCATTACATACTTCTGTTGTGCCTGGGACGCCAGCTACATAGATAGGAGGCTGGTTAAACGTATTTGGAGTATACGATGTAGTTAGCAAAACTCCATTACTCAATACTTTAGTTCCATTTCCAGTGATAACATTAGGAAAGGCTTCAGGAGAACTTAAGTTAAATGGCTCTGCACAATCAAACGGTACAACAGTTGTACTAGTAGTAGTAGTCGAAGATGTTGAAGATGTTGAAGTAGTAGTTGTAGTAGCTAAAGCTATAATATCAAAGCATCCTTCTATTCTACAATCTGGGGTTATTGTTGTAGTAGTGGTGGTGGTTGGTGTTGCTGTGGTGCTAGTGGTTGTAGTAGTGCTGGTACTAGAGGTACTTGTAGTTGTTGTTGTTGGATTAGGACAAGGAATTATAGCACATGTTGTAATCTCACACACTGTAGGTTCATTACATAATGAAACACAACCAGCAGTAAGACGAATAACCTTGCTTGCAATATCTTCTGTACTTACCTCCGGACATCCTGATGCATAATGTGTATCACAATAACGAAAAGTTAGTACACGTTTGTATACTAACAGTTCTGAAATCTGACTAACAGCAATAGGTCTGTTCAACATAAATACAACATTGTTGTATAAGTTGTTTCCTAGCTCTGCTAATTTACAATCTATTTTTCTAAGTAAATCAGGAATGTTTGCACATTCTTTACAATTCGTTAGTCTTGGTGATAACATATGTCTTACTTTTTTACTTTACTTTTTATTTACTTTGGGCTGACAGGTGCTGCATAGACCGTTACTTAGTCTACAACCACATCCCACCTGAGCTCCACATCCTGCACATTGCGCCATAATTAATGAAAGTTTATTGTGTAGTTGTTACCTGTACAACCACAGTTTGATTTTATAAATGTATCAAGCATGTTACTAGCTTGATTATATAATGTTGTTGATTCCTTTTCAGCACAATTGTTAGCAGCTGCTACAGAGCCTTGAATAAAGAAATTAATTGTATTTAATGTAACACTTGACTGTGTTTTTATTTCACTAGCACACTCCATCATGTTAAGTTTTAAAAATGCATTGTCAAATTTCTCTTGAAGTTTGTCTATACGCATAATTGTTTTCTCAACATAGTTTAAATATGAAGGTGCAACCGAATATTTCAAATGGTAAATTCCATCTGGAATAGGTTGTTTACATCCAGCTTCAGTAATGCCTAAGGTATCTGACGCAAAAATGTTTGTATCTAAAGGTATAAAAGGGATTATCTTTGTTCCAAATCCAGGAATTTGAATCTCAATACTAGGTGCTGATACTACAGGAGGGCTGTCTGGATAGACAGATGCATCTGTAACAGCAAGTAGATTTACACTATAACTTGGAGGAACAATAAGATCTAACTGAAAATTAGCTGCCATAAATTTATTTAAAAAAAATACCAGAGGATTGAGTATTATCCTCACACCTCTGGTATTATAGGTTAGTATTGTATTATATATACTTTTTTATTAAGCAGCAGTTGTAGTAGTTGTAGTTGTGATACACTCATTGTTATCAACAACAGGTCCTAAAGCTCCAACTAAGACAGCCTCTACAGCAGTAGCAATACCAGCAACTGACGCTTCATTTGGGACAGCAATCATCACGATAGAATCTTGATGGATATAGTCACCCCATTGGTATGCTCCTTTATCATATTCATTAAAACGAATATAGTAGCTATCATATACAGTTCCTTCAGTCACATAAGACTCAAAGTTCTCGTTGTATCCACCCATTCTATATAGAGATTTTAAATACCCAGCTTGGTAGCTATAGTAATTAATTTCTGCTTGTTTCCATTCAGCAGAAAGTCCTGAAGGATATGTAGAAGTCTGAGTTATGGTAGAGGTTGCAACAATGTTACAAGAATCAGCAACAATAAAATCAGCAGTAGTAGCTGGTCCATCATATATAAATGTGTTGAAGTACATTCTATCATATTCAAATGGGAATGCAGCAACGTCACATGGTTGTCCATATTTAGTTAATGGTTTACCGTGGATTCTTAGTATTGTTCCACCAACATTTTCAAAAGTAAAGAAACTTTTAAAAGATACGTTATCTGGATTATCTCCAGGAGCGCTTTGGTTTAACTTAGCAATTAAAGAGTTGATTAATGCGTTAGTGTCAACATCAGTACATACATCACCTCCACACTCACAACATGGAGCTTGTACGGTTACTGAACGTGTAAATCCGTTGAAGTATAAAGTATTAATATAACTAGAAAAAGCACGTAGTGTTAATGTTACTATTTCACCACATTGTACTTTAAAGTCTGTAACGTCAGTAATTTGGTTAGCAGCAGTATCACAACCAGAAGCTTTGTACCATTCTGTAACGTTAGAGTTGCAAGAAGCACCAGCTGTTGGGCATCCTTTAATTTTGTCAGATCTTTTTGATCCTTGTAAATAGGTGTTTTCTCTACCTTGTGCTACGTAGAAATACGGAGAAGCAGCTATTGTTCCAGCGTTTACTGTAGCATAGGAGCTATTGAAAAATCCTACTTGACCTTTTGTAAGGTCTTGAGTCGAACCAGTGCTAGGCAGAGTTGTCTGACCTACTGGCACCACGAATAACGTGGTTAATGCGAATGTACTCATAATTTATTCTTTTTTTTAGGGTTATAATTATTCATTTGTTTGAATTCTGAATTGTGCACTTTGAACCGCAGCAGCATTCTCTGTATACATAGCTAGATTCTGAACTGTTAAATCTACAATTTCATCTTCTAAGTATAGTTCTAGTTCGCAATTTACATCTGTCGATGGTGTTCCATCTAACATAATGTATCCTGCCTTATTTATATAGACAGGATATCTCATGTACATTACTTGTATAGTTGTGGGAGTAAAAGTTCCATCCGTGTAAATGCTTATTGAATTAGAGGATATGCCATTTAAGGTTTCCTGATATTCAAAACTTGGTTTATAATGATCATTGTTAAGTAAAATAGATAGATCTCCATGTTTACTTAGATCTTTATTAATCCATATCTTTCGATTTTTGATCTTCCTTTGTCTGCTAACACATAGCTATCTACATAAAACATGTATTTAGGTGTTAGGAGAGTAAGATCTGCATCCCATTGATGTAATTCTTTGTTAGTTTCCACTAACGTAAGTGGTTGATTTGTAAAATCTATAACTAGATTCTGTAAATCCTCATACCTTTTTTTAAAAGCATCATAACCTAATCGGTTAGGGACACTAAAACCATCAACTTTTTGTTTTATCAACTTAATCTGAGCTTCATTCAAGCTTAAGATTTTGTCTTCTAATGCAATCTGTTGGTGCTCGTTAGTTGATAGTTTATTTAGTTTTTGATCTATTTTATATAATAAACTATCTACTGGTATCATATTTAACTATGTTTGTTAAAACTAACTTCTTATACAGAAGCTAGTTTTTTAGATTTCAATTTCTTTTCAAGTACTAGTAAGTCATCTTGATTATCTTCGTCAATCATATATTTTACTAATTCTTCTTCGTCCATTGCTACTTCGTACTCTCCTTCATAAACCTTACCGCTTGGTTTGATTCTATATATAGAGTGTGTTATAGCTTGTTTAATTAAATCTTTTATATGGAGTAAATTTTCTTTCATGTCAGCAAATCTGTTAAATACTTCTATAGGATTTAATCCTTGGAATGTTCCACCTTTCATTTCGGTTTCTTTTAACATGTTGTCTACTAAATTATAAACCACTTCTTCTTTAGATTCGTTTGTTACAGGAAGTCCTAATAGCCTTCCGACTTTTCTTTTCTTCTCTGGACTCATTCCATCAAACTTAACAATTGCTTTGTTGATAGACTGTTTCTTTTTATAAACAAGTTGACTTTCAATTTCATCATTTACAACATAAAACTGTGTATCAGCTGGAAATTCTCCTCTTTGCCATGCACCGTATGAAGATGCAATAGTTGGATGTACTCTCAACCAAGCAAAACAAATTTCTTGAATAGGAACACTTAAGTCATAAAAATTATCACCATCTAAAAGTTTTACAGATTTTACATGTAGATCATCATTAGTTCCTTGAGACAGTCCGTAATTCCAGAACTTAGCTCTTGGTCCTAAATCTATATCACCCAATGATGATTGTAACCTGTCTCTAAGAGCAGTAACTCTTTCGATTTCAAGTTCTTTTTCAGTTGGATCTGCTATGCGTTTAATATAACCAGCATCAGGATCTAGTCCTGTTCTGTATTTTCCATCTAATTCTTTATAAGGATATTTAAAAACTCCTGTTCCAGGAATTCTTGTCATACCTTGAGATGATAAGCCACTTTGAAGTGTTTGTAATTGATTACCATTATACTCTCTTTTAATCGTAGAGATTTTTCCTAATTTACCCATAATGTAGTTTAATTAATTTATTTGGTTTATTACTATTTGTAGAGTGCTCTAATTCAATAGGTAGAAAGTTAATTCAGCACTCTGGTTATTGAGAAAGTTATCCCCTCTGAGGAGGGACAGTGTGGGTGAGGGGATACTTCTCGGATATTGTTACTAGAACTGTGGAATTTCTTCTATAAGTACAGTTCTTGATAAATCTTCAATGAATACATCACATCGATCTTTCATCCATAATTCATAACCTGGGAATTTGTTAGCAGACTGCATTCCTTGAGACTTTGCAAAGCCTAAGTGGGAACGAGTACCATCAATATAACCCCATGTCATAGAAGGTGCACCCTTCATACGAACTTCACGGATATTGTTTACCATTGCACCATCAGATAGTGGAGAAACATCAAACACCATAAATACTGGAGTAGATTTCATGTTTTGTCCAAATTCTAAATTAGTTTGTGGTAAATCAAGTTCTTTTAAGTGAATCAATTCAACACGACCTGTTTCTCTTGTAACCATTGCGTCGAATGCAAAGTTATAAGTGATGTTCTGTCCTTCACCTTGCATATATCTGTTTCCAGAATCTGCCATGAAAGTAAGTCCAGAATTAAGTGCATCATTCTTAAGAGCTTGTTGGAATACATCGAATCCAGCCTCATTAGTATACATCTTAACTCTACGGTCTTTAACATCCACTCTTCTGTAGAATAAATCTCCAAATACTGAACGAATCAAGTTTGCAGAGAATTCACCTCTATTGTATTGTACTAAGTTTCCGTTATTTCTCATTCTGTGGTATACACCAGCAGAAGTTCTTTTTAATTCTTGCTTAGAACCATTAGTCTTAACTGTACCTGGAGAAGCCCAGATCATACGTTTAACTTTTAATTCTAACATAGATTTACGCATCCAGAATTCAATGAACGGCTCCCACTTAACATCTTCTCTTCTTAAAGGAAGTTGATTACGTCGTTGTGGTGCATATACTAAAATATCTAATGGTTTCCCAGAAGAGTCTCTTAACATTTTATCATCAGCCCATTCCGTAATTTTGTGCTCATATCCATATGCAGAACCTAATGATTCAAACATAGTGATCTCTTCACCTAATCTTGGAAGACCTAATAAATCTTGATCGAATTCTCCAATTGCAGCATCTACTAATTCTAATTCAACACCTTGTGTTAAAAATGTAGTATTAACGAAATCTACTGTTGGGTTATCACTAACAAGTGTAAATTTATATATCCATCCCATGTTCCATGGTTGTGGATCTTTGATCACGTAAAAACGTGGTCCGTACTGACGTGTACCAACAGAAATAATCGCATTCTTAGAGAATTCGTTAGAACTCAATATTAATTCGAACTCTTGTCCATCGATTCCTACTTTACCTGTAGCAGCAATAGTATCTTGCGTAGATTTAGGAATGTCAATAATTTTTGGGAATTTGTAAGGTACTGCAATGTTCCATTTCCATGAATCACTGTTTGTATCAATATAGTAAGGTGTACTCTTATTGATCATGTCTAGGAAATCATTGCTATACAATGAAGATTGAGTATACAGACTGATAATCTTTTTATCATAATCTGCAGGCTCAGTAGAGTGAAAAGACTCTAAGTGGTTTGAATCTGTAAGTTTACCTACAGCACGTGCATCCATAGATGCTACTCGTGCATAAGTAAAACCAGTTAAACCTGGGATTGTTTGAATTGCCATTTTATTCGTTTTTTATTAATTAATAATTATTATATGAACCATGAATTTGGTTTCTGTTTACTCGTTGTTTTAGTTGAAGCAACTGTTTTTGATTTAGTAACTTGTCTCGCAACTTCTCCAAATAGCTTGTTTGACTTTTTAGTCACGCCTGCTTTTTGTATACTTGATAAGGTTGGATCTTTTTCTAACATCTTAAGGAGTAAACCTACTTTGACTTTTTGTTCATGGTTCTCAGGTCTTTTCAAATCTAAAATAGCACGATCAAAGTCAGTCAGTGTTTCTCCAGTAGGTGTTTTCCACTTATCTGTTATTAAGAAGTCTTGTAGTTCGTTAGCTAAATTAGAGTTAATAGGTATACCATCAAACTCTTTATTTTTCACTTTATCAGAAAGTATAGCCTGTACATTTGTTACATACTGATTTTTAATATCAGATTTTGCTTGTAACTCTTGTTGTGACTTTGCTTCTAGTTTCGCAAGCTTTGCAGCTTCCTTTTTTACTAGCACCTTATGATGTCTAGTAGATACTGTTTCGAGATCACCGTAATTTTCTAATCTCTCTATTTCTTTACCTATGTCTTCTTTTTCAAATCCTTGTGCAAGAAGTGCTTCACGCATTACTTGCTTTTGATTGTTTTCTTTGGATAGATCCATTTCAGAGAAATTTACTATCTGGTTATATGCTCCAAAGTATTCTTTTGGATCTACACCTTTTACAAAGATGGACTCAAATGCATTTTGATAATCTTCTCCAAATTGACCTATAAAGTCTTGGACTAAACTTTGTGCTCCTTTTTTCTTTTCAGATTCAAATCGAGCTAAAAAATCTTCAGGAGTTTCAATGCTTACTTCTTCTCCTTCTTCTTTATTAAACACCCCTAGATCAAATAGATCTTTTGATAGTGCTTCAAAGTTTGCAGAACCAACTTCAGCTTCTTCATCGTTTACCACTTCATCAAGAACATCTTTAGGTTCTTCGACTTCAGGTATATCAATTTCAACTTCTTCTTCATCAATTGCATCAGGATCATTACTTAAAAAATCAGAAATAAGAGATTCCCCTGTTTGCTTTTCTTCATCTGTTTTTCCATCTACACTTTTAGGAGGAATAATATCCTTACCTTTCGGTGCCTGTGTAGCTGGTATAACATCTTCAGTTTCTTTTATTATTGGTTCAACGGTCTCAGGACTGCCACTTGCAGTTTCTGGAGCCATTAAATCATTTAGCAATTGTGCATCTCCAGATCCCATATTTACGGTATCTTGAATGCCAAAGTTACCTTGTGGCTGTAAATTATCAGACATATGTAGTTATTTTTTTTATTAAAACTTGGTTTTTTACTTGTATGACTGTAAAGTTAATTCAGTCATATTGATTTACAAAACTTTATTTATGTATTTTTATAAATATTCGAGATAATATAGCATTAACTATTTTCGTGCTATAATGAATGTAATTATTTACTTATTTATTTCGACCTTTTGCGTTTTGTTTTGCTACAGCTAGATCATTAGCCTGATTTTCACGAGCTAATTTTATTTTATCTCTTTCCAATTGTAACTTTTGTTGTGCTAAAGAATTTCTATTATCAATTTCTGCCATCTTTCCTTTATATTCTTTATTAGCTTTATTAGTCTCAGCTTCTAATTTAGAAAGTTCTACAATATCAGGGGCACCTGAATTATCCATATCTGCCCCAACTTCTGTTCCTTTAGCCATAGCATTAATAAGAGCAACTTCTTTTTTATTAACTCTGTCCAGATCATTCTGTCTATCTTCGTTAACTTGTTCTTCCATCTTCATTCTTTCAGCTTGTTCTAGGGCTGCTTGAGCTTGTTGCTGCTGAGCTTGCTGTTGTTGTTCTTGAAGTTGAATCTGTTGTTGTTGTTGCTGCTCTTGTTTATCTCTAAGATCTTTGAAAGTCTTTTTCATTTCTCTCATTGATTTAGTACTATATAATTCAATTACATCATATAATGTACCACCATTTTGTATAATAGCTTGAGACAATTGTCTAAGTTCATTAAACATTTGAGTGTCTTCTGGTCTATTAGTTAAAAATACCTGAAGGTCACGTAACGATAGGTCACTTCCATTTACTTGTACAAATGCAGATTCTCCTTCATTAGTTATATATGATAATGTAGATTGTGGTTTATGGCTTTCAGTATATAAAGCAGCATCTACAATTGCTTGATATAACTGCCCTTGAACATATTCATGTGCAACAAATAGAGGCTCTGTTTGAGAGTAGCTTTGTTGCATTGCTGTATTTGTACCTGTGGCTGTTTCTGATGCAGCTACATTACCCATACGCTGTTTAGACATACCTATAAGTTCCCAACATTCAATCTTCATTTGCTGAGCTAAGGTATATCGTGATTGTATTTCTTGTGTACGTGTAAGATCTAATGAACTAAATTGATTAAATGAACTTGGAGCTTTTAAATTCTCTGGACTATCATCTACAAATACCACTCCTCTATTACGTGCTTCCATTTCCCAGATGTCAATAGCATCTTGTGCATCTCCGTCTTTAGGAACTGGAATATGTCTTAGTGACATTAATTGTACCTTACCAACTTCCTTCTCTAATAATTTGTATAATTGATTCATACAAACATTATATATAGTTTGGAAAGGTTTCATTAAATCTACTAATGATTTTGCCTCTGTGTTCTTTTGCTCATAAACTGTACCAATGATTGGGCAGTAATCTAAAAGCTTATAAGGTCTAACATGATAGATGTCTGGACCAATTTTAATTCCTTGATACCATTGATTAATCCAACCCCACTCTAATGACTGTTGTGTAGGCATTGTTCCTGACTTATAGTCTTCATCTACTAGCACAGACTGTTCGTTACCTAACTCATCTATATATATTAACTTACCTATCTTCTTTTTAGAAACCCAATAAGACCTTATTACAACATACTTATATCCAAAAGAAGATACATTGTTCGTTAATCCAAGAAAGTCTCTTAAACCATCATCGTTCTCTTTCATTTCTGATTCAATAATCATACGTGTTTGTAAAACCAATGGATCATACGTGTCGTATGTAATAGAATCATTACCTGGAGTTACGCCAGGATTATCTAAATTAGATTCTCTAGCATTTATTAATCCGTAATCCTGTAGTGAAGTTCTTAAGTGATCTATTTCTTCTTTTGTTAATTCTGGAATAGCTTCAATTATTTCTGAAAGTTCCATAACTTGTACAGTACCAGCAGCATAAGCTCCCTGTTTTCTTCCTGTAGGGTCAGATATATATTTCTTATCAGGAGTAGTTAAGAACCAAGTGTTCTTAGGGTTACAAACCTCAATGTTATATCCTAATCTAGAATTGTCTTCATAGATATGATAGAACTGTCTTGCAGATATAAGAAGATCTCTAAATGCTTCTTCTGACTTTTCTTTAATGTTAAAATCTGCTTTTTGAGCAGTTAATACATGATTAGCCCATTTTTCTGCAACAGATGTATAACTATCTAATTGATCCTTAACTTGTTCAAAGGTTATCTTTTCAATATCTTCTTCTGATATTTCTTCACCAGCCATAGCAGCTTTTGCCACTACTTGTTCTTTTACTTTAGTTATTACATATTTCTGTAATGTGTCTGTTTTAAATTGTAACTCTTCTGCTTGACTATCATCATCAAAAGCCTTAACTCTAAATGAGTCTGGACGTTTAGATATCTCTCCGACTAATTCGTTAACAGGTGTAGTTACTATAGAATACATTTTAACGTATGCTGGTAAATCTATATCTGTAGTAAGTTGATCAGTGAAACTTCTTACTTCTGGTTCTTGATAAAAGTCTTCTCTACGGAGAACACCTTTCATTAAATCATAGTTCTTTACAAAGGTGTCTCTATTTCTAACATACATTGCATATGATTGATTTGCAAAGTAATCCATAGTGTTTTTAACCCAACTATCATCTCTTTTTTGTTTTTCAGTTTTAAACTGATCAGGAAAGATGTTAAGGTACGCATACCTTATAGATGCATCTTTTGTATATCTTATAATTGCCATTATGAAAAAAGTTTATTTTTTTTCCTTCCAAAAAGCCCTCGTGACTCGGTAAAAAGAATATTTTTTTTATTTGTTTTGTAAAGTGAGGTTATTCTCTCATCTTCCTTTGCCCCAACCCTACCTATCATTGGATCTAGTTTCATTGCTAATCCTATTGCTAACTCAGCTGCAATAATTCTATCAAAGTTACCAGTCTCATTATATTGTATCATCTCTTCTAGTAATACAGGATCTAATATTTTAGACATACCTTTTACTGATGAGATTACTTCCCCTTCATCATTAAGTTCAGTATGTATAACATCTTCCGTATATTTCTTAAGACATCCGTGCAGGAAGTCCCTTACTTTTTCTGAAGATCTATGTATACCATAATCACGTCTAACCGTAGTGTTTGGTACTATTTCTTTTAACCATTCCGGTTGTCTTTCTAAATAATGAGCATCTCCTTTACTAATCATATAGTCAATAAAAGATATTTCATCATTTTCACACAAGGCTCTTGCATTAAAATACTTAATTAGCAACCTAGCTTGTTCATCCCATGTTTCTTTCTTTTCAGGACGAGCACAATAGCTTGCAACAAACATATCTTGGTACTTCTCACCAGCTATGGCATGCATACGTTTATATATGTATATAGAACCTAATGATGTACTATATGCTGATTTACCTTGTCTATAAGGGTCAATACCTGCAACATATAAACCATATGGAGGATTTTCTATAGGAAATTCATATATAACAACAGGTGCATCCTTTAGATCTGTTTGTTTTAATGGAAAATTAGTTATTGGTAACTTATCAGTAAAATCATGATTTACACCTTTTCCATCATCGTACAATATTACCGGCACTCCTGTTCTTTCTTGTTCATTAATTCTATACTTCTGCCTCTTAGCAGCTTCTATATCAAAGATGTTTGTATCCTCATTTAAGAATATGTCATCTACCTCTTGAGGGTAGTACATCTTTTCTTTTAAGAAGGCAACTCTATCACCAGCTTTTTTTAATCTTTCTAAGTTATCATTAGTCACCTTGTCAGCTAACTCTTGATTCGATACCATCATAGGTACCTCATATAGTGGAGAAGTTTTTTCTTTTTCTAAAAACTTACCAAGAGAAGATTCTTCCTTGGCTTCCATTCTATACTTATTAGAGATGAACAAACCGTGAACACGCTTATCATCTTTTGCATTGTTGTACGTAAGAAAATTAAAATTATCTACGTCAAACATTAAACTTTTTGCATCCATAAACATTTTCATGTCACCACCTGTACCTGTTAATATAGGTGAACATCC
>Ga0233411_10000320_pt1 | contig 15182 bp, 11 predicted proteins | sample Na_anoxic_2_MG_FD_179799 | JGI IMG/M metagenome (GOLD analysis project Ga0233411, IMG submission 179799) | Seawater microbial communities from Saanich Inlet, British Columbia, Canada - Na_anoxic_2_MG | ecosystem: Environmental > Aquatic > Marine > Inlet | place: Canada: British Columbia...
AAAGCATATCACCACGTTTAAGGGAGTTGAATAGGCGCAGGTAGAAAAGTTCTCTAAGGGCATCCAACTCACGCATAACGCTGGTTAGTTCCCTGAGGGTTCTTTCTGATATTTTCTTATCATCTTTTATTGCTTTCATTCTTTCCATGCAACTTTCTATCATACTTAACTGATCCGTCGTTAAGGTGTTTATTGCGTCTACTTGAGCCTTAGAGGTCAAAATGTCTGGGTGTCCGTTTCTCATATGTTTATCTTGTTGATTTCAAACTTCAAATTATTATAGTGCTTTATTCTTTGCTTGGAGTGGGATTCCAAATACTTGACACGATCATAGAAATCATAAAGGAATACTTTAGTTTTACCTTTAGCCTTTCTCGTACCTCTTCCTAGACCTTGAATGGTTGGAACTTCTCCCGCTAACCCTCTAGCATTGATCATGTGAGATATCTCATCAATACTAATCCCAGTCTGCATAACATTAGTTCCGATGATAGTAGCGGGGTTATCATCCTCTATGAATTTCTGAATGATGTCATACCGGGATCCAATATCATCCTTACCTTCAATCCCGTAGTAGTTAGTTACTAGCTTTTTTAGATTTTCAATATGCTGAAGGTTCTTTACCAGTATTAGTATCTTAGCATTTGGGTTTGCCTTATATACTTTATCTACGATCTCTTTTATCTTGTTATTGCGATACTCATTGTTTACAATGAATTCTTCGTATATCTCCAGGTAAGATAGATTAGACTCTACAGATGAGGGTGCCGGTATATCTATAATTTGAATTATCGGTTTGGCTAAACTTCCATCCTTAATCAACTCGTCTGCCGTCCTGGTTGTGTATACGGCTCCGAATGCGCCCTCTAGAACCATCCTAGCGTTGATGTCTTTTGCGCCCTCCCTCGGAGGCGTAGCAGTGAAAGCAAGCCTGTAGAGAGCGTTAGGGAAGCTCTCAACGGCAGCTATGGTGGTCTCCCCCTTGCAGAATTGGTGAGCTTCGTCAACCATTAGTAGTTTTGAGGAATTCAAGTGAGAATCTATGATCCTTTCAATACTTTGCACCGTGGAAAGCATTATGCGTCCGTGCTCGTAACCTTCCCCTGAGTTTATCCCCAACTCTTTAATACCACATTCTTGGAAGAACTCGTAAGTTTGTTTTAGGATACCTTTCTCCCTGAACAATACAGTAACATGGATGTCTGGATCTATCTCCTGTAGGGCTGCAATTACCCCCGCCATTATTAGAGTTTTACCCGAACCTGTCGGGGAATCCACAATTGCCCTCTTATGCTTTAAGCAGTGTAGGATACAATCCTCTTGGTAGTTTCTGTACTTAAACTTCTTGACAGATACTAAAGGTGCGTCAGCGGAAGTATCTGCATCTTTATAGTCTACAATATCTTTAGTATTAACTCCTATCAACTCAAGGTCTTTTAATACGCGAGTGAGCAATCCTGCCTTAAACTTTCCAGTAGACTCAAAGTATCTTTTCTTACCGTCCCACCGTCTAGCTCTGTAGGCTGGGGAGTATTGGTATCCGGGCACAGGGAATGAATACTTAGTTTTAAGTTCCCTTAATATCTCTGGATTATCAGTATCCAGGCGTGCGGTTAAAGTTCCTACTGTAATCCTCATAGACTATAATATAGTTACATTATAGGAGATCCATGTCAGAGATAAGAAAAATTGCGGGGAATAACGTAGCCAGTCACGATAGTGTCCTCAACGAGTTGTTTAAAAATATGCCAGAAGGGGAGTCATGGGAAGTATCCCTGCCTTCTAAGGGGAAGTTCTACACTAACTTTACGGGTGCTACGGTAACTGCCCTTACTTTCCAAGACGAGGAAAGAATACTTAATTCTAACGGTAAGGGAAGTAATATTATTAATATGTTGGTTGATACCTGCGTTCAGGGAGTCAACGTACAAGAGCTTTTGACCATGGATAAGCTATTCCTTCTAATGAAAATTAGAGAGCTTTCCTACGGATCTGAGTATGAGTTTCCTGTTGGATGCACTCAGTGCCATAAAGAAATTATAACGACAATAGATTTAGACAGTCACTTTAAAATAAAAGAAGTCCCAGAGGACTTCACGGATCCTAGGGAAATTACCCTGCCAAAGCTGGGTGTAGATGTGAAGGTGGTATTCCCTAGAACACGAGATGAAGCTTATTTAGAGGACTCTAAGACGGTAATAAAGAATCTTTATAGATTTGTAATCTCCCTTGGAGAAATTACGGATCCCGTCCTTATCTCAAAGGCAATAAAAAGAATGCATATCCAAGATGTAAAAACCATTATAAAGGAAGTTAATAGGGAGGAATACGGGATTGACCCAAGGTTCATGTTTGAGTGCCCCTCTTGTAAAAATTCTACCTTGATGGCTATACCCCTCGGTGTCGATTTTTTTTCAGTGAGCTAATACATAGTTTAACCTCAAAAGAACTCTTACAACAAGCCTACATATTAGTAAGTAAGGCAAACTTTGCTTACTCCGATGTAAAGAAAATGACCTCCATGGAGAGGTTCACATTCATAAAGTTTTACGCGGACGAAATGAAGGCTCTAAAGGATTCCCATGAAAATAAATAACTATTCGGTCAATACGAGGCATGAGAGACCGTCAGTGTTAGCTCCTACTGCCTTGTTGATGTATTTCATCAACGACGGGAAATACGCAGATCCTTATGAGATTAGCGGGGTGTCTGTCTTTGCTGCTGCAAATAACATGTCTCCTAGTTCGGTAGTCACCCCTGAGGGGGAGATCGATTCCAGTGTGACGAGCCTCGTGAAAATGCACTTTGCGAACATCTTAAATGCTTCGGATACTAGGACTGACTCTAGTTCTTTTGATACTTCTAATTACTCTCGGGGTGACGGTATCCAAGCTTCTGGTATTTACAGATTGGCCGAAGGTCAATACGCTGTAATCCTAGATCAGAACGTAGTAAGTGCAACCTTTAATCTTTCTGGGGCGAGTAGCATTCTTAACACCGTATCAGGGGTAGGGGATTACCTAGATGTTTGGACCGTCAAGCATGTTAACGGATCCAACCTCACTACGATAATAAATGACTTCACTCTGACAGAAGATAAATTCTTTGGAGTTACAGAACCCTTACTTTTCCGGGTAAACACACAACTTGAAAACAATCATGTGGTTCTGGGATCCAAAGTTGACCTGAAGTTCACTAACGATTTTACCCTGGAGAATACAAACATCGATAGAAGCATCGTTAACTTGTTCAAGGATTCCTTAGTTGTGAATCCTCAAATTGAGATCTACAAGAAGAATGATGATCGTAATCTAGCTTCCAGAGTGATGGTATCTTCTTACGCTCAAACGTCTGGTCTTTCAGATCTTACTTCGGCAAACACCGTAATCTTTAACCTGGACACTGAAGCCCTAAAGACCCACCCAAGTATGCTTGATGGAACCTTAGGATCTCAGACAGGGGTATACATTGCAAAGCTTCGTTTCCAAGCTCTGAATCAGACAATAGTATCAAACGATCTAGCCTTTATAATCCGTTAGCTGGGCTAGCTCTAGATTTAGGGGATCTAGCCTCTTAAGGTCCTTACATGCGCTTAGAACGGCATCAGGACCCTTCTCAACGAGCATCTGGTTCCAGTCCTTACAGGTGCCGTTAGGACTTACTGTATACAAGTCATCTCGATTGATCCAGTAGGCTTTTTCCATAAACTTCTTAGTCCCGTGGGATCCTGCTGTGTCATTATCAAAGGCACATACCAAGGGACCGAGATACTGGCTGAGTTGAAGCATCTGCTCTTTAGACGTAAAGCAGGACAGTGTGGTAGTAGCATTAAGACCACAAGCTTGGAGGCTCAAGCAATCAAACACCCCCTCGGTCACATACAAAGGTTCGTAGGATCCGTAATCAAAAGGGTAAAGTATCTGGGAACTCTTTAGGTTCTTACAGTTAAGATACTTAGGTTGGGATCCATTCAAGTCTCTAGCCTGGAAGTAGAACATCTTCCCCGACTTATTAATAAAGGGGATAATGAGTCTCCCTTGGTAGCTACCCGTCTTTGCGAGGTAAAACTTGAAACCGTCGAGCAACCTACTGGTTACCAGAGGATGGTCCTTCACTATCTCAAAGTTTTTAGTATCATCTAAATTACTGACAATCTTATCTGGGTCAACCCGCTCAAACTTCTTCGGTTCCCTGAAAACACCACGAGCCAGGAAGTCCTCGTAGATGAGAGTCTCATACGCCTGGGAGTAGGAGCACTTCTCAAGTTTGGAGTATAACTGGGTGAAGTTTCCCACCTCGCCAGACTTAAAGCATCGCCATAACCCAGTAACCAGATTGATGGACATATGGCGTTTATGGTCATCAGCCACGAAAAGGGAGGGAACTACTAGCTCTATATCATCGCTTGAAAGCCTATAATTAGATGAGAACTTACCAATACAGTATTTTCTAATAAAAGAATTATCGCTTATGTTCATAAATAATATCAGTGCCTCTCGCGGAGACATCATAGACCAGTGCCTGTGGAAATACAAGCTCAAGTATATATTAAGACTACCTGGATTCGGATCTAAGAATGAGGGTGCATTGAATTTCGGATCCTTCATCCATAAGATCTTTGAAGTAGGCTTCAAGGAGAAGAGCATGAAGACTCTGCTTAAAATAGCAGAAGCGGAGCGTTCAACCTACAAAGTACCTTTTGTAGAAAATACTAGAATGCAGTCTTGCCTAGAGAACTTCATCCTCTGGAATCAAAAGCTGGGGGAGACCTTATCTACGGAACAGTTGTTTACCGTCCCCCTAGATTCTGAAAAGGATATAAGTTTTGTAGGTATTATTGACCGGGTGGTGAAAGGCACCGATGGAGGCTACCTAGTTATCGACTACAAGACCAGTAAACGAGAGAAGAAGAAGAAAACTCTTCTGGATGACAATCAGCTAAAGGGGTATGCCTATGCTATCCACAAAACTTACGATGTCCCTTATGAGAAGATTTACTGTTCGCACTACTACCCAGTTACAGGGAACTTCGTTACTGTTAAATTCTCACGATTCCAAATAGACCAGTGGAAGAAGAAACAGATTGATAAGGTCTGGCGTATCCGAAAGAAAAAGATGGATGAGTTCTGGGCAAGCAAGAACATCTTCTGTGATTGGTGCGAGTATAAGGAGGCTTGTCCTGCCTACCAGAGTGAGTCTACCGTCTGCAAGAGGATTGATGAGCAGAAGGAACTAAAGAAGACTTTGAACGAGAATAAGAAGAAGTAACCCTCCTAGCAGATTACTTTGTAAAATGGGCATAAGTTAACCATGCAAGATACACTAGGACACAGTATACCGGCCAATCGCTGCTTTGGGAGCCTTCAAGATCGCCTGGATCCACTCCGTGGTCACTAATAAACTTAGAGCGGTATAGGCTGTTCCTGAGATCTTGCTTGTCTTGTTCGTTCATCTTTTTACCTTGTGGGTTTGCTGGGTGCAATGTCGGATAGTGAACCACTGATTATAGGGTAGTAGATCTCGAAATCAATGTCTATCAGGAAGTTTTCGACAACTTCTCGATTAAATCCTGAGTCCACCACCAGAAACTTATGCAAGGTCTGCATCTTTAGGGGCTTCCTGCTCTCCAGGGATTTAAGTATTCTGATCTGGAAGAGCCTAGTCATTCTCTTCCCATACTTATAACTCCATCGATCAATAAAGTCTTTGGACGTTGTGAACTTCAGAAGATCGAAGGTTTCAAATAATTCTTCATCAAGATTGGACATTCTTCATTATACCACCTTAAGGAGGCTAATCTAGCCTAAATAATTCTGCTAGTATAAGTATACTTCAATCAGTTAAAGTATCTAGACTAAAGAAACAAAGAAAAAGAAGTAAGGATAAAGAAGAAAGAACTTTAGTGACTTTAAGTAATATTACATATGATAGTCACCTAAGGCTGAAAATCTAGAAAAAATTATTAAGCATGGGATTGATAAACGCCATCAGGGGATTTGGAAGAATTCTCAGCACCACACTGGATAACTTTTTAGTTCCTTACAAGGATAGGATGAGTGTCCATGAAACCTCCTGGATGGGACTACAGCCAGGGGATTTAGTCCAGTTCTACTACATAGATGGGGGCGTAAGGTTTGGTTTGGTAGTGTCCTCACGTAGGACATCCAGCGGTATATTCTTGTCCACCAGAAACAACACACTACTTAATATTGTTGAGATTGAGTCATTAACAGACTCAATGTTTTCATTGATGATAAATAACTTATACCAGAACAGGGATGCATGCAACTATTATTCGCGTAGGGTGCTTGGGGCTTTTTTGGGTAAAGATAACTTTAGGACTTTTAATGTGGCTAAATTAACAAATGTAATGAAGGTTAGTATACTTTAATGGCTACAAATCCTACAAATAGTAACACCACTGCCCTTGAAGACTTGTCGAAAGCCCTAAAGGATGCCGCCAAAAAGGTCACCGGGGGTGTTGCAAATTTCCTTAATCCTGTCAATCGCTTTGTTTCAGTAATGAAAAAGAGTGAGGAGTTGCAGCTTAAATCCTTGGCTGTAGGGACTACCTATGCCAAATTTACAGCCGCTAATACCAAGGCTTTAGAAGGCACCATGGCAACCCAGCAGGAAATGACCGATTTTCTAGTAACGGGTTTCTCAAAAGGTTTAAGGGGGGCAAGTGATAGTACTATTAAGTTAGCAGATGAGATGATATTAACCGGCCAAAACACCACAGGCTTGATTTCTGCTATGGCTACCTTACGTTCCACAACTAATAATTCTAGCAAGGTTGGTGGAATGTTATCTAAAAGTATTTTAAGGAATTCTAAAGATTACGGGGCTACTGCGGAGACTATGATTGATGCTCTTAATTCAGTTAAGAGTTCCTTAGAAATGGCAGCGATTCATGGGGACAAAGCTGTAGGTGCCTATAGTGAGTTTACGACTGATATGGTAGCTGCAATGGGAGGGTCTGAGGACGCAAAGAAAAACGTTCAAACCTTCTTAACTATGGCAGGAGCTTTAGAAGTTCAGAAGCAAGCACTTTTTGGGATTACAGATGAAATGAAGAGCCTTAGAAAGGGCAATAACATTTCTAATACTATACTTGAAAAACTTGTAGCCTTCGACGAGAAGCTTGGGAAGGGGGAGATTCGAAGGGAATCCATGATCAATCAAATTGGCAAGAAAGAATCTCTTGCTGCTCTTGGGATGTTGAGAGCACTTCAGAAACAAAACGAGCTATCTGAAGAAGAGAAGAAGACGCAACAAAGTAACCTGGAATCTATTGCAAGTAAAAAACGTATTGTGGATCGGTTCTACGAACAGTTGGCACCTGATCAGTATAACCTTCTACTAACATACCTTCCTGCAATAGCTACCGGCGTTGCCGCTGGTGGTATTATAGGTGTGATAGGTAAGCTAGGCAAGGTTGCTTCCTTCCTACACCCTGTAGGTGCCGCTCTTGCCGTAGTAACTGCCGCTGTCCCCCTAGTAACTAGACTTCTCTCGGATACCGAGGACAATACGAAAGATACTAATAAAATATTAAAAAGATCTAAAGACAAAGAAGTTGATAGTGGATTTAAAGCAACGACCTTGTCCCAAGCAGCGGCATTGGCCTCTGGCCTTCTAGGGTCTTCTTCCCCCGAGAAGACCGAAAGGGTGGAAAAACTTCTTAAAGCCATTCTCGAAAAAACTCCGACTGCACAGGAAATTGCCGACGTAATGCCTGATCTCAACCAAAAGGACGGAACCTAATGACATCATTTATTCAAAGCATAATGCCTTCAAATAATTTTAAATTTGAAGACGTTAAGCAACCAAGAAAGTTAGAGCAACGCTCTCACTTAACTGTAGAGTTCCCTCAGTCGGACAATAGGATTTTCAGGACCTATATCCCTTTCCTTGAGAATCCTGAAATATCTGAGTCAGGATCTAATTCCCTTCAAGAGTATAACCTTATGGGAAGGGCAGGATCCTTATACTCCTACGGAGGCTCTGAGTCTAGGGCTATTGATATTACCTTTAATATTAGTTTACTACATTTAATACATCTCAATACTACCGAAGGTATAGCTGATAAATTCACACGACACTTTAATCTATTCTTTGCCGATAAAGAATCTGCAAAGGAAAGGTTTAACTTACGATCCGACTTAGCCAACGAAATTCAATTCGAAAAGAATGAAAAGGTGACCGATTGGCTGTATCCCGAGGGGCAACCATTCCGTAGCGTGGCCTTAGAAAATGAGTTATCCGACATGGGCGAGTCAGATACAAAGTTTAACCCTGAAGGATTTCCTCACGCTCAAACTCATAGAAAGTTTTACAGTAAATGGCTAAAACAGATTACGGGCCAGAACACTGTGCAGGGGTGGATAACTTCTTTAGAAGACAACGTTAATAGGGACTTCGGTGCTTTTGGGGGTCTGAATCCCTTTTATGAAGGAGGTAACCAAAACCGCAGGGACCTCGATAAGCTGATTAACTTGGTATTTGTGTGGGTTAATTTAATCCGCGCAACTTGCTTAAATAACGCCACCAACACAGTCCAAGGTCCTCCAATAGTTAGACTGACGCATGGTCCGATGTATAACAATGTTCCTTGCGTAGTTCGTGATTACTCAATATCAATAATGGACGAGGCTGGGTTTGATATACAGACCTTAACCCCTAAAAGGTTAGAAATAACAATGACCCTTAGTGAGATGAGAACTGGTGACTTTGGCACCTTTGAGTCTGGGTATCTTGAGTCCGGGGATAACCTCGCCGGGTGGGAAGCTATAATAGGAGATAATAACATAGATCCTTATAATGGAGATATTACAGAAGAAGGCACGCAGATAGGTCAGAACGATTAATCCTAGGGGATAAAAATGAAATACAGTAATCACTTAGGTGTAGGTAAAAGGGAGGAGACCTTTAAGAGTAAAAAAGTAGTGTCTTCTATTAACTCTTCTACTTTTGAGTCTTCAATCAAAATGTTAAATGGCCTTCCTCGTAATACTGGAGTCATCCCTCCAGGGTTTGAGCATCGCGCAGATTTAATAGCGAATTTGTTTTACGGTACCCCTGCTTTTGATTGGGTAATCCTGTGGGTTAATAATATCTCTGATCCTTTTCAACAGCTTAACGTCGGGGATAGAATAACGATAGTGGATATAGTATAATGTCCAAAGTGTTTACTGCCAATGTGATTATCACAAAGTCCCGACAGGCAATAGAACAACTATTTTTTGGAAAAAACAAACTAACTAAATTCAAAGAACGTATTGATTATCTTAGTGAGAAAGATTTAGCTGAAAGCTTTATAGCAACACCTAATAATAATGAGGGACTACTGAGGTTTGAGTATTCTTTTGGGGCAACTCCCAATGATGATCCCTGTAAAGTTAAGTTAAGCTTTGTGGAAACTTCAAAATTACTTGAGTTTGTACTTCTTGACAATGACCCCCTGTCTAGAAAATTGGCCCATACCTTGAAGATAGCAAAAGGTAAAGAGTATGCTAATTATAAGGCTATCGACAACAGTTCTATAATAAAGACGCTGGAGGATAGGATTGAAACCATGAAGGGTTCTGATCAATACTACATGGCTTTTGGGGTAGGGGATGACATAACTAATTGGGATGGTCCTCATACAATGTCGTTAACTGCGGCTACACTAAAAAACAGTGAGGGTAATGTTCGAATGGTGGATGCTACTTTTGTGGCTGAACCGGAGAATCTAAAAGCTTGGTCTAGAAACTTTGAAGAGGAGTTTGGGTATGGTGATGCTACAAAGAAACTTAGTAAGTATTTAGACTCACAAAATTACATTCGCATTAACGGGTCGGTTAATATACAACTGCCTGTGCCTCCCCCTGAATTGGGAGGAGAAGACTACCAGAAAAAGAATAAACTTACCACTAGCAGCGTCGAACGAGATGGTGTTTCGATGACTAGATTCCCGGTATCATTGAATGAGAGTGGTAGAGAATTGTTACGTAATTTTATAGGGTCGATAACAAGAAACCCTGGAAATGCCGTTGTCGCGTTCCCTCATAAAATTCGTGGTCCTGTTGACGATAAGATATATGTATTGGTAGACCCTAACGGGAACGCTTACGTAGAGGGTATAGTTAGTGAAGCTAACGTATCGGACTCTAGTGAAGTGTTGAAGATGTATGGGATTAGACATAACTTCGGTAAAAACCCCTACGGGGCAAATGCCAACCGGCTAGAAGAGATGGCTAAAGCTATTACGGATTCTAGTAACAGGATTGCCGACAGTCAGAGGCTAGCTCTAAAGGCCGCAGCAGCCGCCTCGACCTCTTTGCCGCCAACCATCATCGGCGAATCTTCGGAAACCAGCGGTCGCACATCGTGGAGAAGCTGGTTACAAGCTTATCCTTCTGTGCCCGAAAGAAAGAATGAACTTTTTAAGGGTTATAGATTTTTACAAAACTTGCCCTTAATGTCACCGCTTCGCCAAGAAGGCTCCAGCCCACAGTTACTCTTCAATAAAATCTTCGGTAATAAGGTTGCTGAATTAAAATTAGGGACCAACATTCCCGTATTTAACGTAGAAACGCAATCCATATCTTCCGAGTATTCTGGGCCTTTCGAGGACGCTGTTACTGAAACAATGGAAGCGGTTCCTGAAGGAATGAATCTTAATGGTGATGGCAACACGGAAGAATATACCGAATCTCAGAAGGCTAAGTTAGGGGCGGCTTTAAAGCCTGGATCTATGCCGTCCAATATTAATACTGACTCTAACTTCGACGCAGCCACCGAACAAAAAACCCTAAAGGCTCTGCGCGAGGAGTATGATAGGATTATGAAGGAAGGTTTGATCTTAACATTGGAAATGGGCACCACTAACATGCTTTCAGAAGGTAAGTATTCGCGGTCATTTGACACGCCTATCCTCGCCCCTTTATCAAAATTTGTAGCGGGACTTAACGAGATTGCTCACCTCAAAACAAATGATGAGATCTTTGGGACAAGACCCTTTGACTTTTTTGAGGAGACTGACATGCGAATACTAAAGCTATGGCATAAATACGGGATTATAAAAGACCCTACTAGGTCGGCATTTGTTTTCGGTTCTACAGACGATATACGGGATACATTATACCTAAACGGGTATGACCGTGTCACTGGCATGGATGGAATTAGCGGAGGTAATAAAAATACGTGGGATTCCGCAACATTGAAGCCTTCGGGCTACGGTCCTAATTATCTTAACAACCCCGAGCAGGACGCATACTTACAATACCGTAAAGATTTTGAGGAACTATTTCTTTTAAATAAGGGTAGTAGGGTGTCTTCCTTTGAGGTGTCTGATGAAAAAGATGATATGTCTTTTCTTAAAGAAGCGGGATATAACTTTGAGGGTAAAGATATAATCTTGAAGCATAACACTAAGAACCCTAACGTTACCTCCTTAAATTATTCAACTAAAAACTACATTACTTCTTTGCTTTCCATGCAAATACGCCCTATCCTTGACGAATCGGCAATAGGTACAACTAAACTTGGTGCCCTTAAGGGGATAGCGGAGAGAGTATGGGGAGAAGAGGAGCTTTCAAGGTTCATTGAATCTTTACCCGCAGGAACTGATGGAACAATACTCCGAAAGGACATGTTGGTAGGTAAAGATAGAGATAAACTCAGAACGATGCTCTATGAGTCTGTTGTTAAGAGGAATAGTTTAGGTAATTTAATGTTTCCTGAATTAAGAGAAATATCCCTATATGATATGGTCAGCTTGCTAATCGTAGCCGCTAGGTATGAAAGGATGACTAAAAATGATGTTACCGAGTTTTCCCTCTCCACAAAAATCGAAAGGTTTACGTCCGTAAAAAAAGATATTATGGATAGATATGCCAGACAACTTTTCCGCCTTACGCTTAAGACTATCCCCTTCTTTAATCACAAGTTATTTGTAAATAAAACTTGTGGGTTGGTAGGAATAACGGGAGGTATTGTAGGGGTAGATCCTAGTATTCGACACTTAGCACCTTACACTGGGGAGTATGATATTGTCGGGTGGAAGCATATTATATCTTCTTCCGAGATATCTACAACCTTTCACCTGCTTAGGGATGGGATTGGCTCCCCTATTAACGCTGACGCTACCGTTAGGGACTGGTTAAAGGCAGAATTAGATGCAGAGATTGGTAGAGAGATTAGCAAACCAAAAAACTTTCATAACTTACTAATGCCATTTGACAATCCTTCCCAAGATCCCCAAGGCTTTACCGAAAACGTGCCCCGGATTGCTGTTCTCAAAAAAATGATTAAGGAGTTAGATCGGTAACCATGTTAAATACTATAAAAGGAAAAGTTACCTCCAATAAAGGTTCACTTCAAACAGGAAGATTTAAAGCTACTTTTAAGATTATTGGTGACGAGGAAGTAGATGTAATTTATACCTCCCCTATGTATAGGGTTAATGGGGGTGGACTTCTAGCTCTCCCAACTAAAGGGGATATTATTCTAGCAGCCCATAATCCTGATACCACCGAAGTATACTACCATTCTACAATCGTAGATACGCAATTACCTAAAACGCAGGTCAGAGGGGATGATAGGGTTCCTAATTTTGTAGAGATTCCTGACGATAAGGTTTTCGCTGATGACGGATCCCCCGTAAAAGTTAACTATACAAATCAGGTAGGTGCCGGATTAGAGGTGACTAGGAATTTTAAACCTGCACCTGGAAAGCCTATTAGTTCTGTAAACTTAATAAGTGAGGCAGGTAAAAAGGTAGGTCTTGATGATTCTCCTGGAGTCGAAGCTGTAGTCGTTCAGAACCAACATGGCGACGGTATCACAGTTAAAGGTGATGCTGACGATCTATTCCCAAGTAGATGCATCCAAGTAGCCTCCAAGGGGCATCAGTCCTTTATTGTTGCTGAGTCTAGTCTGGATCTCACAGTTGTTGAGGGATTGGATATATCTATTGAGAATAGGTCCACAGGTGCCATGGCCCAAACCCCTTCAGAACAGTATTGGCCTAATGGAAATCTTCCCTGTAAGAGATGGGGAGGTATTTACCTAAGAAGTGAAAGTGGGGATATTTCTATTGCTGCAAATGCTGATACTGGAGAACCGGAACAGGATGGGAGAATATTTATTGTTACTCCAAAAGCTAGAATTCAAATAACTGAAACTGGAGCGATTCAGATAGACTCTGATCAGGACGATATTAGAATTAAGTCTACTTCCAATATAAACATGGAAGGGGCTAATATAAACATTAAGGCTACTGGCTCGTTAAAGATGGAATCGGGGGGTGAAACCTCTATATTAAGTGGAGGGAATGTCGTTGTTGATGGTACCGAAATTCATTTAAAACCTACAACACCTCCTACATCTATCCCTCCTCTCACCGAACACAGCACCCTTGACCTTAACGACTATTCCGAATAACTATGCCTACCTTTGACGCAAAATCGTTCGCTCTGGCTATGGGGCAAGGTGCATCTCCTATAGATGCTTTGGGTACTCAGTATGGAGTGCCTAGTTGTATGCTGAACTTGGCTAAAGAAGCCTTAAGTTTAATTCCTTCCGAATTACTGTCCCCCATAAGGAGCCAAATATCAGAAGGTAAGGATGCGGCTAGTTCATACACTAAGAAGTTAGCATCCAAGCTTAGAATGGACACGGGTATTACTGAGTTTGCGACTGACGATGGGACTTATAGGTTAGTATCCAACTCCTCAAAGTTAGGATCTGATGAGGATGAATTGGGATTCTTTGATAGTATCGGCGAGTTTGTGGGGAGCATTGGTACCGCCCTTAGCGTAGGGAGTCAATTATATAGCAATGTTCAGGCTACTGCGGCAGACATTGAACGCCTTCAAGAATGTCTGCAAACCTATAAAACCTTTAAGGAGTTTTCGGGAGGAGTGCGGACCGTTGCTCCTGCCACTATTACCACCCAATACGCAACAGCCATAGAGCAAAGTGTAGATGCTTTAAAGTTTCAAGTTTCTGCCCAAGGCTCACTAGATAATATTGATAGTGTATTACTTGATAGGGCTATAGACCCTTCCTTAGAGCCTTCACCTTTTGATGCTTCGGCTCCTCCCGCACCTCCTACTGAGGAAATATTTAGATTGCAGGCTGGGCCTCCCGTATCGAAGAAAGGAAAATTCATACTATCGGTAGATGGTTTATACTTCGACTCACAGAAGGGAGGGTTAGAGCCTGCCCTTCTAGAGCTACAACTTAGAAAGTCCGCTATTCCTAACGCCACAGCGTGGAAGCTTGAGTTTGATCCTAGCCTTGGAGGAAGAGGTGTCCCCACTTCTACTGATGATCTTAACGTGTATTTCAATACTATCTTTGATCCTAACGTTATAGATAATTCCCCTTTCCTAGAAACTTACTACTCTCAGGATACTCTACTCCAAAGCCTTATCGGGCAGATGAATAGAAAGATATACGATGTATCTTCTAACATTGAAACTCAAATATACGATGGAGCAGCGCAGATTATTATTGATAACCTAAAGCAGGTAATGATTTCAGAGGCTTCTACCTTCCGAGGGAAAAGCAATAAGCGTAAGAAGCAAATTGAATTAGCTGTAAAGATGCCAGCAATGTATGGTAAAGGACAAGTATACGCTCCTGGAAAAGTTCCTGTAAATGATTTCTCCTACCTTGAAGGTATAAACTTTCTTGTGGATTTAGATAAGCAGCGACAGATAACTCTTAAGCAAGATGATGTTACCGGAAACGTGTTACCTATTGAGACTAAATTTACTCAGCAGATAGAAAGCGATAGCAGTATTTCCCTAAACCACTTACTGCTATCCCACGTTCCTATGGGTGTGACGATCGATAACGCCCCAGCTTCATCAGCCCCTAGTATTGCTGTAACTGAAGTCATATCAGAGGATCGTCTTATTTCCCTGTACAACTTACTGACCGTAAAGACTAGCACTACTTCAGATATAGACTTTGGGGTGTTTAATAGTAGCGAGAAGGGTAAGGATTACAATGCCCAGGTGGTAGGGGATGTTTCAAATGTATTGAATCTTGGTCTCGGGTTAGCATACCTAGAAGGTGTTGCAATCCCTTCTGCTACCAACCAAGAGACTATGGAGAGGACTGGGTCCTACATTAAGCTTCCTGAGAGAAAAGAGTTTCAAGACCTTCTGTACAGTAGGGAAGGA
>Ga0233411_10000324_pt1 | contig 15069 bp, 24 predicted proteins | sample Na_anoxic_2_MG_FD_179799 | JGI IMG/M metagenome (GOLD analysis project Ga0233411, IMG submission 179799) | Seawater microbial communities from Saanich Inlet, British Columbia, Canada - Na_anoxic_2_MG | ecosystem: Environmental > Aquatic > Marine > Inlet | place: Canada: British Columbia...
TAATTTAATCCTGAGTGACTCCCCGCCCGAAAGGGTGGGGAGTTTTTAATACAAGGATAAGATAAGGTTTACTTATTAGGGTGTAACGATCACTCACTCACTCAGGAAAAAGAACATGTCGAAAACAATCACAACTGTCCCCGTCCCCGTCGCAGACTTCCACAAGGCATTGATATCTTTCGTGGAGAACTTCCACGGTAATGACCTTTGGTGCGGTGGAATGAATTGCAGCCTATACACAATGGAGGATTGGCGACAACGAGGCGAACCGTATGGACTACAAGCACCAGGCGGCACACTGGTGACGGAGGGGGCTATCAATCACGCTCTCAATTATGGCTATCGTGGCGATGGAGAATGGAGTTTCCACAACGAGTTCACCGAGTTTTGCAACAAACACGGATACTATTGGGAGATGGGTTATAGTTGGACAGTCCATTTTTACCACTGTTAAAAATATCCTGAGTGACTCCCCGCCCGAAAGGGCGGGGTGTCTTTTATCAACCAAGATAAGGTTTACTTATTAGGGTGTAAGCAACTCACTCACTCAGGAAGGAAGCGACATGGTAGAATACTTGAATTCTTCAGAAATCATGGCTGCTAAGACTACGCAGCAACCACGCCCTAGGTTGGACGTGTACGGATACACTCTTAGGGGAGGCAGCCCCTCCAATGTAATGATAAAGTTGCAAGATGGTCGGTGGCGTAGAGTTTATGAGTTGTGCTTTTCCAATTGTGGAAGTCAATTTGTCAAGGTCGGCGGTACGAACCTGTTTTTAGGTCATGTAGAAGATCATATTAAAAACCTAATTTGAATGAGTGAGCGACTCCCCGCCCGAAAGGGCGGGGTGTCTTTTAACAAACAAGCTAACAAGGGCAAAGATAAGGTTTACTTATTAGGGTGTGGCGACAACGAGTCGTCAGTCACTCACTCACTCAGGAAGGAAGCGACACATGGCTACTTTGCGAAACACTCAGGAACTGGAATCCGTTATCGCTGATTTGACGGGGGCTACCTTCGTCACAATCGAAAGCAAGACAGACCCTAGAATGGTCAAGAAGCATCGGGAAACGGGCGAACCGAACCCCTATATTGGTGCTGTTAAGGTGTCCCGTGTCAATGGGATTGTGAATTGGATTTATTCCAATTCAGTGAACAACCAGCGGACGAGGGAAGATAAGGCGAACGATTTTGTTGCGGAACCTAGACAATGGGGCGAACGTAGGGTGTTGGCTAGTGGGAACATTAGCCCGTTCGTTGACCACAAAACGAACGTCTATCTTGAATTAAAGGTAGAACGTAGCCTAGGCTACCACTACGAAATGCCAGACGGGACAATCGTTCCATCTCAAAACATTCAGCCATATCTTCCAGTGAGGAAAGTTGGTCGGCAAGGCGTTGACAAGGAAGTGATTTTGCGGGACTATCGGCTGGATAGTATCACGTCAATCACTGTCAATCGTGAACGATACGAAATGGCATAGGGAATTTAATTCCTACCCGAAAGGGTAGGAATTTTTTTTTAAGCGGCAAAGATAAGGTTTACTTATTAAGGTGTGGCGACAACGAGTCGCCAGTCACAAGAGCCTTTAGGGGAAAATTATGTCTGATGACGCTGCTGCTGCTGCTGCTGATGATGATGATGATGCTGCTTGGGAAGCAGCGTCCGATTATTGGGGCAATTTGAGTCCAATGGAACTTGTCGAGGATCATTGGCGTGGGTGTGATTGGTGATGGGTTCAAACCCCGCCCTTCGGGGCGGGAATTGTTTTATAAGCGACAAAGATAAGGTTTACTTATTAGGGTGTTGGCGACAACGAGTCGCCAGTCACAGTTCCTTCAGACAGGGGTTATGAAGATGAAGATGAACATCAAGAGCGGAATGGGCGGAAGTCGTTGTGGCAAAGGAAGAAGGGATTCAACTGCCCAGTTAAAGACCTACTCGAAGAAAGCCCGCCGCCGCCTCGACAAGGTGGCTGCAAAGGGCTGAAGCAAAGCCGCAGGGGGGGAACCCCCTCTTTTTTATAAGCGACAAAGATAAGGTTTACTTATTAAGGTGTTGGCGACAACGAGTCGCCAGTCACAGTTCCTTCAGACAGGGGTTATGAAGATGTTTAGAAATTTCACGCCGCACGCAATTGTACTGAACTGCTCGACAAGCTTCCCCTCAGAAGGGGTTGCGAGAGTCAAACAGAGTTTCGGGGAGTTCGACAAGGGCGGGGTTTGCAGTCAAAATTTCGGGGAGGTTGAAGGGCTTCCCGATCCTGTTGCGGGGACACTGTTGATAGTGTCAGCCCTCGTTCTACAAGCAGGCGGTCGAGAGGATCTGGTAGCCCCTGCAACGGGCCATCCCGACACCGTGAGAAACGAAAAGGGACACATTGTTAGCGTCCCAGGCTTCGTGAGGTAGGGGGTCCGCCCTATGGGGTTCAAACCCCGCCCCGAAGGGCGGGGATATTATTTAATTAATTAAATGCTTGTAAGCGACAAAGATAAGGTTTACTTATTAAGGTGTGGCGACAACGAGTCGTCAGTCACTCACTCACTCACTCACTCAGGTTGTTATCATGGTTGTTCCTGCTACTGTAGTCGCTGTTTTGCTCGTCTCTAAGAGCGGCGCAAACCGATACGCTAAATGCTCATGCTGCGAGTCCTTGATGGTGTGGGGCGATACGTGCCACACCGTCAAGACTGTCAAGCCTAACGGTAAGACGGGCAGAGCGTTGCCCTACGGCAAGTTCTGTAAGTCTTGTGAGTCACAAGGCATGATCAAGCTGAACTTCGCAAACGAACTGGATGCAGGGCGTAGCATCCTTCAGCCTGCTCACGATGCTGAGAATCGTGCGGAGCGAATGGCGGAACACTTCGCCCGTCATGCGGCTTGCGGCCTGAGTCGGGATCAGGCTTGGGATAACTGGAACTATGAGGGCTAGTCCCTTGCGGGTTCAAACCCCGCCCTTCGGGGCGGGGATATTAATTAATTTTTCAAATGCTTGTTGCATTTTTTAAAATTAATTAATTAATTTGAAAAACCTTTTGAAGATAAGGTCTACTGTACCCCCCTGCTATACTAATACACATATCTCTTTTCTTTTCCTTGTTACATTTTTGTAAATTCAGGAACTTAGGAGCATGGGTCAAAAACCTTAAAACATAAAAAAAGAGCGGGACTCCTAAAAAAATCCCGCTCAAAATTTTCGTATATCTGTGTAGGTTTTTAGCCTTTATCTTGATCTACAATATAGTCATGTGCTTCTTCAGACAGATGGTCATCAAAATACTTTAGCAGTATAAGATTTAAATGTTTAGCATCTACTTTTTGTAGCATTGGGTGGTTTCCATCAAGCCTTTGCCCATTGACTGATATGGGTACGATATCATTAACTTCGTACTCATCTGGATCATCTGGAGTCATTTGTTGAGAGAAGTCTGCTTGACTAATTTGTCCTCTCATGCCAGGTTGCATTGTGTAGTCGATTCCATAAGCCACATCCTCTATTTCAGGAAGACCGTCAACATTTGGTCTGTTGCTTCCTATTTCTTCAACGTTCCAAGTAACATGTCCAGTATGAGGGTGTCTTGTGAATGTTTCAATATACTGTTTAAAAGTTTTCATTATTCTCCTAATCCCATAAAGACTCAGGTCTTTGCGGTTCTGGTTGACTCATAAATTCATTTTTTGGCGGAAACTTCGGAGGCGGAAGTTGATAGAAGTGAGGAACTTGTTCTTGGCTCATATCGCCAGGACCTTTTCCTTTTCCTTTACCTTTTCCGTCTCTTCCTTCTCCTCCTTCGCCTTGTCCTTGTCCTTGACCTTTTTGGCCACCTTTACCTGGCAATCCTTCACCTTTCATGGTTCCTCGGTAAACTCCGCCTTCCATCAGAAATTTCTGTATATCTCTAGACTGTTTATGCAGTTCTCTGTTGTAAGGTATTTTGTAAACCCTTGGACCATTGTCTGTCATATTGTGTAAAGGTAAGACATAAGGTTTCATATATTTATCTGCCCAAGACAATTCTTTAATTTCTTCTTCTTTCTTTTTGGATATATCATCAGCCCATACATATATCCCTCCATTGTTTTCTTCATCATCTGGTTCTTCAACAACGATCCAGTGAACTCTGAATTTATCAGGAAGCTGTGAAGGAGTTGCCCAACCAAGAAGGCCGTTCATTGCAAACCAAATGACTACACTAATGTAGACACCAAATCCAATGAGAGGAACTTTCATCCACCACTGACCTTTGCCGCCAATGATAAACCAAAGCATTATTACGATCATTATAATAAAGGCGATTGATATGCCTATTGTGTTCTCGTTACCTGAAATAGGCATTTTACTCTCCCCCTAGTTTCTTGTTTGCAATTGGTTTTGGCAGTTCATTCATTTCTGTAACTTTTCCTTGCTTATCGAGAGTAAACCTTAGAACGGTAGCTTCATCTCCGTTATTTTCTAGTTTTACTTTCTTTAGTGCAATTAACTTTACATGCGGATTCATCTTTTCGATTTTAACAGTCACCTCAGTAGGCTTAGAAGGATCAGGATGATCGCCCTCATACTTTCCATACTCAGATTCTGTCATCTTGTGGTACATGTGGACTGCCATAGTATACTCGCCAGGTATAATCCCACGTACAGTTATCATCTCTTGATTTAGTTGATACTCAATTGGACCCAAATCAGTTTGTATGATGTCGTTTCTTTTTCCTAAGTCATCACGATCCAAGTGCATCAATCCGTCTTCTCTACGGCGGAAGAACACCAAGTGCCCTAATGGATCTTCTAAGTAAGCATCTACATCGTCGCCAGATTCTTTTGGCCAAGTAACAGTGATTATAAAATCTGCCTTTGGAGTTATTTTTGAATCAGTAGTTGTTTTTTGATTCATCAATATTAAAGCCAAGAAAAACATTGCCGCAAAACCAAGAACAGTTATAAACAGCAAGTCTAAAAAAGAAGTATATGCATTATATTTTCCTCTCTTCTTCATATCTCACTCCTTTTTTTCAAGGGACTTACAGTACTCTAAAGCATTGTCAATGTTGAAAAATTGAACTTTGAGCAACTGGCTGCAAATTAATCCTGTTAGAGTTGTGTAAAGAGCAACAGACATGCCTCCGCTAATAGCAGTAAGCAAACCTTGTACAGATTCAATGTCTGATACGTCGCAGTTAATGAATCCTCCTAACATCTGTATGAAACCCCAAATAGTTCCTATCATCCCTACGTTGAGACAGATGTCGCTGGCAAACCAGCCGATTTCTGAATGTCTTTCTATCGTTTTCAATTTGTCATTAAAAAGTTTGTGCTTCAACTCTCTTGAAATTGAAAAAGACTGCATTCCTGCCCACAATGTGTGAAACCCGCAGATTGCGAGAATTAAAAAGCTTAATTTAGTAGAATCATTGAACCAAATTTCATGAATAACCCCTAAGTTCCAACAAAATATGCTTCCTACCACTATAAGTGTGGCAAATAGCCACCACCTGAGAAATATGTTATATCTCATTTATGTCTCCCTTCTTGCTAGACGTGTGTTGGTGAGCAAATTGCCGCCATGCATACTCATAAGTAGTTATTCAAACCATTATTATTTTTTCCATTTGTTTTTTCTTCTTCCTATATGCCACTTATTACAAATGCTGCAAATATATGTTTGATGTTGCTTGTTTAAAAATCCTTTTTTCCTTGCAGAAATTAAAGAAGCAACTGCACTCGTCTGATCGGGGTACTTAATCTTGTTCCTACAACAGTTTTTCATTCAACATTTCTTCCTCTGTTAACTCTTGTAAAATTGTTTGATCAAGCGAATGGATATATGCCTGATTCAGCTTCGACATTAGAACAAGTACAGACGAAACTGTTAAAACAAACATGACAACCATAACCACAGGTGTTAAAAGCTTAAACTTAGCAAACATTTTATGCCTTTATTGAATGAATATTGGAAAAACGGCACTTCCGAAGGAAGGGGCGTTTCATTTGTTGAAATTCTTTTCCAATTTACCTAAATAGGTAACCAAGGGAGAAGAATAAATGCCAACAAAAATTAATCTGGGTGAACAAACAGATTTAAATGCTTCAATTGACGGCACAAATCAATTAATCACAGGTGTTGCTGATCCAGCAAGTGCTCAGGATGCTGCTACCAAAAATTATGTTGATTCTAAATTTGTTGAAAACGAGAACCTCTCCCCTCAAGCAGATGGGACCGCAACGGTATTCGTGGTTGGTTCGTATGTGGCAGGATCGATAAAAGTGTATCACAATGGTCTTAGAGCACTAAAAGATACAGATTATTCTGAAACAGATTCCACTTCTTTCACGTTCAGCGATATCCCCGATTCTAGCGACACAGTAGTTGTTGATTATAGAATCTAAATAAAACAAGTATACGATATATAAAACAAAGACCTATTTAATGGAAAGTAAAAAATGAAGTCATTTAAAGAGTGGGCTAGACTTATTGAAGGTGAAGAAGGTGACGCAGATTGGGAAGAACATCCTTGTGAAGAATGTGGAGAAAAAGCAAGATCCAGATCAAGAGGGGTCACTGGGGCAGGCAACGAAGAATGGGAAACCGAATGTGATAACCAAAATTGCCCAAGATATAAGCGAGGTACACAGCTATCGGATCACATCTAATGAAATCATTCAACGAATACGCACAAGACAAAGACATAGAAGCTATTAAGTCTATCCTTATCGAAGAAGGCTACGATGAACCTACTCAAGAGCAACTTGTTGCTCTATTAGAAGCAGGAATACTAGATCGACTAAAAGACTCAAAGTTAGGGAAAGCCGCTAAAGGAGCATTGTTGGCAGGAGCATTAGCTGGTGCTGGAATGGGACAAGCTAATGCACAAGGAATTCGCATTTCCACTCATGCGAGCAGAGCCGCTGCTGCTGCACAGGATCAGGGAATTCGCACAATCACACCAAGTCGTCACAATTCAAACTCGGTTGAAAGTCATTGGAAACAACAAGGAAACTCGTTTTCTCCGAGGAGAGGCAATGGCGTCATTGTAAACAATAAAACGAATATATCCATGGACGACATCACAGACCAATCTGCTGACTATGCTCACGTTAATACGCAACAGCCATTCAAAACAACTACAGCGGAAGGTATAGGGCTGAACGTTCAAGATGCAATCAAAGATGCACTGAACGGAGTCGGGCGTTCCGCTGTTGGTGTACATGTAGATTCGGAGACATTGGTTAAAAATGATGAATTAGTAAAAGATAGAATAACCACCGGAACCGAATCGATTATTGGAAAATTTCAAATTGTTAACGTTAAGGAAAAAGACGGATTGACAAGAGTTACTATTAAAGCAGAGGTTCAGAAGCGAGAAGGACAAAAAGCATCAGGTGCAGAAAATCATCGATCACTTGAGGATGGGAAGTTCCGACTTAAGAAAACAACTTTAAACTTCGGAAGGTAAAAATGAAATCATTTAACGAATACGCACAAGACAAAGACATAAAGTCCATAAATGAATCTACGGCACTCATGATTGTTGAGAAAAATATAGATCCAGAAGCTCTTAATGAACTGGCAGAAATTTTTCTTGAATTCAATCCTTTAGCTTTGGCCGGAGGCTTGGGTGGTGCTGCTGTAGGTGGTCTTCCCGGCGCAATGGCTGGTGGATACGCTGGCGGCAAGGCTGGAGAGAAAGCGAAAAATTGGTTTAAAGGTGGACAAAATCAAAAAGTAACTCCCGCTTTGCAAAAAGCAAAAAAAGCGGTTGCAAATTTAGTCAATTCTATAGGTTCTGCGGAGAAGTCGGGTGGAGTTCAAAATTTGGACGCAGTGAAGACAACTGCAACTCAACTAAACAAAACATTGTCAACAATGGATGAGCCAGTCCAAAAAGTTGACCAACAATGGACACAAGCTCAAGAAAAAGTAAGAAAAGAGAAAGGCGGAATCGCTCAAAAAACTCAAGGACTAGGGGAAAAAATTGGGAGCAACAAAAAGACTGGAGCCAGAAGCTGGATTGGTGATAAATTCCAAAAAGCTGCTGGTGCAATGAAAAATGTTGACGCTTTGAACAAACAAGGTGGAGTGAGAGGTGCCGTGGCAGGTGCAGGAGATAAGTTGGCTAAGTGGGCCGAAAAGAATCCTCGATTAGCCAAGGCAGCTAAGTTAGGTGCCACTGGTGCAGCTATGGGTACTGCTTATGCATTAGGTGCTGGCGGTGGAGAGGAAGGTGCTGGCGGTGGAGAAGGTGCTGGTGAGGGAAAATGGCACGACACTACCCCCAAGGGTGACGGCCACTACACCGGGGATTCATTGGTGACCAAGGGTGACGGCCACTACACCGGGGATTTAAACGTTCGCTACGCAGATGACCCAAGTGGTGGAGTCTCACCGGACGCAAGTCGGACGATTGATGGCCGAGTCAAGCCACTACAAGGCGGACAAGTCCAATCAAACGCAGATTTGGGAATCTCTGATGCAGAGGGAGCAGAAATGCAACAAGCCGCTGCCGACCAGCGAGACGCACTTAGCAAAAGGCCGGGAGAATCGAGGATTGATCACCTTAGAAGAACTCAAAGTCCGGCTTCGGCAAAATTCTGGAATAGAAATTAGTAAAAGAAAATCATGAAATCATTCAACGAATACGCACAAGACAAAGACATAGAAGCTATTAAGTCTATCCTTATCGAAGAAGGCTATGACGAACCTACTCAAGAGCAACTTGTTGCTCTATTAGAAGCAGGATTCTTCGATAAAGTGAAAAAGTGGGGCAAAGGTGCTGCCTTGGCAGGCACTTTGGCTGCTACCGGACTGGGAGCAGGCAGTATGATGCAAAAAGCGTCAAATGATGCCATTAATTCTGCTCTACAAAATTCAGTTTCAGCAGCAGCAGCACAACAAGATGATAACGCTATGCAATCACAAACTGTGACATCACCTAAAAAAAGTGATACTGAAGTTCAAAGTGATAGCGGTGGAATACATAGTCGTCAGGATATACGTAGTGGACGTAGCGGAGGGTCACGATACGGACAAATACAACGACAACTAATCCAAAATAAAATAAATCGAATGAGAAATAGACATAATCAGATGCGAGATGCTGGTGTCAGCCATGGCTCTTTTGTTGGTGGGAAGTTAGTCCAATAATATCATGAAATCATTCAACGAATGGCTGAACGAAGCCCAAGACGACATCAAATACGCAGGATCGGGCAAATATGCCGGTATGGCTTGGGTTACGTTCAATATTAGTGGAAAAAAGTATGAATACGGTGTCGATCCACTTTTCACAGTAAAAGAACCTGTAAGACTCAGAAGAGGCAAAAAACTCTCTCCATCAGAACAGTTCAGGTTCTATATCCAAAAAGGATGGGACGGAAAAGCTCTCAACGTAGCAAAAAAACACGGAGAGTTACTATCAATCGATGGTAAAGCACCAGAAACTCCTAAAGTTCAAAAAAGACTTTTCTAACAACGTAGGAGTGCCATGTTAAAGCACCAATTACACAAAATCCCCCAAATAACTAAATCTTTTTCCGTGGGGCCTGTGTATAGAAATCTAATCTATCAAATGATGATGCTAAACTTACACAAGAACGTTCTTGAAATAGGCTGCCTGAATGGCTACTCAACATCCGCATTTATAACGGCATTGAAGAATAGAGCCGAATTCGATTTCACGATATGTGATAAGCGAATGGATCGAGACGTTATACGATTGGCAAAATCATCCCCCAAAGAAGTATCAATCAAAGAATGCCGCTCTGTAGAAGTCATCGACCCATCATTTGACTTTATATTTGTAGATGGGGATCACACTATAAGCAGCGTCGGACCTGAGATCAAACTTCTCCTAGAAAGCGAAACTAAATCCATACTGGCACATGATACATTTATTACACACGTAAGCAAGTTTTGGGGAGCGGTTTTGCTGAGACAAGTGTTTTCTAATCATAGAGATTATTGGACAGTACAAGACCATAGCACCAATGAGCATTTTAGAAGATTGGGATTATCATTCTTCACGAGAGATGAAGAAATACACAAAGCAGTTAAGCCTCTTTTTGAAAATATAACATAGTAACTTCAGATCTAATCCTTTTTTGAGTTGTTCCGATCTTTTATCTTTTTTTTCCATTGTTTCCGCTCTAGTTCAGGTACAGTCCTAGATCCTGAAATGTTTACTGTATGAGTGAAAACACAATCACACTTTACGCCAAAAGTGTAGTTCAAATACTCTTTGTTGTCTTGCACTCTTTCCAATTTTTCTTCAATAATGGAAATTTCTCCATCTAAAAAACGCTTTTTGCAAGTTTCGCAACTGTATTGGTAAAAATCTTTACGATTTTTAGCCCATTCTATTAAATCCTGTTCGTACCACTCTCTTCGACCTTCTTTGGCTGAATAGACCAACCCGCCAGGTTTGTATGAAGAAACTACTTCCTCACCTGCGGTGAGGAAGTTTGAATCCTCATCGCTTTTAAATTCATCCTCATCGCTTTTAAATTCATTTTCATCGGGTTTCCTCGTGTACTTCACGGATGGTTCATAGACCAACCCGCCAGGTTTGTAGGAAGAAACTACTTCCTCATCCGAATCGTACTCGTTGTCCACAAGCAAGTAACTCACACCACCCGGATGATATTCCTTTGGGGGTTCCTGAGCAGAATCCGATGAAGAAACAACATCCTCCCCTGCGGGGAGGATGTTAGAGTCCAATTGTTTCACTTTGGGGGGTGGATCGGGTAAACCGTTCTTTGAAAGATTAGAAAAGTATCCAACCGAAACGCCAAGAAGCAAACCAAACAATGGCAACAACGCCAATGTCCCAACTGCAACGGGCAATGGAGCCTCTCGGCCTAAAAAAGAAGTTTTTCTCATGATTGTCTCCTAAAAACATATTTTATATGGAATTAAGAATAAATCAATATCTCTTTTCAACTTCTTTGTCTCGAATCTCCTGTAGCATCTTAATAGATTCCCAGAAAGATTCAGATTTTAATAAAGAAAACTCCTCTGGGTTTAAAATAACATGATATTTCAAAGGAGATGTGTTGGACTGCTTAAGCTCAGTAACTCTCATAAGAATGTTTTCCGCTTTCTAAATGACATCAATGTATTCTTGAACCAAGGAAGAGTCGCTTTCTCTCTAAGTAACTCTTCAATTTCCTGATTTGGGGAATATCCGTATTTGGACAGTGCCTTTCTTACATAAGTGTTAGTCCTGCAATTTACATGTCCTATTCCACCCTGTCCAGGGATTGCCCAACTAATAAATAATTCTTCAGCACCCTGATTGGCAATGTTCCAAATGAAGTTGTCCTCGTATTTGGAAGGAATATGCTCCCCAACCTCTAAACTAATCACCTGATTAAAACAACCAAGGGAAATACGGTCAGATAAATCAACAACCCTACACATAGAATTAAATGAGTTTGTGTGAGGATTGCCGTCAACCCCTTGAATCTCTATGCCCTGCTCAGTGAAAAACTTAACATATTCACCACCACCACAGCCTATGTCAATAACAGAACCCTGAAGGAACGGAAGCAAAGCCTTGGCTAAATGCTCGTCATAACAATGACCCGCTCTGGAATCGCCAGTAAAAAACCCAGTTTTAGATGTGTACTTCATTGTATTTGTACGACGTGAAGGCGTCACGTACCTCCTGTGAGAGTTTTTAACTATATATGTCAGAATATACGTTTAACCAACACGAAGCTCATATGGGTTAAATATGGCCTCTACAAGCAATGTGAATTGATCACCCATGCCCTAAAACTCTTAAGGTTAACTTGAAATAACCCAAATGCGTCAGCCATACCAATTATTGATGTATTTAGTAACAAAGAGACAGGATCAGACTGGGAATAATACCCTCCCCTGCGGGGAGTGTATTAGATATATGAAAACAACCTTCCGTAGGAAGGTTGTTATTGGGAATACTGTTGGGAATACCATCGAGCGAAGCGAGATGGTTGTTTAAGAGCGGTCTTTCTTGGTGCATAAAGGGCAAAAGTAAATGGGTTTTGACAAAACTGGCTTTATGGATAACATACTTTATAGTTATGATGCTACGAATATAAATTCAAATCCATGTGATTGAAAGAAGTAGCAGTCTTTGTCTCCCCAAATGCTTTTATAAAATCCTAAATCAGGATCAGAGGCGTGGCCTTGAATGAAATCATCAAATGTTTCATCTTCATCAAGCAGAGGAGTTAAATCTACTTTCTCCTTGAACTCATCAATCGAAACTTCTTTCTTTTCTGACATCATTTGATGCCAACTTATTTCATTTTGACCACTTTGACATCTTACTTTGTCGCACTGCCCCAGATATTGGTACTGTTCTGACCATATGTTGTGTTCGGAATGCACACGACTAATATTGTTTACATCAAACACCATTCTAACAGTTGATCTCGGAGCACCAGATCGTTCGTTGTCGTTGTAGGAATCTAAAACCCCAACTACATCTACATAATCAAATCCAAGTTCATGTGCGATTGCTGCAACCTCATCAGTTTTCATCCCTTTCTGAGACTTGTCGTAGTATTGAACCTTATTGATTAAGGAATCAATCTGCTCCGCACTAATACCCGCAGATTCGAACCCTCTTTTGACCGAATTGATGTCAATATATCGAAACAGTTTTCCTGGAGCATGAATTTTCAAGCTTTTACCATCTTTGACTTTAACTTGAACAACGGCGGGTTCTGCACCTTGATAATCAAACGCTCTCTTATCGTCTGCATATGAGTTAGCTACTGAATGAACGTTTGTCAAAAACACTGGACTTTTTATTTGTTTTGTTTTGTTTAATAATTTGACTTTGTTGAGAATTTTGAAGTATTCATCTGTTGGCTGATCTTCCTCATCTCTGGCAGAGGCTAATTCTTTTTGCAATTTGTCATATTCTTCAATATCGTCGATGTAATTTAGAGTAATGAACCTTTGATCGAATCCATTTTCAATAGATCTAACATCTGGTGATCCGTGATACCAGATTTCATTAGACTTGACGTTTTCTTTGATTTCTAACCATTTATTAAATTTCATAATACCATTCCTTTGGAGAACGAAACTGGATTGCTCGTTCCAATGAACTTCTCATGTTTGTAGGTGAAATACCATCCTTCTGGGAGTTCGATACAGTATCCTCCACCAAACATGCTTCCAAGTGAACACATGAATCTAGAGTTTTTGGTTGTGTCCATTTTGTCCATTATTTCATTTGGTGCTTTTTGTTCAATGGTTCCATCTTCGTATTGCACCTCATTAAAGTACTTTTTGGTTTCAAGTGGATATTCAAGAACCCAATCTCCATGTCCTTTAGCATATTCCAGAGGATTGTATCCGTTTATGAACTCGTGAGTGAACCAGATTAGCCCTTGCTCGCTTTGGTTTGGATCTAGCACATAGTTGCTTCCTTGCTTTATTGATTCCAAGTCGGCTTTTGACCCATGGTACAACGTCAAAGAGAAGGGTTCTGTTTTAAGCTCCGTTTTTACAGCTTTTCCTCGTTTTCTTATCTTTTCTCTTGTAGCATCAAGCTCATCGTCAAAGAAATCGTTTTGCTCTAAATATTGTTTAAAGGTTTTCATGATTGTATTTATAATAAAGCTACGAAATAATCTAAATACAATCATGAGCAATTCAACATTTAGACAATGGCTGGCAGAGATGCCGATTTCAAATGCCGAATTAGTTGGCAAATGGGACAAATGGCCTCAAGGCAAAAAGCAGCACCAGCATTACGACAAAGCTTCTTATAATATTCTTACGAATGATCCAGGCTTTGAGAAACTCAAAGGAAAGTTTTCTAAGACAAATCAGGATTTTGACATTTACTTCATAAAGAAGGGCGGAATGTCAGATCATATTGAGGTTGGAGAAGTGTCTGAAGACTATCTTGATCAGCTTGGAATAGATCTGCCTCCTATTAACGGATCTAATATAACTTTGTTGTTTACTAATAATCGTGCTGCTGAGAGAATGCCGTTAACCCCTTGGACAACTGCTCACAGAATGGGTCATGCATTCAGAAGACTTCCAGAATATGAGAAGTTCAATCGTGCGATAGAGATAGAGTTTGGTGAATTACTAGAAACAATCTACGAGTTGGAAAAACCATCTCGATATGGCGACTTCGACAAACAGCGAGATTATACCAAATACATGCGTCAGCTTATGCAGGCATTTGGAAGCATGAGATCAGCCAGAGAGGGTGAGTTGCTTAGAGAAGGAGAGTTTGCCCATGAATTATTGGCTCAATATATTATTAATGGGAAGATAACATTTAGAGAAGACATCCCTAGAGAACTTGTGACCAAGTATGCTTGGGGCAATCCGACATGGGACGGATCAAAGAGTTCCAAGATTCATAATGACGAATACATGATGGACTATGTCGTAGAGAAGCTAAGAGCCGCTGCAAGTCATTTTGGAATTCTGTGTGAGCAAATGCTCAATGCCTGTGTTGGCAAGATATTTGTTATGTGATTTGTTGCTTTATTAAACGCTAAAATCCACTTCTGTAAACTTAACACTTTGGATTTATTAAGTTTATATTTACACGGCTAAAATTTTGAAATCTGTTTTTACTAAACAGCTTCCCTACGGGAAACTGCTCTTTCTCAGACTGTGCAACCACTTATAACAGCTAAATTAGAATGTCTCTAAGATTTTGATCAATTATATTTTCACATTAAATATATTTTACCAACTGCCGAGTCACAAATTTTTTGAATAGAACTTTCCAATTCAGGAATACTTGCTTGTAAAATTGCATTACCAGCTTTTATTTTTTCTTCTTCTATTTCTTTAACCTTATGAGGCGTCCCGTATGGTAGTGAGAGGCGTTGATAATAAGTTTCAACGGAGTGTGGTCCACCACCAGGAGCCTTGCTGTGAACATCAACACCGGGATGTTCATCTTCCCACTTCGAAACATCTCTTTTTATATTTTGTTTCATCAATGCGTCTGGATTGTCATGATACGTTCCAGATGATAATAAATTTTTTGGCAGAGAATTGAACTGGATTCTTCCTGAAATTAAAAATTGTGCAACTAACTC
>Ga0233411_10000329_pt1 | contig 14965 bp, 11 predicted proteins | sample Na_anoxic_2_MG_FD_179799 | JGI IMG/M metagenome (GOLD analysis project Ga0233411, IMG submission 179799) | Seawater microbial communities from Saanich Inlet, British Columbia, Canada - Na_anoxic_2_MG | ecosystem: Environmental > Aquatic > Marine > Inlet | place: Canada: British Columbia...
TGGAGATCTGCTTATATTGTTATCGGTGTGATTGTGCTTGTCTTCATCATCGGCTCGGGTCAGTTTCTGCGCCGCGACCCTGGTCAAATGGGACAGTTGCCCGATGGCGGCACTGAATCGGCCAAAGGCGGGTTCCATAGCTCCGATAGCGGTCTCTCGCTTCAGGAAGCACTCCGCAGCGGGCAGTTCTGGATGCTTTGCACGATCAATCTCCTGGCCGTGTCCTGTATGCTCACGATCATGGTACACATTGTCCCTCACGCCACCGACCTGGGAATCGAGACCATTAAAGCGGCGGGGATTTTGTCCACCATTGGGGGGGTAAGTATGGTAGGCCGGCTGTTTGTCGGGATCACTATCGACAGAATCGGCACCAAGAAATGTCTGGTGGCATGCTTCTTTCTCCTGATTGCCAACTTCCTATGGCTGTATCAAGCCCAGGGAATGTGGATGCTGTATTTTTTTGCGGCGGTCTACGGCATTGCCCATGGAGGGATTTTTACCGTGATTTCGCCCATGGTCGCCGAGTTATTCGGCATCCGCTCCCATGGTGTCTTATTCGGCATCCTTGCCTTCAGCGGAACCGTAGGCGGGGCCATTGGCCCGGTGTTAGCCGGATTTGTCTTCGATGTAACACACAGTTACCGTCTGATTTTCCTGATCTTAGTCGGATTGACTGCTGTTAGTCTGTTTCTCACCCTGCTGTTGAAACCGGCGGTCTCCAGGGCATGAGGGTCGGAACGGAAGACAGGGAATAACCGATTTGTTCAGAATTGGACAAGCGCAAACGCCTGACAAAAGGTGATAAGAAGCCCCTTTTTTGACGGCAAACTATAGGTGGTTCGGCCTTGTGTGTCAAGGAAGGTTTCATCTCAGGAAGGTTTCACCTCAATATGTTGCGAGGGCAATTTGGAGGCTGAAATTCAGGGCTGAGCGATGAAGGACTCAGGACGTTGAAAGGTTGCCTGGGAACCGGGCGCCAGTTTCACGCAGGATTTTACGAACCAAGGTAGGAGGGGTGAGGTTTAACCATAATGCCATTAACTTATAGCATAACTTCCAGTATAATATATGCACCATTTTTGCCTGTATAAAGCCCTCACAGCCACCACAGCGAACGAAAAGACTTAAACCTATATTAGGGGGTATTATGGTATGGGTAAGCTACTTTCCCTATAAAAAGAATGTTTTTTGTTGTTAACGGTACTGAATATTTTTTAATTCCTTAACTTAGGTGAGGACACATACTTCCCGGATCGGGTGGGCGGTTTTTTCTGGGTAAACAGGTGGCAAATCCTAAAAAAGTGGTAAATAAGTGGTAAACGTGAGGGGTAAAGTGAAAAAGGACATACAGCATTACACTGTAACTCCTTGATTTTACTGGTGCGCCCAGCAGGATTCGAACCTGCGACCTACGGATTCGTAGTCCGTCACTCTATCCAGCTGAGCTATGGGCGCATGTTTTATTGACAGCTGATACCCGGAAGGCTGAAAGCAAAAAATGAGATTATTCTGTAATATATCAGACCTGGTGCAATCTGACAACTGTGCATTTTCAAAAAACATGAAGAGAAAGGATTTTATTAATTAGCGCGGTAGTAGAAAATCCAGTTATATACGGAATCACCTTTACTTCCCCTCCTGCCTCTTTTACCTCATCGGCTCCAATGATTTCTTCTTCTGACCAGTCTCCTCCCTTCACAAGTATATCCGGTAATAAATGGCGAATCATCTCAAGGGGATTGTCCTCATCAAAGATGAGAACGCTATCTACACAACCGAGGGCTGAAATCAGTTCCGCTCTAATATTTTCATTGAGAATGGGCCTTTTTGAACCCTTAATGGATTTTACTGAGCGATCACTGTTTAATGCAACAATTAAATAATCTCCTAATTTCCGCGCAGTAAAAAGGTATCGGGTATGCCCTGGATGAAGTATGTCAAAGCATCCATTTGTGAAGACGGTTTTCCCTCCTGAAGCCTTTAAACGAACACATTCCTCTTTTGTTTGTTGAAGAGTTCTTATTTTATCTATATATTGGTTCATGTTTTTTTTCAATTTAAAACCTCCCCGTCCTTGCAAGGACCAGACAAAGGACTTTTTTACAGCCTGACCTTTTTAAGAGTCGCGCACATTCGTTCAGGGTGTTTCCAGTGGTTGCCACGTCATCTATCAGTAAGACCGTTCTTTTCTTGACAGCTTTTTGATCAACTATCTGGAAAGCACCGCGGACATTTTTTTGCCTTTCATCTTTATTTAGTCCTGTTTGTGGTAGTGTATATCTTACTCTCCTTAATGATAAAAAGTCCAATTCAGTATTTAGTTGCCTGGCAACATGCCTTGAAAGAAGCAGACTCTGATTAAAGCCTCTTTCCCGGAGTCTTTTTGGATGAAGAGGTACCGGTATGGTTAAAAGAGTTTCAGATTCCTTGACCCAGGTTTCAGCAAATTCAGTCATAAGGAGTCCAAGAGGGCTGGCAAGAAAGCTCTTTGCACTATATTTGAATTTGTGAATGGCTGTCATCAGAGTTCCATCATAAAGATAAGGGGCACGGGCGATTTCATAAAAGGGCTTTTTCCTTAAACAACTCTCACATACATGATCTTCTTTAATATATGAAATAAAAGGAGTTCCGCATATAGTGCAGAAGGGAGATGTGATTTTTTTAAAGTTTGAAGAACATTCCCGGCAAAAGGAGATGCTATTGTTAAGAAATTTTTTGCATATTGGACATCGTGGCGGATAGATAATGTTAATGAGCTTGAGAAATAAATTCTTCAAAGGTACAATCCTTATTAATTCCCGGGCAGGCATCCTTTGCCATTTCCCAGTTTTCTCTATCACTTACTATTGCCGGATAAAAAGGCCATAGAGAACACGGTTTAGGCTTGACAGGATGGATCAGGCAATGCGTTATTTTGTCGAAAAAGATGCAGAACTTATCCGGGCCGGTTTTGACAGAAATACGCCCATATTTTTCTTCACAAAACCTGGATAATAATGCCTTTTGTGTGATCCCCAGGAAATGGGCAATTTTTCTTATTTCGTCTTTTTCAACAAAAATGCCGCCTTCACCATAGCAACATTCCCCACACATGCAACATTGAAAAGCTTTCATAGGTGATATAATATGGTCCTTCATAAATTTAGCTGGAGAAGAGGGTTTGTTGAGCCCCAAGTTTCCAGTCAACAAGGAGCCTTAAGCGTCTGTTGGACTTCTTTTCCCTGTAAATGAGGTGTCCGTTTTTCAGCCCATATTGGAAAAGGTCTCTTGTAATTGCAACATCTTCCCTGCAATATTCCGTCAGTTTTTCAATTTCTCCTTGCCTGAACCATTCTATTGCCTGAAGGCCCTCGGCAGTTTTTCCTCGTTTCAGGGTCTCCTGGGCAAGATGATCGAGACTGAGGCGGAAACCAAGGCGCTTGTGGATATATTCCAGGATATCAAATGTGTTAAGGTCCTGGAGGTTTTTATCTGTATAGGCACTCAGGACACTATAGTCAAATCGTTTGATATTGAATCCGATAATTAAATCCGCTTTTTCAAGATGATCAAAAAGGGCATCGATATTTTCTTCATAAAAGGTCAAAAAACGGTTTTCAATACTGTCAAATAGGACTACCACCGAGATTCTCATCAAATGAGAATTCTGCCAGCCTCCGACATCCTGAGCTGTTTTCCGGGTCTCAACGTCGAGATAGAGCACCCTGGGTTCTTTTTGATCTTCTGGGGTAGTTTTATGTTCTGCCGTGTATGGCTCCGTCCCGACATCACTTTCCTTTGAAATCCGGCTTAGGGGAAGATATCCGAGAAGGCCTTCGAGAATCAAAAGAGCAGCCTGTTTGTCAAGTGGTTTGTTCCCTGAACCGCACTTTGGGGAATGAATACATGAGGGACAGCCATCCTCACATTCGCAGGTTCTTATCAGATCCACTGTTTTTTCAAGGAGTTTAATAATTACCTCAAAGCCGCGTGCAGATAGACCTACACCACCGGGAAAGGAGTCGTATATAAAAATGGCGCTTTTGCCCACCTGCGGGTGGTGAGGATAAGATATTCCTCCAATATCGTTTCTGTCACAGAGAGCAAAAAGAGGGAAAATACCTATGGCAGCGTGTTCAATGGCATGGATTCCACCCATAAAATGAAGCCCCTCTTTCTCAATAAAGCTTTTTAATTCCGGCTCTATCTCTACCCAGAAGCCAATGGTTTCAAAGGTATTGGAAGGTAAGCTAAGAGGAAAAACGCCCATTAACTCCTGCCCGGGCAGGGCCCTCTTTTCATAACCTGTTACCTGTTCAGTGACTCTTAATTTGCCTGTTCGGACCAAAAACTGTCCCTTTGGTCTGCTGCGATGGATCTGAATTATTTCGGTTTCTTTTTCAGTATGGGTTCGAGTGAAATACTTGAGCTGAGATCTGTCCGCAAGAATGTCCTTTTTTTCATATATGAGCCGGTGAACCAGATATTGCTGGGCCCTGTGAAGATAGATTGCCCCGGGGTGGCATTCTTTGAATGCCCTGATTCCATCTATTGTCCCAATCGCCTGCCCTGTTCCTTTTTCAAAAATGGTGTAAGTCTCACCAGCAGATCGGATATTAACATGAAGCTGCGGGTTGCGTCTTGATGAAAACCACGCGGGTTTTCCATCTGCTGATCGGCTCAAAACACCATCGGTTTCCAGGTTTTCAAGGTGCACTGAGAGATCTTTCGGCCAAAACATTTCATCTTCGAGCGTGATCGGAAGTTCAGCTGCTGCACAGGGTAAATGGGCTTTAACCACAAAAGGGTTATGAGGGTCCAGGATTGCGGCCTCATAGGATCTTTTAAATAATTCATCCGGGTGTTTCATAAAGTACTGATCAAGGGCATCCGGCTTTGCCAGGAGAATAACCAGGGATTCTCTTCCTGAACGACCGACACGACCCCCTCTTTGCCATGTGTTAATAATAGTACCGGGATAACCAACGAGCAGGCAGATATCAAGATGGCCGATATCAATACCCATCTCCAGAGCGCTGGTTGATATGATTCCAAGCAGGTTGCCGCAGGCAAGTCTTTTTTCAATTTCTCGTCTTTCCTCCGGCATAAAACCCGCCCTGTATGAACTCACCTTTTCTTTGAGGTCAGTGGATAACTGAGAAACCCAGACATGGATCAGTTCCGTTACCTTTCTGGATTGGGTAAAGGCGATAGTTCTGAAGCCCTTGCGGATACAGTCGATAAACAGCCTGGCAGCAAAAAAATTGGGGCTTGTCTCCGGATTAAGAAAAAGAAAATGCTGTCCTGACTTTGGTGCCCCGTCTGCCTGAACCACCTCAAGCTTTTCTTCAATCAAGTTTTCTCCGAAATCTTTTGGGTTGCTTATGGTGGCAGAAAGCAGGATGAATTGCGGGTGGGCGCCATAGTGCCGGCACAGCCTCTTCAACCTCCGGATTACCTGGTTTAGATGTGACCCAAAGATACCACGATAGGTGTGGACTTCATCTAAGATGACAAACGAGAGATTTTTCAGAAATTCTTCCCAGTTTTGGTGATAGGGCAGGATTCCACGATGGAGCATATCCGGATTAGTGAAAAGGATATTAGGTATTTGTGTCCTGATCTTCTTTCGCATGTATGAAGACGTGTCGCCATCATAGATTTGAGCCGATATCTTTGCCTTTTTGATTTCATTTAGCCATATTTCAAGATTTTTCAGTTGGTCTTGTTCAAGGGCCTTTAAGGGGAAAATGTACAAGGCCCTGGCACTTATATCATTCAGGATTTTCTCAAGGACTATTAGATTATAGATCAGGCTTTTGCCGCTGGCTGTTGGTGTAGAGACCAAGACATTGGCTGCCCCCCGCATGAAGTGTTCAAGGGCCTCCGCCTGATGACAATAGAGCTTTTCAAGACCAAGCCGTTTGATTACCTTAAGGATGTCGCTGTGAAAGGTAAGGCGAGGCCCATAAACCGGCTTGCGTGAAGGGAGGTAGCGGTGGTATACGAAGGCGTCGCGGAATTCGGGATGAGACTTGATGGTATGGATGTAATCAGAAAGTGTCACTTAATGAAATCTTTCACCTTTTCCGCCTTTTTCTTGATATTTATAGCCTTTTTCACGCCCGGCACCTGAGACATGAGTTTGTCGGTTATTTTGGCCTCAAGTGTCGGCGGATTACTATCTTTATTGTTTGCCTTATCGTTGTTCTGACCTTCATCAGGCGTTTCCTTTGTGCTCAGGTCTTTTTTGACCTTTTTGAATTCCCTGATAGCGCCGCCCACGCCTTTTCCGATTTCAGGAATTCTTTTGGCACCAAAGATAAGGAGAATGATGACTGCGATGATTACTAATTCAGTAGGGCCAAGACCAAACATAAATTGCTCCTTAATTAATTTCGTAACTCAGGTATCTCGGCTGAAGACTGAAGGCTGAAGTATATTAATCATCGGCCTGACTGTCATGCGCTCAACCTTCAACGATGTTAGAAGGAACCGAACCGCCGCCCGTCGCATTTGAGAAGTCAGACTATACAACTCTTTGCTCGGAAATCCTGCGGCACCCGATAAACCAATACTGCTACCCCGTCAACCAGCTCAAATGCCCTAAGAGGCTGTCCGAGAATGGCTATTTTTCCCAATCTCTGCGTCAGGCTCAAATTATAATCCTCGAAATACTTAAATGTATTCCTGTGGTTATAATTTTCGCCTTTCTTGATCCTGGAAAGAATATCTCATTCTCGGACAGCCTCCTAAGTTTTGTGTGATCGCGCATGATTTGTCCCTAAAAGCCTTCTACCTTCAGTCTATCCACCTGAGTAGTTACGATTAAACTCTGAAAATCTTGAGTTGGAAAGGTGTCATTCGGCCCCAACTCAATCATCTCAATTCCTGTTGACTCGAATAATGCGGCAGTCACTCCAATTCCGATGCCTGACAGTTTATCACAATAGGGTGTTTGAAGACCACAGGATGGACTCTTGTCTTTCATGATCGCTATCTCAGCCCCTGCTGTTCGGGCCAGTTTTACTGCCCCTTCAGCTCCTTTTATAAAGGCATCTGTCACATCTTTTCCCTCAACATTGACTACCTTTGCATTGCCTGACAGGGCATCATGCCCATCACCACCCCTTATATCAGAACAAGGTCTTGGGGTTGGGAGGCCTCCTAATTGCTCCGGACAAAAGGGTATTATGGAAATAGAAGGTACAAAATCCATCAAATTAGGGCAGAGTGAATGTTGACCATCGTATCTGCAAAGGATTCCAAGGAGGCAGGCACTAATCATGATTGGAAATTCAAGTTTTGGCGATGGAGTCTCAGCTTGTAAATTGAACTGTTTCCTCTTGATCATCCCTTGCTTCCACTGAGCCTATATGGTAGGCGGTTTCCCCCATGGCCTTTAATCTTAAGATTACCTCATCGGTATCTTCCTCAGTAACAACAATTACCAGGCCAAGGCCGTTATTGAAAGTCCTCATCATTTCCAGATCAGGTATTCTCCCTGCCTTTTGAATATAGGAAAATATAGGTTGAGGAGGCCAGGTTGATTTGTCAATGACTGCCTTGCATGGCTTAGGAAGTATTCGTGGGGGATTATCAATAAGTCCGCCTCCGGATATGTGGGAAATACCATGGATACGAAAGTCTTTCCTTAGATTGCTGATGGTTCTGGAATATATACGGGTAGGCTCCAGGAGCTCTTCTCCAAGTGTCCGACCGAAATCTTCCACATAGTCATTAACAGACATCTTAAGACCATCAAAAAAGATCTTTCGAACCAGGGAATAGCCATTGCTGTGAAGTCCACTCGATCCGATGCCGATAAGTTGACAGCCGACTGCAATCTCTGAACCGTCAAGGATTTTTTCATTATCGACAAGACCAACTACAAAACCGGCAAGGTCGTACTCACCATCAGGATAAAATCCGGGCATTTCAGCTGTTTCCCCTCCAATGAGGGAACATTTGGATTCCTGACACCCTGCGGAAATGCCTTTAATAATATCCAGGGCCTTGTTTGAATCAAGTTTTCCCATGGATAAGTAATCTAACAGGAAAAGCGGGGCAGCCCCTTGAACTATGATATCATTTACACACATGGCAACAAGATCGATACCGATTGTATCGTGCTTGTCGAGCATGAATGCTATCTTTAATTTTGTTCCCACTCCATCGGTGGAGCTAACCAGGACAGGGTTTTTGGTATCCTGGACATTTAGCGAAAAGAGTCCGGCAAATCCTCCTATGTCTGTAATGACGCCTGACTTGAAGGTCTTGCTTACGATCGGTTTAATAAGCTCTACAAACCGGTTGCCGGCCCCAATATCAACACCTGCCTCGGCATAGCTGTATTTTTTTTGTTCTTTTTTCATTTTTTCAGGATTAACGTTATTCAGTTATTTTAGTAGATTCTTTTTGTTTCCTCTCCCCTGGTGGATTCCGGCCCGCCCACCCTCAGGCCTGGAAGCACCGTAGGGAATTGTCCGAGAGAAGAGGACATGAAGAGCAACGTAATTACCCTTATACTGACTTTTCTATTATCTGCCGGGTTTCTTGTCAAATCTTTTCTCTTGTCAGTCAAAACATGATTTGTTAATCAGTTTTAATGATCATACCTTCTACTAACTACCTCAAACAGAGTCCTGAACTGAACCGCCCCATTACATATTTGAAAGGGATCGGGTCAAAGAGGGCGGATCTTCTGGCCCGGAAGGGCCTTAATACCATTCTTGATCTCCTTTTTTTTACTCCAAGCCGATATGAGGACAGAAGTGAAATCTTGCCTATCAGTAAGGCTGAAGTGGGTAAGACAGTATTAATTAAAGGGAAAGTCATATTTAGCAGGGAGGAAAGGTTTTCAAAAAGTGGGAAGAGTTTATTTAAGATTATGATTAAAGATGAAACCGGCAGTTTGGAATTTTTGTGGTTTCACTATAAAAAAGTACATCTCAGCCGTTTTGCTGTTAAGGATTTGGAACTCATGGCCTATGGGAATATCCACAGGACCCAGAGTGTAAAACAGATGATTCACCCTGACATTATACTGGCGGATCAAGACAGGGAAAAAGATATTCTTGGATTTTATCCTGTTTACCCTGCCATTAACGGGATTTCCGGACGAGTTTTAAGCTTCTCAATCAAACAGGCCCTGGATCAATACCAAGAGACTCTATCGGACGCTATTCCAAGGAATATAACCAGTCATCTTGGTCTCCCGAAGCTTGGGGAGGCCCTCAGGGGTGTCCATTTTCCAGTTAAAAAATCATCAATTGATCTGCTTAATCAACTCAGGACAAGGGACCATCAAAGGCTTACATTTGATAGTTTTTTCAATGTTATGCTTAACATGGCTTTCAGGAAAAAGACCAGGGAGATGAGGAAGGGTATAGTTTTTTCAATTCCTGAGGATTTAGTGCGCAAGTTTGAAAAATGTCTTCCGTTCAGTTTAACAGGTGGTCAGAAAAAGGCCATAAAAGAGATGATAGACGATGTAAGCAGTGGTAAGCCAATGAATCGTCTTCTCCAGGGGGATGTAGGATGTGGCAAGACCGTGGTTGCAGCGGCCGTGGCATATGTAACCATTTTTAACAATTATCAGGTGGCGATAATGGTTCCGACTCAGGTTCTGGCGCAACAGCACTACATATATTTTTCGAGTCTATCTGAAAAAATGGGGTTTCACCCTGTTCTATTGAGTGGGAGGCTGAAGAAATCTGACCGCCTCAATGCATACAGGAAGATTTCGGATGGGGCCTATAACTTAATAATTGGGACACAGGCGCTGATTCAGGAGGATCTTTCTTTCAACAGATTAGGGCTGGTAGTAATTGATGAGCAGCATCGATTTGGTGTCAGACAGCGTGCCTTATTGGACAAAAAGGGTGAAAATCCCCACCTGCTTGTTATGACGGCGACACCGATCCCCAGGACCATTGCAATGACCCTGTATGCAGACGTAAATATATCTATGATCAAAGAATATCCTGAAGGACACAAGCCGGTTGTGACCCGCCTTGTGGATAAAAGCCAAAAAATGGATGTTTTCAATATCTTGAAAAGAAAGATGTCTGCCGGACAACAGGCAATGGTTATATGTCCGGTCATCGAAGGGGCAGAGGATGTAGATCTGAAGAATGCCTTAGAGATGAATGTAAAATTGAAAAAGATTTTTGATCCTCCCTTTCATATAGGTCTTGTTCACGGTCGCCTGTCTGCCGATGAAAAAATGCTGGTTATGGAACAGTTTCGGAATAAAAAAATCGATCTTTTGGTTGGAACAACAGTGATCGAGGTGGGTGTTCATGCCCCCGGGGCTACAGTAATAGTGATTGAACATCCTGAACGGTTCGGGCTTATCCAGCTTCATCAATTAAGAGGTCGTGCGGGCAGGGGCACCCAAGAAGGGCTGTGCCTGCTTATGAAGTCAAAAAAAGGATTACCAGACGCGACCCTGTCAAGGTTGAACGTTTTGGTTGAGAACAATGATGGCTTTGAGATAGCGCAGAAAGACCTCGAAATGCGCGGGCAAGGTGAACTGATGGGGATTAGACAGGCCGGGGCGGGAGAACTGGATTTTTCAGAGATGTTCAGGGAACCGGAACTGTTGTTTGCTGCAAAAAGAGAGGCAGAGAAAATTATTGATTCTGATCCGGAGCTTTTACGAACAGAAAATCATTTTTTGAGAGAAATGGTCCAATCTACCTTCCAAAGTCCACTGGATTTTTAGCCTGTTTTTGTCCAAAAAGGAAAACTTTGATATTTTTTGGATAATTTTCTAAGATATAGTATCTTGAGATTTATTGTAACCGCTCGGAATCACGATTCATGTGAAATATTTTTTTCAGACAGGCAAAAAGGAATATATGGAAAAGATCAATGTTGGGATCATCGGATTTGGAACAGTAGGAGCCGGAGCATTTGACGTGCTTACAACAAATAAGGCGATCATCTCAGATAGAGTTGGAATAGAAGTGGCTGTTAAGAAAATTGCTGATCTCGATATTGAGTCAGATAGAGGAATCTTTGCAGAACCTGAGTTATTGACTATAGATGCTATGGAAGTGATTGATGACCCGGAAATAGATGTTGTTGTAGAGCTCATTGGGGGGATGGAGAAGGCCAGGGAATATATCCTTGGGGCAATGGAAAAGGGAAAGCACGTAGTCACTGCCAATAAAGCACTTCTCGCAGAGTACGGAAGGGAGATTTACCAGGCTGCTGAACGCTGCGGAGTCGGTCTGGCCTTTGAGGCGAGTGTTGGCGGCGGTATTCCGATTGTCGGGGCTTTGAGGTGCGGCCTGTCCGCCAACGAGATAAAAAGTATAATGGGAATCTTGAATGGGACTTCCAACTACATCTTGACCAGAATGACATTAGAAGATCTGCCATATGAACAGGTAGTTCAAGAGGCAGTAAATCTGGGGTTTGCCGAAGACCCGCCCACACTGGATGTGGATGGAACAGATGCTGCTCATAAACTTGCAGTCCTTGTATCCATTGCCTTCGGATTTCCTGTCTCCTTTAATGATATATACAAAGAGGGAATTGTAGCCCTTACCCCGGATGACATCCGTTTTGCCGGTGAATTCGGCTACAGTGTCAAGCTTTTGGCAATAGTGAGGAATATGGGGGATCGTCTCGAGGCCAGGGTCCACCCTGCCATGATTCCAAAAAACCATATCCTGGCTAATGTTAATGAAGCATACAATGCCATTTATCTTGAAGGTGATTTTGTTGGGCCGAATCTATATTATGGGCTTGGAGCCGGAAGAAGACCTACCGGAAGTGCCATAGTCTCAGATGTTATGGGTCTGGCAAGGCAGATAAAATTGGGAATGAAGGGGTTAATGCCCCCACTTGCCCATTTCAATTCACGAGACAGGAGAATTGAGATTCAGCCTGTTGGAGAACTGGTCGGCGCTTACTATTTCAGGGTTTCAGCTCTGGACAGACCTAATGTCCTGTCAAAGATTACAGGGGTCCTTGGTAAACACCATATCAGTATTTCATCTGTGATTCAAAAGGGGAGGGAGGTCAACGGGTCTGTGCCTATTGTCATGCTTACACATGAGGCCCGGGAGAGCAATATTCAGAAGGCCATTGCATTGATAGATGAATTGGATGTCGTAACTAACAAAACTATTATGATTCGCGTTCAAGACAGGTAATAATGAATGGGAAAATGTAAGGATAAAAGGAAATATGCTTTTCTTGTTGGTGACGGGATGGCCGACTATCCTTTAGATGAATTGGAGGGCAGAACCCCGCTTGAGGTCGCTCAAACTCCTAATATGGATCGGATTGCTGCCTGCAGGATTGGTCTTGTAAGGACGATTCCAGAGGGAATGGAACCGGGCAGTGACACTGCTAATCTTTCGCTTCTCGGCTATGATCCGGGGGATTATCTTACCGGACGAGCACCATTTGAGGCGGCCAGCATGGGTATAAGGCTTCATCCTGATCAAGTAGCTTTTAGGATGAATCTTGTAACTTTGGACCAGACGCCTGCTCATATGTCCCGGGATGCAGGTATGTCGGATTCTGAAATCATAATGCTGAGCAATAGTTCAGGGAATATCACGAACAAAGAGGCAGAACTTATTGTCGAGAGCTTGAAAAAAGAAATAATCATTCCAGGAATAGAGATGTATCCCGGTATTGCCTACCGGCATATCCTGGTGTGGGATAAGGGGCCGGAGGATGCTCAAACTATCCCGCCACATGATGTCCTGGATCAAAATATAGCTCCATACCTGAATCACGCCGGACAAAATCCAATTCAAGAGCTTATAAAGCGTTCATGGGAAGTACTGAAAGATCATGCTGTCAACATAGAGAGGAGAAAGAAAGGTCTATTTGAAGCCAATTCCATCTGGTTATGGGGAGAGGGAGGAGCACCAAGCCTTCCGCTATTTAAGGATAAGTTTGGCCTTGGGGGAGGTGTTATTTCGGCAGTGGATCTTTTAAAAGGTATTGGTCTTTGTGCAGGTCTTGAATCTATTTATGTAAAAGGGGCTACCGGTTATATTGACACGAATTATATCGGCAAGGCTGAAGAAGCATTAAAGAGGCTTGAGCGTTTTGATTTTATATTTCTGCATGTGGAGGCTCCTGATGAGGCCAGTCATAATGGAAGTATTACTGAGAAAATCCAGGCGATTGAATATTTTGATCAAAAGGTCGTGGGTACTATCCTGAAAGGTATTACTGAGTTTGAGGATTTCCGGATAATAGTGGCGAGTGATCATTTTACACCAATTAGTAAAAGGACGCATTCAAGTGAACCTGCACCATTTGCCTGGGCGAGCAAGAAAGAGATAGAATCCGTGTTTGAAGGGCCTGAGTTTAGTGAGAAGTCGGCAAAAGAATCGGGGGTTTTTTTTGAAAAGGGCCATGATTTGATGCCTGTGTTTTTAAATTAATAGAAGCAGTTAGAAAAAATAAACAAAAAAGGAGATTATGAAGATGAAGATACTGTTTTTTGGGCCGAATGGAAGCGGAAAAGGTACTCAGGGTGCAATCGTCAAAGAAAAGTTTGGAATTCCCCACATTGAAACCGGAGTAATATTCAGGGATAATATCTCGCAGGGAACAAAGCTTGGTAAAGAGGCCAAGGGTTACATAGACAGGGGTGAGCTGGTGCCTGATAATATTACGATTCCGATGATTCTTGACCGCCTAAAAGAAAATGACTGTCATAATGGATGGCTTTTGGATGGTTTTCCGCGCAATCTTGCTCAGGCAAAGGAACTGGATAAAGCACTTAAGGAGGAAGGGATTAATGTTGATATTATCATCGAGATTGAGCTTGACAGGAAGATTGCGAAAAATCGGATTATGGGTCGACGACTGTGCGTCAATGATAATAACCATCCCAACAATATTTTTATAGATGCTATTAAGCCGGAAGGTGATAAATGTAGAATCTGTGGCGGAGAACTTAAGTCACGTGCGGATGATCAGGACGAGGATGCGATTGATCAACGGCACGGCATTTACTACGATGAAAAGGCCGGTACAATGGCGGCAGTCAATTTTTTTAAGGACCTTTCAGTGAAGGGGGGGATCCCTAAGGTTATTGGATTGGATGGAAGGCCGGGTGTCAAGGAAGTCTCGGCAGAGTTGATGGCCAAGTTCAAAGAATAAAGGGCATAAAATATCTATCTTTTGAGATATATTCGTCGTGAGGGTTTAGAAAAGACATATGAGCGTAGGGGTGAGGTCATCAATAATCATAATTCCAGTTAAAGCCAAGCCCCGCACCAGATTTGGTGCCGGCTTTGCTCTCAACCGTAAAATTGGGAGTAATGTTGACCTCCACAATCACATTCCGCCTGGCGTTCGTAAGGTCCTGTTCAACTCCTACATAGACCCGATCGGTGACATATTTCCCGAGGGTGATGCTGGGTCCGCTGCTGTCTTCGCTGCCGTCGCCCTTGTTTTTATCGTCCTCGCCGCCGTAACTGAAACCCAAGCGATCGAGCCCCAGAAAACTTCGCGTTTTGCCGAGCACATTCGGCCCATAACCACCGGATAGCTCGTTCAGGGAATAGGCCAGTTGAAGGGCCTGGAAGGTGTTCAGCTTGGCCACCGATTGCCCGAAAAGGATCTGCGCCATAATTTCATCCTGGGGCAGGGGCGGCTGGGAATACAGCTTCAGGGTAAAAGCGTTGGCAGGACCGGAAATGTCCACCCGGGCGGTAGTCTCCCCGGCATCGACCTGGGTGTTGATGTTCAGGAAGGGAACCGGAGGTGTGGTGCCATCAAAAGCAATTTGCCCGTTTACAACCTTAAAGGTTCGGGAAAGACATTGAAAGGTGCCCCGAACAACATTTAAAGTCCCCCGAACCGCCGGGTTTTCAATGGGTCCCTGGACTTTCAGATGGCCCTTGAATTCCGCATCCAGCCCGCGACCTCGAACAAAAAATTTGTCGGGAATATTGACGCCCAGATCTACTTGAATCATGGCCCCGACATC
>Ga0233411_10000335_pt1:0-2500 | contig 14838 bp, 14 predicted proteins | sample Na_anoxic_2_MG_FD_179799 | JGI IMG/M metagenome (GOLD analysis project Ga0233411, IMG submission 179799) | Seawater microbial communities from Saanich Inlet, British Columbia, Canada - Na_anoxic_2_MG | ecosystem: Environmental > Aquatic > Marine > Inlet | place: Canada: British Columbia...
ATTTTTACGTCGTTGTTTAATTAAATTAGGTTATGAAACAATCAACTCTGCTTATATTACAAATATACCTCTTGAAACAACACTAAATAATTTAGAAATTGATATTTTTAACTTAGTAAACGAAAATAAAACCCAACGAGTAACAACTACTGCTGAATTACTTTCAAATATTTTTTTAGAGTTAAAACAAAAATCCCTTAAACCTTCTTTAGCAGGTTTACCATCAGGATTTTATGATTTAGACTCGTTTACCCAAGGCTTTCAAAAATCTGATTTAATAATTATTGCTGGTCGTCCATCTATGGGTAAAACCGCTTTAGCTTTAAATATTGGTTTAAATATTATTAAAGAATCTAATGATCCTGTTTTATTTTTTAGTCTTGAAATGTCTAAAGAACAATTAACTTATAGACTATTAACAAATGAGACAGATATTAGTAGTTTAAGATTAAAAACAGGGAATCTATATAAAGATGATTGGGTAAAGTTGAATCAAACAATTAAAACATTAGCCTCATTACCATTATTTATTGATGATACACCTAATCTTTCAATTCTAGATATTAAAACAAAAATTAAAAAAATAATTTTTGAACAAAATAATTTAGGCCTAATTATTATTGATTATCTTCAATTAATGCAAACTTCAAATAGTCAAATAGTCAATCGAACACAAGAAATATCTCAAATAACACGTGCATTAAAAAATATTGCACGAGAATTTAATGTTCCGATTATTGTGCTATCACAATTGAGTCGAAATGTTGAAAATCGTGTTAATAAAAGACCTATTTTATCAGATTTACGCGAAAGTGGTTCGATAGAACAAGATGCAGATTTAGTATTAATGTTATACCGTGAAAGTTATTATAATTTGGTAATGGAAAACAGCAATGACTTAAATCTTGTTGAATTAATTATAGCAAAACAAAGAAACGGACCCATAGGAACAGTTGAACTACAATTTGATTCAAAACGTACAAAATTTTTGAACTGTAATCTTAATTCGTAAATGCCCAGAACCAGAGTCGAACTGGTGACACGAGGATCTTCAATCCACTGCTCTACCAACTGAGCTATCCGGGCTTAATATAAATTATACAAAATTCTAATAAAAATAACAATAGTTATATTTCAAAATAAATAGTTGATTATTTAATGAAAATTTAGTATGATATAAATGGGTATAATCTTTAATAGATTTTTAAAACAACTTATTTTGTCAGGATCGTAAGATAGCAGCATAAAGCTTGGGTTATTGATTCGTATTAATGTTATACCTTTATAAATAAAGTTTTTTAATTTGTATTAATAATTTTCATTGAACTTATAATATAATATAAATATAAATTATTATATTAAAAATATTAATTATGTTTTTTTTTTAAAAGCTGATACAATTAATATTGTAGTCAATCTTACTATTTTTAAAAACGGAATTAGAAATGACAGCTTCATTATCAAATTTTCTAGCTAGTTTAGTAGCAGGTGGCGTTGTAGTCACTGCAATCGCAGGTGCTTTAGTTTTAATCAGTCAAAACGATCGTATCACACGTTAATCGAAATTATGAATCAAGTATTTATAGTTAATCAAAATCTTTTAATAATTACTTATGATAAACATTGGTTTTGGTCCTAATATCTTATTAGGTTTGATTTTAGGATTTGGAGTAATACTATTGTATTTTCTTCGAGTAGTTAAGCCAGAAGTGGCAAGAGATGAAGATATATTCTTTGCTACTATTGGTTTACTTTACAGTTGTATTTTAATGGTTCACGGGTGGCGTTTAGATCCTATCTTATTATTTAGTCAAGTATTACTTATAGCATCGCTTTTAGTTGCAGGATGGGAAAATATTCGGTTACGTGGACTTCTAGCAAATATGGCACGACTAAAAAAAAAAGAAATTAATTAGAAAAACTTTAGTTTCTTGGTTTCAATTTTATAAATAATGTTTTTAAATTATGTTTAAAAAATATTCTAAATTTTGTGCAGTAATTTTATTCTGCGTTTTCAACATTTTTGTTACAGCAGCAACAGCTATTGATTTAGATGAAGCGACAAGAACTGTAACAGCAGATTCTTCTGGGAATACGGTAATATTAACTTCAGAACAAGTAAAACGTGGTAAACGTCTATTTAATGCAACTTGTGGTGCTTGCCACGTTGGTGGTGTTACAAAAACAAATCCAAACGTTGGTTTAGATCCAGAAGCTTTAAGTTTCGCAACTCCACGCCGTGATAATATTGCTGCGTTAGTAGATTACTTGAAAAATCCAACAACATATGATGGTTTAGATTCAATTGCAGAGGTACACCCAAGTATTAAAAGTGCCGATATTTATCCTCGTATGCGTTCTTTAACAGATGACGATTTATCTGCTATTGCAGGTCATATTATGTTATCGCCGCGTATTTTAACAGAAAAATGGGGTGGTGGTAAAATTTACTATTAAAAAAAATTATTTCAACTTAAATTCAACTATTTTATAATAGGTG